>Ga0302200_10005157_pt1 | contig 10289 bp, 7 predicted proteins | sample II_Bog_N3_1_FD_194585 | JGI IMG/M metagenome (GOLD analysis project Ga0302200, IMG submission 194585) | Peat permafrost microbial communities from Stordalen Mire near Abisko, Sweden - II_Bog_N3_1 | ecosystem: Environmental > Terrestrial > Soil > Wetlands > Peat | place: Sweden: Abisko, Stordalen... | reverse complement strand
GTCGATTGAGCGTCGAATAACGACTTTTCCATTATCCTTATCGGTCCCCAATAAATATAACTGATTATTATGCAAGAATAATGCAGACCACCATTGTCCTTTAATTGTGGATATTTTATGCCAGGTCAAACCTCGATCATCCGAACGAAATACAACGGTAGTGTCCTGAGAAATTCCTGGTCCAAAATAATCGTGGGACGTTATATAACATCCATTATAATCGATGACAATACTTGGCGAGCCAATATATATTTTGGAAGAAGCTGGGGAATAATCGATAGTGACCGCTGAAAAAATATCCGTTGAAAAGCAATTCAAGAATAGTAAGGCTATAATTATAAATGATTTGCAATTCATGGAACTATGTTGAATGTCTATAATTATATTTTATGATTTCTTTCTATTTTTAAATAGGGAACTTCTTTGGTCTCTACGTGAATCTTAGAGAAGGTTGTTCTCTATTTTTAGAATTCTATCCTAGAGAAAGATAATTGGCCGTATGGTAAAATAATTTGTACACATAAAATTATTGATCAGATATCCACATGGAATTTTGGAGGTTGTAGATGCTTGCAATATCACCTAACGTAAAGCTCGGCTGTTCGCGCCATTGGCGCGAATTAGCTGTAGTATTTGGTTAGGTTATTTTTCCGAAACCTCCGACCCGTATCGTACGACTACAGGAGAGCCTTCCGCGATGAAGACAGATGCCGGATGTGATGACAAGCTCTCGACAAATGAGTTGCCATACAGTGTTGAAACATCCGCCTCAAATGTAGCCTCCACGGCATCCCAGACCTGCCAGCGAGGATGCTCAACTTGATATTCGTTGCACGCCGTTCCGCGTGCAGTGTATCCCCAATAATGTTCAGTGATGAATTCTTCCAGTGAACCATTCACAATGGTTTTTGGTTCTCCCTCGGCAGCCACACGCACAGACTCCCAGGCTCCCTGCCGCCACCACCCATATTCTACGCAAATTTTTTGCGTGGTGTGGTCAATTTTGTGCCGCATCGGAAGTGCCATGTACGGCTCGCCATAACATGTGCGAGCAATATAGGCGATGGCGCAGCGAGGAACCAATTCTCGAATGAAGACTACGCCACGTCTCCAACCCTCTGCAGCATGGCGCCGTACGTAGAATCGCAGATTAACTTCTTCAAAATTGCGATGAAAAGGAAATGCCCATCCGAAAACTCTGGTGTTCAAAAAACGAAATCCCACGATGCTTACAAAAGTAACTCCTCCGTAGTAGTCCAGTTCCGTTCCGGGTGGCACCAGTGGCTTCAATACAGAACTATCCACTGCATAATTGAGTATCGCAAGATGCCGCCACTCAGCGGTCAGAAATGTACGAGCCCTCATGGTTTCATTGAAGCTTGGTCAGGCCGGACCGCAAGGCCGCAGGTTTTTGAGAATCGGAAACGGTTGCGAGCAAATGTTCGATAGCTCCAGTCAAAAATCTTTCGCAGTACAGGAGTTCATGCGAGCAGGAAAAAAGGATAAGCCCACCAGATTCGCTGCAGCAAATATCTGTAAACATCAGCTCCTTGCAGCTGGGTACCATTAGAGAGCAGTAGGCGTAGGTCATCCAGTAAAGGGCTGTTTAATGGCTTTACTTGCTCACGCACCCAGGCCGCCTGTATGGGTGCAATGTTATACCCACGACGCTTCAGTGTCGGCTTCCAAAAGGAATTCAACGACGGCAGAATCCGCAAGAGTCATCGTAGAGTACCCAACCTTTTGGAGAATTGTTTTCCATCGACTTCATTTGTGATCGGTGAAGGACCTAATGTCTGGAACTGAGCGACACCATGAACGGTAAACAAAGCACCATTCCGCTCAAGGAATGAAGTAGATAAACCCCTTGGCGTGAGAGACAAACTTGTCCACTGGCACTCGTTTGTTACGCGACCCCTCGCCCCATGAATCGGTGCGAAAGATTTGATTCTGGGCCGCGTTGTAACCGGTAACAAGGGCCACATGCCCTGACTCGTCAAACCAAATTGGATTTCCGGCATCAATGCTCTTTTGTATCTTCGTGAAATCAAAGGTCGTTTCCCAATCTTTAGTGAGTGCCGCCGCCCCGTCGATGCCCTTGCCTCCCTCACGCTTGTTGCTCATCATCATTTCCTGAAAGACATTCAGACCATAATACCGCGCCACTTCTGTCCAACAAGCAGGTCCACAATCGGGCCTCCCATCTTGATCAATGACTGGCAGGTGAGTGATAAGGACATCGCCATTGGGATTACGCACCACATTTTGAGCAAGCGCCGTGCGGCGAGCATCAGCCGATGGCATCACTAAGAGATTGGTGGGTGAGTCCTCAGGTTTACCAATCATGAGACAGATCGACTTTTTGTCCTCTACATATAGCCGAAGCACTAGGCCCTTAAAGGGATAATCGGTGACATTGAAGGAATAGTTCCACCCATTCGCAGTCAGCGTCGTGGCTTGTCCAGGAGTTCCGGTTATCTGCGCCAGGGCTTTGGGAAGATCAGTCTTCAACTGATCAAAGACAGTATTATACGCCTGCTTTGCTTCCGGAGTGGACTTCTTCCATTCATTCATGTTGTAGCCGCTTTGCATATAGACGACCTCCGCTTCGTAAACAGTGCTGCTACGGCAAAAGATGATGATACGCTTGGGCGTGAAGCCAAATACAGGATCTGTCTCCTTCTGACTGAGCACCATTGGATCCGCGCTAACCGTTTTCCATTTCCCAGGCAAGGGGTTCCGTAGCCAATCTACATTTTGCTGGATCGCAGACAACAAGGCGGACTCATCGGCAAGTGCTCCATGCAGTGTGAGGGAAAATGCCGCAATGATTAAAAAACTCCTGCCAGCTTTGATGGCACGATGCGCTATGGAAGGGGGGTATTTTTCACAGGCATTCATGGTCTTTACGCTGCCGCCCATAGCCAAGATTCAAGAGCCTGAACCAGAGCTACATCTGGCGGCACTATGGAAGGATCGTGGAAATTTGGAAAGAGGAAAGGAGGGGCTCTATCAAAAGCACGCTTGAACCACTCCCCCATCCACCCTAAGGGCAGCACCATTGGTCGCGACGGATAGCGGACTGCACACGTAAGTCACTAAATTAGCCACCTCTTCGGTCGTCGCGAACCGCTTTAGCAGTGAAGATGGCCGGACTGTCTTGAAAAACTCCGTTTCAAATTCTGCGAAAGGTTTTCCGCCACTGAGCTGCCCTACAAACTCCTCAACTCCTTCGGAACGGGTTGGTCCCGGCAAAACCGCATTCACCGTGACTCCTGTACCGGAACACGATTGGGCAAGACCGCGCGAAACGGCGAGCTGTGCTGTCTTCGTCATGCCGTAATGGATCATCTCGACGGGGGTGTTAATGCCGCTCTCGCTGCTGACGAAAACGACGCGCCCCCAGTTACGCAGCTTCATTCCAGGGAGATAGACACGGCTCAGGCGCACGCCGCTCAGGACATTAACCTCGAAGAAACGTCTCCAGTCCTTATCGGAAATTTCCTCAAACGGCTTCGGTTCAAAGATGCCGAGGTTATTGACCAGAATGTCAACATTGGGAAACTGGGTGAGGAGCGCCTCGGTCGCGACCTCGGTAGAGAGGTCGCCGGCAAAGCCATCGATTTTTGATTCTGGCAGAATTTTTTCAATCTGCTGCTTCGCGTCGGCAACCGACTGTTCCGTGCGCCCGTTGATAATGACCTGTGCACCTTCACGGGCCAGCCCTATCGCAATGGCAAATCCAATCCCTTTGGTGGAGCCCGAAACGAGCGCCGTTTTGTCGGTTAATTTCAAGTCCATAGATTCAAGGAAAATTGATGCTGCTGCCACTATCGAGGGTTCAAGCGCCTGAACCCGGAGCTACTTCAACGGCACTATTAAATGGGTTTTTTAGAATGCAAAGGCCAAAGTTGGGGCCGGCGTGGGACATGGGAGGGGGTGCAGTTGGTTGGTCCAAAATGCTTTCAAATTGAAGCAATCAGGAGTGATTCTCTACTGTTGGGTGGAAGCTTCCACAGTGAATGTACAGGATGCAGAGCGCCCAAGATCATCTAGAATAGTGGCTGCGTGAGTAACCACTGTAAAGTGGTCAGACCTTGCTTATTGACATCTCCATTCCACCTGAGCATCGACTGGCCCCATGAAAACTCTGGCACTCGATGTCCCTCATACAGCTTTTCAAGTTTCACCTTTCAGCATTTTTATCCGCCCACCTTCCTACTTTCCCACCTTTGACTTTTTACCAACTTCCCTGCACCAAAAGCCCCAGCCCCTACACGAGCATCGCAAGGCTATCGCTTAACTGCTGATCCCATCGATTGCTAAGTCCCGCCCAGAATTGGGAGGACTCGTCGCGGGTGCGGCGTTCGTAGCGTTCTCGGGCGGCACGGAATTCCTTAAGAAACGCTTATGGATCTTTTTCAGCTTCGGCCAAGGCTGCGCGGGTTTGAAGCCCAGCCACGCCATCCACCGTGAGTCCGAGTGCATCCTGGAGGATGCGGATTGCCCCGGTGGGGCCACGGTTGAAGGCGGCATCCCGCAGGGCAAATTGAATGGCTGGCACCGTGGAGAGCATCGCCACCAAATCGGTATACTGCTCAATATGGGCTGCTGCGACATCTTCGGACTCCTCATAGCGTCTTTCGGCAAGAAGTGCCTCGATCCGATCGAGTGCCTCGGGATGGTAGCGGTCGTTGATGCCTGCCACCTCACGGGAACCGCCGCCGTCTCCCGAAGGAAGATGATAAACCTTGATGTGTCCATTCGCATCGCGCCGCGCCTCGTAATCGACAATTTTACGGGCTTGTTCTCGGGAGGTCATGGGGATGGGATGGGGAGGCGGAAAGTCGAAGGATGAAACTTGAAAGCTGAAGGTAAAGAGGTCGGAATTCAGAGTGGCGTGGGAACGCCCGAGTCAATGCCTAGCAAGCAGCAACGCTATTCTCTGCCAATCTCGCAAGCCCCCCAGCCGCTATTCTTCTCTTTTGCTAAGCTTAGTCAGCACCGAAAGATCCTCTAGCGTCGAAGTATCCCCGGTGAGGGAATGTCCTCCGGCTACCTGTTTGAGCAGGCGTCGCATGATTTTGCCACTGCGGGTCTTTGGAAGCATTTCGGCAAAGCGGATTTCATCGGGCTTGGCGATCGGACCGATGGAGTCGCTGACATGCTTTCGGATCTGTTCCTTGAGTTTGTCGCTCGGTGCATGACCGGAACGAAGGACGACAAAGGCGACAATGCCCTGTCCCTTGATCTCGTCGGGACGACCGACGACGGCAGCCTCGGCTACAGCAGGATGGCTGACCATGGCGCTCTCCAACTCAGCGGTGCCGAGCCGGTGGCCGGCGACATTGAGCACGTCATCGATGCGGCCAACGATCCAGAAATTCCCCTGTTTGTCACGACGGGCTCCATCGCCCGTGAAGTAGGCCCCTTTGATCTCGCTCCAGTATTGCTGACGATAGCGGGTTTTATCCCCGTAAATACCCCGCAGCATGGAAGGCCAGGGTTTGCGAATGACCAGTTTGCCCCCCTCACCATGCGGGACTTCGTTGCCATGATCATCGACAATGGCGGCATCAATACCAAAGAAGGGAAGCGTCGCCGTGCCGGGTTTGCAAGGAGTCGCACCAGGGAGCGGGGTGATCATGTGCGCACCCGTCTCGGTTTGCCACCAGGTGTCGACAATGGGGCATTTTTCGTTGCCGATGTGCTTGTGAAACCACATCCAGGCCTCCGGGTTGATCGGTTCTCCAACCGTACCGAGCAGTCGCAGGGAGGAGAGATCATGACGGGCGGGATGTTCATCCCCCCATTTCATGAACGCACGGATCGCGGTCGGAGCCGTATAGAAGATGGTGACGCCGTATTCGGCGATGATTTTCCAGAAACGATCGGGTTCGGGCCAGTTCGGCGCCCCCTCGTACATGAGGCAGGTGGCTCCGTTGGAAAAAGGCCCATAGACCAGATAACTGTGCCCGGTGATCCAGCCGATGTCGGCGGTACACCAGTAGACATCATCCTCACGAAGATCGAAGACATATTTGGTCGTGGTGTAGGTGCCAACAAGGTAGCCCCCGGTGGAATGAAGGATACCCTTGGGCTTACCCGTGGAGCCACTGGTGTAGAGGATGAAGAGCGGGTGCTCACTGTCGAGCGGCTCGGCGGGACAATCCGCAGTCACATACTCCATTTCACGGTGCCACCAGACATCGCGTCCCTCCTCAATATGAATGTCGATGTTGGCCCGGCGGAAGACGATGACACGCCGGACGGCATCGCTATCCTTCAGCGCGTGGTCGACATTCTGCTTGAGCGTGACGAACTGCCCTCGGCGATAGCCGCCATCGGCGGTGACAACCACCTTGGCTCCGCTGTCGGCGATGCGGTCCTTGATACTCTCGGCACTGAATCCTCCGAAGACGACGGAATGGACGGCTCCGATGCGGGCGCAGGCAAGCATCGCAATGGAAGCCTCGGGAATCAGCGGCATGTAGATAAGGACACGATCCCCCTTCTTCACGTCGTTACGCTTGAGGACATTGGCAAATTTACAAACTTCCCGGTGCAACTGACGGTAGGTCAGGACACGTTTTTCTCCCGGCTCTCCCTCCCAGATGATCGCCGCCTTGTTGGCCCGAGGAGTGTCAAGATGACGATCCAGGCAGTTCTGCGCGGCATTGATTTTCCCCCCGACAAACCACTTGGCATACGGGATCTTCCAGTCCAGAACCTTGCCCCATTTCTTGAACCAATGAAGTTCCTTGGCCTCGCGGGACCAGAATTTGTCCGGTTTGTTGATGGACTCGGCGTGGAGCCTTTTGTACTCGGCCATGCTGCCGATGCGGGCCTTCTTGGAAAAAGTCGGAGCCGGTTTGAACACACGGTTTTCGACGAGATGGGATTCGATGTTGGATTCGGTATGCTCGGCCATAGGGGGAAAAGTCGGGAATGCCGATTCAATAGAAATTGCTAAAAAGTGGAAGTGTCTTTTAACGGAAGTGCTTCATTTTTTCTTTTGGGAATTTCTGGGCGGATGTATCTCGTTTTCAGTCCTTTTATGAAGCGCCCATTCCTTTTCCTCCAAGCAGCACTGCTTTTTACATTCAGTTCCGTATTTGCACAGACAGCCACATCCCCTTCCCCGACACCTGCGCTGTCACAGACTGCTTCCCCTGCCCCCAAAAAAATTGTGGCTGGTGTCTTCATCAACCAACCTTTCGCCTTCCAGACAGCGGAGGGCTATGAGGGCTTCTGTGTGGATCTCTGGAAGCAGATCTCAGCAGATCTCAACCTCTCGTACGAATTTGTCACTTACACCAACCTTCCCGAACTGCTGACGGCAACATCACAGAACAAAGTTGATGTGGCGATCGGCAACATTTCGATCACCGGAGAACGGTTGAAAATCGTCGATTTTTCCCAGCCCTATCTTCAGGGTGGGCTTCAGGTGATGGTGGATGAAAAAAGGGGGTCTTCCTTCATCAAACTCTGGAACGGTCTCCGTGACAGTGGTCATCTCACGATCTTTGGAATAGGCCTCTGTGTGATCCTGATCGGCACTCTTGTGCTTACACTTGGCGAGCGCAAGTGGAACAAGGAATTCCATGATGACTGGGCAAACGGACTCGCTGAATCCTTCTACCATATCATGTCTATTACCATCACCGGCAAGAGCACACACAAGGGACTTCCGGGACCTTTTGGTAAAGTTCTGGCCGGAATCTGGCTCGCCTTTGGAACAGCCGTGGTTGTCTACATCACCTCCTCGGTGACCAGCGTCATGACCGCCAATCGTCTCGAAGGAGCTATCAACGGGCCCCAGGATCTTCCCAATCATCATGTCGCCGCCATCAACGGAACCATTTCGCAGAAATACTGCGAGGATGAGAATCTCAATGTGACGCTCTATCCCAATCTACCCGATGCAGTGAAGGCATTGGTCAATCGCGAAATCGACGCCATCGTCTTCGACGCCATGACGCTCCAGTGGTATGACAATGCCCATCCCGAGCTTCCGATCACCGAAGTCGGTCAAATCTTTATGAAGAAGGGGTATGGATTTGCCTTCCCCGTCAAAAGCACCCTTCGTCACGGCCTCAATGAGTCGATCATCAGGCAGCAGGAATCAGGTTTCACGGAAACCCTGCGCAAACATTACTTCGGCGACATTCCTTGATTGGCGGGAGAAAGAGAGTTGGATCTTCAGGGCGTTTCAAGAAAAGATGTGGCCACAGGAAACGACTTCTGGATCATTATCTGAGGTTCTCACGCGGGGTTTGCGGAGTGCGCGGGGAGAAAAGATAAAAGCTTCCCCCTGTATTTTCCTCCGTGTCTCCCGCGTTTGCCTCGCCATCTCCCGATGGCCTCGCCTTGCAGGCTGCTAGCAACAGGCCAAATCGCGATTCCCATCAATCGGTTTTCCGCGTGAGACTGCTGTTATTCTTTTCATGAACTTTGTGGTCATGACTCGACTTAAACCGCTCTAAATTCAGGCCATCTTAATTACTTCCAGACGGAAACGCTCGTGGTAAACCCCGCCTTGATGGCGGCGGCAGCAGGCAAGACAGGCCACGCGGCGCTTGGGCATGCGGACACGTTCATGGCTCTCACCGCAGACAGGACAGCTCAAGCGGTAACGGCGTTTCAATTTGCGTCCCGGAAACGGCAACTGATGAGTCCTGCTTTCATCGGCAATACCGAGATCACGACAAGCCTGCCTCCACTCCGCGCCATGAGGTTGCAGGCGACGGCGGCCACACCTGAATTGAGCCAGCAGATGGGCCAACTCATGGAGGAGTGTCCTCTCAACCTCCACTTGGGAAACCTCGCGCAACGCCGGATTAAGCCAAATCTCCCAGCGGGCGGCGATGGCCACACCGGCGGTCGTCCTCATGCGGGGATTCCAACCGATGAGAAGTCGGGAGGAAAGTTCCGGAGCCAGGGGATGGATCGCCTCCGTTGCCCGCCTTTCCAGCTCAGGATCACGATACTTGGAACTCCTGCGACGAATCGCAGGAGATGAACTGATCTTCGCCTCCCCTCCAAAGAAGAGCCGCAGTTTCCCGATCATGGCCGTTTTTGACGTTCCAACACCCGGGTCAGGGCCATCACGGTGGCGTCAATTTCCTCTTCATCCGTTTGATGACCCAGTGAAAAGCGAACCGTCGCCAGAGCGGTCTCCTCCTCAACACCCATGGCTAGAAGGACATGTGAAGGCTGAATGGAGCCGACCATGCAGGCTGATCCGCTAGAGGCGGCGACACCTTCCAGATCAAGCGCCATGAGCAGCGTCTCACCGTCACAGCCGGGGAAGCTGACATTCAGGGTATTGGCGATCAGAGGCGCTTCCCGGGCATTCCAGAGAGCGGTGGGATCAAGTGCTGCAATCCCCTGCCAGAGCCGATCACGAAGGGTGGACTGTCTCGCAGTTTCAAGACCTTCACGGACTTCGAGAACGGCAGCCTCGGCGGCGGAAGCCATTCCGGCGATCGCAGCCACATTCTCGGTTCCAGGACGCCGTTCATTCTCATGATATCCACCATGCTGGATTGCCTCGATGGAAACACCGGAACGAAGCCAGAGAAAACCAGCACCCGGAGGACCGTAGAATTTATGGGCGGTCACCGAAAGAGCATCCACGCCGAGATCGTGGGGATGACACGGATTTTTTCCGAAGGCCTGAACGGCATCGGTGTGAAACAGAATTCCCTGTTCACGGCAGAGCGTGGCGAGTTCCTTTATTGGCTGAATGACACCCGTCTCGTTATTGGCAATCATCACGGAGACCAGCAGGGTTTCCGGACGGAGAGCCGAGGCACAGACTCCAAGGTCGATCAGGCCATTGCGATCGACGGGAACCACGGTCAACTCAAACCGCTCCCTCTTCGCCAGCGAGCGCATGGAGTGAAGGACGGCGTGGTGTTCCGTGGCTGCCGTCACCAGGTGATGTCTCTCCGGGGTGCGATGACCACGGGCTAATCCGGCAAGAGCGAGGTTACACCCCTCGGTTCCACCACCCGTAAAAATAATCTCGTGGGATTTTGCCCCCAGCAACGCGGCAATCCGGTCACGGGAGGCATCCATCGCGGCACGCGCCCGCCGCCCAGGAGCATGGATGCTCGAGGGATTCCCGGTCAGTCCGGAGAACCAGGGAAGCATTGCCTCACGCGCCGCATCACACAACGGAGTGGTTGCATTGTGATCGAGGTAAATCATGAGCGGGAGATAGGGGTTTAGACTGAAGGCTGGCTGTAGGTTCTGAATTTGGAGAGACTGAAGATTGTCGCGCA
>Ga0302200_10005148_pt1 | contig 10300 bp, 8 predicted proteins | sample II_Bog_N3_1_FD_194585 | JGI IMG/M metagenome (GOLD analysis project Ga0302200, IMG submission 194585) | Peat permafrost microbial communities from Stordalen Mire near Abisko, Sweden - II_Bog_N3_1 | ecosystem: Environmental > Terrestrial > Soil > Wetlands > Peat | place: Sweden: Abisko, Stordalen... | reverse complement strand
TTAGCAAAATATTACTGGGCCTGTTAACCAGTGTTAAAAGCATAAATGCTACCTATACCAAAACAGAAGGTACTTACCTGCCGGGATACCTGCCGTCATCCACCATATTTGGGGAGGACCCAAGTTACAGCGCGCCGGGTATCGGTTTCTTATTGGGTAGTCAGGCCGATATCCGACCACAGGCTGTAGCGAAAGGCTGGATCACATCAGATACCTTGCAGAATCAGTTATACGTGCAGTCGGTAAATGAAAACCTGCACTTTAGCAGCACACTCGAACCTATTCCGGGTTTGCGGATTTTGTTAACAGCTTTCAAAACACAGGATCACACCTATCAGTCTAACTTTAAATACCTGCCTACCACCAATAGTTTTGAAAACCTTTCACCTGTAACTACCGGGGATTACAGTGTATCGTATTTGACTTTGGCTACCGCGTTCTCAAAAACAAGTGGGATCAACAATACATCGGCTGTTTATGAAAACTTCCTGAACGATCGTAATGAGATTTCGGCCAGATTGGGTAAAACCAATCCGAACTCAGTCGGGAGTGTAGCTGGCTTTGCCGATGGTTATGGTCCTAACTCACAGGATGTACTGGTTCCGGCTTTCCTGGCGGCATATACAGGTAAAGATCCGGCAAAATCAAGCCTGAGCCAGTTTCCTGATATTCCTATCCCCAACTGGCAGATCACCTATAGCGGACTGGCTAAAATTCCTTTTATAAGCCAGATATTTGATTCGTTTGATCTGAAACATGCCTATTCATCAACCTATAATGTGGGTGGATACACCACACTACTGCAATATTCAGAAACAGATGGCAGTGCAAGTTCAAGGGATGTGAATAACGACTTTTTGCCTACGTACCAGTTTTCGCAGATCACTATATTTGAGCAGTTTGCTCCGTTATTGGGCGTTGATATGCGGTTCAAAAATAATGTAACGGCCAACTTTAGCTACGCGCAAAGCCGATCATTAAGTTTAAGCTTATTGAACAGCCAGCTGGCGCAGCAAAATGAGAATGATGTGATCTTCGGATTTGGGTATAAGGCCAAAAACTTCAGGTTCCCGTTTGGTTTGTTTAAGGATGTGATATTGAAGAACGACTTAACATTTAACCTTACATTTGATCTTCGCGATACCAAAACCCTAATTTACCAACCCGATGTACTGGCAGCCCAGGTATCATCAGGCTCGCAAAATATCACCTATCGCCCCGAGATCGATTATTCCATTAGTCAGCGCTTTACGGTAAGTTTCTTCTATGATTCTAACATCACAAGGCCATATACATCGCAAACCTTTACCACATCGTTCACCAATTTTGGCTTCAACTTAAAACTGCTGCTGCAATAAATTTATTTCTGCAATTCTTTTTCATGCTTCTTTTCAGCACGCTGTTGCTGTCTCAATGCTTTTTTAGTGAGGCGTTCCTGCTTTTTCTGCTCCTTTTTGTTCTTCATTACGGCAATGGCGTCCACGGTTTTTTTATCGAGCCCCGCCGATGGCTTTATACCGCTGAACAAGGTTTGCCATATCGTTTTAAAGAAAGGATAATCGGCAGGCCGTACAAAAGTTAAATTAAATGATCTTGGTACGCCGCCCGGCTTATCAGGGTTATCATGTTTAAGGATGAACAGATTGGCATAAAACGTCTCAATTATCTTGCTTTTAAGCCCGTAGGTAGAGTCGGGTTTTAATAATTTTACCTTCAGGTCGTTATATAATAATTGCAGGTGTCCCCTTGATATTTTACTGCTACCTTTTACATCAAAGCTAAGGTCCTTTACAGTTCCGGAACTGATCTTAACCATAGCCAATGGCATAGTCGCCGGGTTCAAGGCCCCCAGGCCCATAGGGCCCAGGTTACCTTTGTAACTAAAGGCGGCATCCTTATCCGTTAAATTGAAGTTGAACACCACATTAAGCAGTCCCCGATTCATAAAATACGATTTCAGGTATACGGTGCTTATGTTATTTTTTGCAAGGGCCTCCTTATTATTAGTGATATTTAAGATGCTGCCCGTTGTGTTATTAAAGGTGATGGTACCGGTTTGACTGGATTTTTTATTGAACTCGCTATAAGCAATATCATATTTTTTTATATGGATGGTATCAACTTTAACCTCAGTACTAAAGCGGCTCAGCGCAACAGTCGGAAAACTTTTTGTTCTATCACCTCCCGGATCTTTGACACCGTTAGGGTTACCAAAAATGGAAAGCATACCACCTTTTATCATTATTTTTGATGCCGATATCTTTCGGTATTTATGGTAGCCCAGGTAATCAAAATGGTTAAGTTGTAAACTATCTACACTAAGGTTATAGCGGGTTTGGTGGCTTTTGTCAAAAAACGCACTGGCCTTAATGGGCGTTAACCTAAAGCCCTCTACGTTCATTTGTGAGGTTAGGGTTGATAGTTTAAGATGATTTAATTTGTAGGTATATAAGCCGTTTGGCGTTTGCCCGGTATAATTATTTACCTCAAAAACTATCTCCTTACAATAAAGCAGCCTTGATTTATCAGTTTGCGTAGCCGAATCTATCAGCAGGTCGCTGGCGCTCAGGTTCATTTCTTTTAGTTCGGATATAGCTACTTTATTACCTGAGTAATCGCTGTATTTCAGCTTTACATCGTTTAAATAAATAGCACCTATATGAACCGATTTAAGGTTCTTCGAGATCATTTCCCATGGCGTACGGCGGTCCTTAATTACCGTATCACGGGTGTGGTTCAACTGATAACTTACCTTCAGTTCCGGGCTGCTTAAAATTATCTCACCAATATTAAGCTTATGGTGAAAATATAAGGCAAGCGGATGGATGTTGTTTAATATCAACCGCCGTAAATGCAGTTCCACTAAGTTATTGGGTGCTATATTTTGCTTTTTTCGGCGATTAAAGACAGCCGTATCGGGCTTTAGGGTGATGTTATAAAAAATGAGCTGCCCCTTGAGCACGTGCAGTTCAGCGTCACTAAAATCAACGCTGTACAAACTATCGCTGCTGCTTAAAACCACAGTTTTAACACGCGCGGCCAGTATTGGCGACCAATACTTATTGATGAAAAACGATAAAATTAAAACAAGTGATACTATTGATAGTAAAATAACCGCGCCTATTTTGTGGTGCCTGCGTAACGCCATTCTTTAATTTTTTACTTTGAGTTTTTTGTTTTTATCTCCTTTGGCGTTTTACCTGTATAGCTGTGCTAAATCAGCACCGGCTTAAATTTAATTCTTATACGTATTATTATGCGCAATGGTATATACTTATAACAACAAAAAACACATTTTGTTAAATGCTGACAATCTGTCACGCTATATTTAAATTTTATGTATTTTTGCGAACTAATTTTGTTAAAAATACGATGGATCTATTAATTCCGGATAAAACACATGATGAGGGCAGGCAAGGTGAGGCTTTATTGTTAGAACCGGTTGCCGGAAAAAATACCGGGCGCAAATTATATATTGAAAGTTATGGCTGCGCCATGAATTTTTCTGACAGTGAGATAGTTGCATCTATTTTGCAGGAAAAAGGATTTGAAACCACAACAGATTTTACCAATGCCGATGTGGTATTGATAAACACCTGCTCCATTCGTGAGAATGCCGAGCAGCGTGTGCGCAACCGCTTAAAAGAGTTTACCCAAGCCAAGGTTAAAAACCCGGGTATGGTGGTTGGTGTGCTGGGTTGTATGGCCGAGCGTTTAAAATCAAAATTTTTAGAAGAAGAGAAACTGGTGGATGTAGTAGTAGGCCCCGATGCCTACCGTGACCTGCCCGGTTTAATAGAACGTGTTGACGATGGCCAGAAAGCCGTGAACGTACTGCTATCCCGCGAGGAAACTTATGCCGATATCAGCCCGGTGCGCTTAAACAGCAATGGCATTAACGCTTTTGTATCCATTATGCGTGGCTGCGATAACATGTGCTCGTTTTGCGTGGTGCCATTTACTCGAGGTCGGGAGCGTAGTCGTGAACCGCTATCAATAGTAGCTGAATGTACCGACCTGTTTAACCGCGGCTACCGCGAAGTTACTTTGTTGGGTCAGAATGTTGACTCCTACAAATGGAACCCTGAAAAACAGGATACCAAAGCAGAGGAACAAAAACCTGTTATGGGCATGGACCTGCTGGAGAAAGTGCTTTCATCAGGCGAGGACCTGGGCGAAACACAGGATCAGGCTTTGGAAGAAGTTAAAGAGGGCGTAACTTTCGCGAACCTTTTAGAGATGGTTGCACAGATCAGTCCTGAGTTGCGGGTTCGTTTCTCAACATCACATCCAAAAGATATTACTGATGATGTATTGTACACCATAAAGGCGTATGATAACATTTGCAAATACATCCACCTGCCTGTACAGTCAGGCAATACACGTGTATTGAAACTGATGAACCGTACTTACAGCCGTGATTGGTATATCGACAGGATCAACGCCATCCGCCGTATTATCCCTGAATGCGCCATATCAACCGATGTGATCACCGGGTTTTGCAGCGAAACAGAAGAAGAGCACCAGGATACTTTAAGTATGATGGATTATGTGCAATACTATTTTGCCTACATGTTCATGTACTCCGAAAGGCCGGGAACATTAGCCGCGAAACGTTATGCCGATGACATTCCGGAGGCAGTTAAACATCAGCGCTTAAAAGAAGTGGTAGCCAAACAGCAGGAACATTCGCACACGCGTTTAAAACAACTGGTAGGCACAACTCAAAAAGTATTGATAGAAGGTTTCTCCAAAAAATCCGACAAAGATTACAGCGGCAGAAGCGACCAGAACACAGTAGTAGTTTTCCCGGTAGGGGAAGGCTACAAACCAGGGCAATATGTGAACGTGCGCATCGATAGATGTACCACGGCCACGATGATTGGAACAGTTGTGTAAGGAATCAAGAATTAAGAAGTCAAGAATCAGGAAAGACAGAATAGATAGATGAATCATAATTTTAAGAATCTAAAAGTTTGGCAACGATCTATGGATTTGACTGATTTAGCTCATTATTATATTGAAGACTTGCCCTCGAAAGAGAAATATAATTTAATTGACCAAATAAACAGGTGTTCTTGTTCAATCCCTTCAAATATTGCTGAAGGGTCGGGAAAACGTACTAACATACATTTTGCTGAATTTTTAACAACTTCGCTAACATCATCATTTGAGCTGGAAACTCAATTATTGATATGTGAACGAAGAAAATACGGTGATCTAAACAAGTTAAATGATTTCTTAGCACTTACAGCTAAAGTGCAGAAAATGATCTTTACGTTTAGAGAATATATATTAAATCAATGAAATTTTAGCCAGGAGTGAAGCTATCTTGATTCCTGACTCTTAATTCTTGACTCTATTAACTATGGAAATACAAGAAATTAAACAGCGCTTCGGCATTATTGGCAATTCGCCATTATTGAACCGGGCAATAAATATAGCCAACCAGGTATCGCCTACTGATATCTCGGTATTGATTACCGGCGAAAGCGGTAGTGGTAAAGAGGTGTTTTCGCATATCATTCACCAGATGAGTCCGCGCAAGCACGGGCCGTTCATCGCGGTTAACTGCGGTGCCATACCTGAGGGTACTATAGATTCCGAACTATTCGGTCACGAAAAAGGCGCTTACACAGGTGCTGTTGGCGAACGCAAAGGGTACTTTGAAACCGTAAATGGTGGTACTATATTTTTAGATGAGATTGCCGAAATGCCATTAGGTACACAGGCACGTTTACTGCGTGTTTTGGAATCGGGCCAATATATAAAGGTAGGATCATCAAAAGTTGAGAAAACCAATGTGCGTGTTATAGCCGCCACCAATGTTGATGTTTATGACGCGGTAAAAGCAGGCAGATTTAGAGAGGATCTATACTATCGTTTAAATACTGTTCCGCTGCGCATACCGCCTTTACGCGACAGGAAGGAAGATATCTTCCTGCTGTTCCGCAAATTTACATCTGACTTTACCGATAAATACCGTACGCCGCCAATTCAACTGGATGATGATGCGCAGCAGGTATTGATCAACTATTCATGGCCCGGTAACGTTAGGCAGCTAAAAAATATGGCCGAGCAATTAGCTGTATTGGAAACCGACCGTATTATTACCGGCCCGACATTGCTCACCTACATCCCGCAGGAAGTAAGCGGCAGAAACCTGCCTATGCGGATAGATCAGCAAAAAGAAGATTTTTCGGAGCGTGATATATTATACAAGGTATTGTTTGATATGAAACGCGACATGGTGGAACTGAAAAAGCTGGTAGCCGATATTGTGGAACATGGAGGTGTATCACCAAACTTTGCCAACAATTCGCAGGCTATAAACCAGCTGTACCGTGATATTGAACTGCCCGGTAACCCTGATGCACAATTTACCCTGCAACAGCCCGTTAATAACAACAATAAGCCCGATGCCTTCAACATAACGCACGATCATGAGGAAGTGGAAGAATCGTTATCGTTGGTTGAAAAAGAATCGGACCTGATACGCAAGGCATTAAAAAAGCACAAAGGCAAACGCAAGCTCGCCGCTAATGAGTTAGGCATATCAGAACGTACATTGTACAGAAAAATAAAAGAATTAGATTTATAGGATAACAGGTAGATGAAAAAATTATTCGGAATTTTTATCGCGGTAGGCTTTTTGGTTTTTGTTCTTCCTGCATGCACGTTCAAGCTCAATGGTGCTTCAACAGTAGGTTTAAAAACAATATATGTAGGCTACTTTGAAAACAACGCACCCTTTGTGGTAAGTAACCTGAGCCAGAATTTTACGGAGGCTATGAAGGCGCGGATCCGTTCAACAACAAACCTTAGCATTGTACAAACCCAGCAGGCCGATGCTGTTTTAACCGGCACTATTACAGGTTATAGCATAGCCCCGGTATCTATACAGGCTACCACGGGCAATGCCCCGCCAATTGCAGGTGCATCAGCATTAACTATTACTGTTGAGGTAAAGTATGTGAACAATGTAGATAAAAAGTATAGTTACGAACAATCGTTCAGTGAGCCCGGTAACTTTACCGGCGACCTTACCGGCAGTAAGCAGGATAACCTGATTAATACCCTTAACCAGGCCATCACCGAAGATATTTTTAACAAAGCCTTTGCAAATTGGTAAGCAATTCGTAGTTTCAACCACGTGGACCAACATTTTAATAACCGTAGGACAGAACTTTTATGGGAATTGGTAGACAACCCTGCAGCCAAAGGTGCGGAGTATGCCTATAATTTGCATCAGTTAGTTAAAGACTATCCGCAGAGCGGCCTTTTACAATCTTTACTTTTATATGCAGGCGATGAAGAAAGCTTACCGCGTGCAATTGCCTATACCAACCCTCAGTTATTATATAAGATAGTTAATGACCCTGACGGCTTGCTCGCGGTTAGTCCCGATCAGATCGTTAGCCTTAATCATACCTATCATCAGCCGGAACAGGCATCCTCAGAAACAGAAAGCGAAGCCTTACTGGAAAATCCTGAATATGCGGTAATACCTGTTGGAGATAATGAAATTGTCGAACAGCAGGAAGAGTTACCTGTTGCTATAGATCCTGAAGAACAGGTGTTAACAGCCGAACAGATCAGGGAAGAATCAGCGGCAGATGAACAGGAAGCAGCCGAAGAACAAGCTATAACCGAAGAAGAAATCAGCAATATTGTTGAACCGCTGATAGAGCTCGAAGAAAAAGAGCAGTTGGTAGAGCACGAAATTGATGATGAGATCTTCGACGAAATACAAAGCATAGAAGATATAAACCAGTCGAATGCGGATGAGTACGATGAGGATGAGGTTTATGATGAGATACAAGGCATAGAAGGCATAAACCTGTCGAACATACGTTACGATACACCAAGTCATAAAGAACCGGAGCCTGTTGCAGATGATACCCCGGATGTGCCTGTTATTGAAAACGGAGAAGCTACAGATACCCCGCGCAAGCCAAACCGGAACGCTGAAGAAGAAAAACTGATACTGGGCAATATTGCCGCTACCGACTTTTTTGTTTTTGATCGCGCCTTTGGCGATAAAAAGAAAACAGATACCGATGTTGCGATAAACAAGCCGGAACCTGAAGCAGAACGCCTAACGCCTTATGCACACAACATCCCGGCTAAGTATGTTAACAGCAGAAAGGTATCAAAGTATAACGATGATAAAATGCCTTTCAGCTTTTTATGGTGGCTGAATAAAACCCGTAAAGAGCACTCAGGCATATATCAGCCCTATGTGGAGTTCACGCTTGATACTACCGAAACGATAAAGGAAACCGCGCCTGCTGATGAACTGCAACAGCAGTATGTTGAAAATATTTTTCACCTTACCTCAGTTGAAGAATTGGACAGGAGCACCGGGCTGGTGCCTGTTGAGTTTGACTCCAAACGTAAGGAGGATGTGATCATAGAACGCTTTATGCAGGAAGCCCCGCAAATAAAGCCGCAAACCAGCGATAAACTGGATAATGAGAACAAAGCCAGGAAAAGTTCGGAAGATAAGGATGAGCTGGTAACTGAAACTTTGGCGGTTATTTATGCCGACCAGATGCTGTATCCTAAAGCTATTGCAGCTTATAAAAAATTGATGTTGAAATTCCCGGAAAAAAGCCGTTACTTTGCAAGCCAAATTGAAGAGTTAGAAAAGAAAACTAATTAATATAAAGAAATGTACATTTTATTGTTGATCCTTGTTGTCATAGTTTGTGTCCTTTTAGGATTCATTGTTTTAGTACAAAACCCTAAAGGTGGAGGTTTGTCATCAAATTTTTCAAGCTCATCTCAATTAATGGGTGTGCAAAAAACCGGCGACTTTTTAGAAAAAGGTACCTGGATTTTAGCCATTACCCTGATGGTTTTATCACTGGCAATTAACGTAGGCGTAAAACGCGGTGTTGCTGCTACTGATGATAATAACAAACAATTGCACGAGGCTATACAAAAAGCTTCAAAACCATCAGGCACAGGTGCTGCGCCAACTGCATTGCCTCCTGTTCAACAGCCACAACCACAAACAACCCCTCCTGCTTCAAAATAATCGGAGTGTATAAAATATATTAAAGGCCCCGGTAATTTACCGGGGCCTTTTTAGTTAAAATAATATCTGACTGACATGATGACATTAGTATGTTAAGATGTTGTTAGGTATAAAATATTAATAAATCCTAATCTGACAATTAAACAGCATTTACACGCTTGGCACAATTGATGAGCTAAAGCAATCAAACATAAAACTTTTATAAATTTAAAATAGTTATTAGTATGTCATTAAACGTTAAACCTATTGGAGACAGAATTTTAATTGAAGCTGCTCCGGCTGAGACAAAAACTGCTTCAGGTATCTATATTCCTGAAACTGCACAAGAAAAACCTCAATACGGAACTGTAGTAGCAGTGGGCCCGGGAAAATATGCTGATCAAACAGGTACATTAATACCTATGACAGTTAAAACAGGTGATAAAGTGATCTATGGTAAATTTGCCGGCCAGGAATTCCCTATCGATGGTAAAGATTATTTAGTAATGAGAGAATCTGATATCTACGTTATTTTATAATGTGTGAATTATTGAATTAGTGATTGAGTGAATCAATTTTAGTTCAATAAGTCCGTAATTAACATGAAGGATTGATATATGAAAAATAAAATATCAATCAATTATTCAATAAATCAATAAGCCAATAAATAAAAAAAGACATGTCAAAACAAGTTAAATACAATGTTGAAGCACGCGACGCTCTAAAACGCGGTGTTGATATTTTAGCTAACGCGGTTAAAGTAACCTTGGGCCCTAAAGGTCGTCACGTAATTATCGATAAAAAATTCGGTTCACCGGCTATCACTAAAGACGGTGTAACCGTAGCAAAAGAAATTGAATTAAAAGACCCTATTGAAAACATGGGCGCTCAAATGGTTAAAGAAGTTGCATCAAAAACTGCTGATATAGCAGGTGATGGTACTACTACTGCTACTGTTTTAGCACAGGCAATTGTTACTGCAGGTATTAAAAACGTTGCAGCCGGTGCTAACCCAATGGATTTAAAACGCGGTATTGATAAAGCGGTTAAAGTTGTTGTTGAAAACCTAAAATCACAAAAACAGGATGTTGGGGATGATTTCAGCAAGATCAAACAAGTAGCATCTATTTCAGCAAATAACGATGAAGTTATTGGTGAAATGATTGCTGACGCGATGAAAAAAGTTGGTACTTCAGGTGTGATCACTGTTGAAGAAGCTAAAGGAACTGAAACTGAAGTTAAAACTGTTGAAGGTATGCAGTTTGACCGTGGTTACCT
>Ga0302200_10005121_pt1 | contig 10337 bp, 11 predicted proteins | sample II_Bog_N3_1_FD_194585 | JGI IMG/M metagenome (GOLD analysis project Ga0302200, IMG submission 194585) | Peat permafrost microbial communities from Stordalen Mire near Abisko, Sweden - II_Bog_N3_1 | ecosystem: Environmental > Terrestrial > Soil > Wetlands > Peat | place: Sweden: Abisko... | reverse complement strand
ACACTCAATCAGATCGTAGAATTCGATTAGAAGTCCTTGCCTGTTCCGGTTACCGCCTACTCGCAAACTTCCACATTGCGTTCGCGGTAAATCAGTACAAGAGGAGCAACACAGATGGAAACAGGCACAGTAAAATGGTTTAACGACGCCAAGGGCTTTGGATTTTTGAGCCGCGAAAACGGCGAAGACGTCTTCGTTCATCACACCGCCATCCAGTCGAACGGTTTCCGTTCGCTACAGGAAGGCCAGCGCGTTCAGTTCAACGTCACCAAGGGCCCCAAGGGCTGGCAGGCTGAGAACGTCCAGGTAGTCTAAGAGCCAACGGCTCGAAAACAATACAAAAGGGACGGCAAATCTGCCGTCCCTTTTGTGCGTTTGAAGTACATATAGAGCATTCTGAAGAGAATCAGAAATAACGCTTGACGCTTCACATATTGATCACTGATCACTAACCACTGCTCTTCGTTACGCTGCCGGCTTCAGGCTCTTGACGCTCACCTGCGGAATTGCCGGATGAAGGTTTTCTCTGGGTGTATCGTGGGTGCCTAAGTATTGCAGCACATCGTTAATGGAATCTTCAAAGCGCGCGCCGGTCTTGTGCGTGGCTTTTACGCCTTTGGACACAAGCTGGCAAACTTCAAAACGGTTCATTCCCTGCGCAAGCGCGCGGTGTATTTTGTCGGAACGCATGACGAACTCCGGTCAACATGGTGCAGGTTGATTGACGCGTGGGGTGCGGGCTCGTCTGAAGCGGTAGAACGGCCGGAGCCGAGCAGGCTGGTTACAATCTGGTCTATCTTTCATTGTACCTTGGAAATGGATCGAATGCCGGACCGGAATGGGGCCCAAACAAGTACAGTAAGCGGACATCCCGGTTTCGCGGCGCATCCATTCCCTGTTACCATAGACTTCACACCCAGTCGATTTGCTGCTCCGAATTGCGAGCCGATGTGCGGGAATCCCTGAAGAGATTGCAGTGAAAGAGGTTATACGTGGCAGATACCACCAAGATTGAAGACAAGCTGGAACGAAAGAAGCTGAAGCGCACCGCCCGCAAGAAGGCTGCCCCCAAGGCCAAGCGGACCGGACCGCGGGGCGAAAACAAGAAAAAGCTGAAGAAGCTGGCTCGCGGCCAGTCGAAGCGGTAGGCCGCTCGCAAGCAAGACCAGGGTTCCGGATGGGTGCAACTCGTCTAGCTCATCTGGAGCCCTCCAGATTCTTCAGGACGCCGGATTGACAGGAGCCCGCACCGCGCGGGATGAGGACAACTGCCCTGGCCAGCCAACTGCTTGCCCGCAAGTCGATCGATAAGCTGATTCGGGACTCGGAAGAACCCGATCACGCATTGAGGAAGACGCTTGGCCCGTGGTCGCTGACAGCGCTCGGCATCGGGGCCGTCATAGGCTCGGGCATCTTCACGGTCATCGGCACCGCCATCTCCGGCGAGCAGTTCGACACCACCAGTGTGCTCAACACACCGCTGGCCGACTACATCATTACCCACACCGCATTGTCGGGACGCCCGGGCGCGGGGCCGGCAATTGCTCTCTCGCTGGTGCTGGTGGCCATTGTCTGCGCGCTTACCGGCCTGTGCTACGCCGAACTAGCCTCCATGATTCCCATCGCCGGCTCGGCTTACACCTACACCTACGCCACCATGGGAGAGCTGATCGCCTGGATCATCGGCTGGGACCTGATCCTGGAATATGCGGGCTCCAACATGACGGTGAGCGTGGGTTTCGCCGCCCACGTGGTCGACCTGCTGGACTGGTTCGGCTTTCATCCTCCCGCCACGTGGATCTCTCCAGCCTACCTGCCTGAGGGCTTGCAGGATTTGGCCGGGAACTGGCTTTACCAACCCGGATGGCACTTCGGCTTCAACATACCCGCGTTTCTTGTCGTGCTTATCCTCACCGTCATTCTGGTGCGCGGAATCCGCGAGTCGGCCTCCACAAACAACCTGATGGTGGGCATCAAGCTCATCGCCATTCTCATTTTCGTCTCGGCTGCCATCAGCTTCATTCATCCCAACAACTGGCATCCGTTCATGCCCAACGGGATGTCCGGTGTCCTCACCGGCGGGTCGATTATCTTCTTCACCTACATCGGCTTCGACTCCGTATCCACCGCGGCCGAGGAGTGCAGCAACCCGCAGCGCGATCTTCCCATTGGCATCATCTCCACGCTGGTGGTTTGCACGGTACTCTATGTCGCGGTAGCCGTCTGCCTCACCGGTCTGGTGCCGTGGAAATCCATGGTGGGCGACGCAGCCCCAGTCGTCAACGCGCTCAAAAAGCTCTCCCTGCTGCCTGGCGGACATTCACTTCACTGGATCAGGCTCGTAGTCCTGTTTGGCGCCATAATGGGCATGCTGTCCTCGCTGCTCGTCTACCAGCTTGGCCAATCGCGCGTCTGGTTTTCCATGTCCCGCGACGGCCTGCTGCCCAAAGTCTTCTCGCATGTGCATCCGATCTTCCGCACGCCCGCTTTTTCCACCTGGGTAGCAGGGTTTGTGGTAGCCATCCCGTCTGGCCTCTTCGACATTGGCACACTGGCCGACCTGTCGAACATCGGCACCCTGTTCGCCTTTGTTTTGGTCTCCATCGGGGTTATTGTGCTGCGCTATCGAGAGCCGGAGCGACGCCGCGGATTCAGGGTTCCAGGCGGCCCCATCATTCCCGCGCTTAGCGTAATCTTCTGCTTTCTGCTGATGGCGGGATTGCCCATCATTACATGGCTTCGATTCCTGATCTGGCTTGCAATTGGACTGGTGATTTATTTCCTCTATAGCCGGCATCGGTCGGAGTTCGCTAAGGCGCGGTGAGAGTTCGCGTGAGAGAATTGTCGATCAGGAGCACCAGTTGTGTCTGCATCCGGATGGGTTTTCGTCTTTTCCTTTTTGGTCGCACTGACTCTCATCATGGCGGCCAACATGCGAATTTACTCAATTTGGGATGAGGTCAACCGGCAGCTTCCCAAGGAATCTCAGATCGATATGTTCGGGCTCACAAGTCGGTCGCATATGTGGGAGATTCTCAGCCTGCATGCCGAAATGTATCCGGAGAGCTCAAAGCGTCGGCAGATGTGGGTTCTGGTTCTGTTGGGATTCGTCTTTTTGTTCGGCGGATTCGTGGCTTCTTTCACACTGTTTCGCTGATCGGGCCGCTAAGGTGCTCCAATCGTTGCGCACGAGCTTTCAGCCGCTCTACTTGCACTTCGCATGCGGGTTCTTGTACACAAACTCGAGCGGCATCCAGTCTGACAGGCGCTTATTGTCCGTCTCTGCCACTGAGGCGTGGGGGTTCAGCGACGATCTGGCCAAGGCTACACCCAGATTCACTTTGCCGTTCAGGCAGTGCGCTTCGAGGTAGTCCGATAGACCCTTCTTTGCCGCGTCCAAATAATCCCCTCGGATGGTTCCATTTTCCCCGCGGATGTCCACCGCGTTGCCGATCAACAGTTCGTCGACCGGATCTTTGCCTGCTCCCGTTACAATCATATGCATTACGAGAAGGGCTCTTGACTCCAGCGCGTCAGGGTTCGCCGTGTAACTGATTGGCGGGATGTTGATGCCCGTCGGCCCGGGCTTGGCCGCCTTGGTGTCAAACGCGAGCCGGTAGGGCTCCCCTTTCCATTTTGGCCCCACCGGAATGCCGGCTCCCTTGTCCTGGCTTCCGCAACCCGCAAGCAAAAGCAACCCGCCAACTGCAAGAATCATGCCCTTTCTCATGTGTTTCTCCCCTCCCCTTCAGAAAACGCCGAAGTATATCTCCCCTTTTACTCCCTTGAATGTGATTGCCGACAGCCATCCCTTATGGAAGGCAGACATCACGGCATGCGTAGTGTTCTTGCTAGCGCGCTGGCTACGGAGATTCGAATCGCCGGTGAGTCGCATTGTCAACGGATTTATTGAGGCACCGGAATTCATCCGCGCCCCGGAACCTCACCCTTTACACTAGATGGATGGATGACATCAGCGACTTCATCCGCCGCCTTCCCAAGGCCGAATTGCATCTGCATCTCGAAGGGACCATCACCCCTGCCACGCTCGTCGAACTCAGCGCCCGCCACGATGCCCAACCCATCACGCTTCCTGAAGCCGAAGCCCTGTACCAGTTCACAGACTTCACGGGATTCATTGAAGCTTTCAAAGCAGTCACACGCCGCCTGATCGGCCCTGAAGACTACGAGCTTGCCGCCTGGGCCATGATGCAGCGCCTGGCCGAGCAGGGCGTGGTTCACGCCGAGGTTTACATTTCGGTGGGCGTGATTTATATGTGGCGCAATCACGATCCGCTGGCGTTCGAGCCGATCTTTGCCGGCCTCGAACGGGCTCGCGCGCGGGCCGAACGCGAGCTGGGTCTTTCGCTGTATTGGATCTTCGACGCCGTGCGCCACTTCAGCGTGGAGGAGGCGGTGCGCGTCTTCCGCAAGGCCGCCGAAATGCGCCGGCAATTTCCCTCCATCATCGGCATTGGCCTGGGCGGCGACGAGCGCGTGCGCGGCTCGGAGCCTTTCGCCGATCTTTATGCCGAGGCCCGAGAAGCCGGCTTGCGTCTCACCAACCATGCGGGCGAGACTACGGGCCCCGAAGCTATTCGCGAAGCACTCATCATCGGCTCCGAGCGCATCGGCCACGCCCTCTCGGCAATTCAGGATCCGGCCCTCGTCGAGGAGCTGAAGATGCGTAGCATTGCCCTGGAACTGAACCCGACCTCCAACGTCCGCACCGGGGTCTGCGCGTCCTTCAGCGAGCACCCGCTGCGGCGCTACTTCGATGCCGGCCTCCTGGTTACGCTCAACTCCGACGACCCGGCCTTCTTCGGGTCCGATGTGGCCAACGAGTACCTGCTGGCCCACACAGAGCAGGGCTTTACCTGCGAGGAACTTCGCCAACTGGCGGCCAACTCCATCCGCGCCAGCTTTCTTCCCGAATTGGATAAGGCAACCTTCCTGGCCCAAATCGAATCCATCGAGTAGCAATGTAGTTATTTCACCTGAATTGAACCCTGCCAGTCCGATCAAAACTGCGCTATTATGCCTGTAGGAGGCTTACGCCATGTCCACCGAACCCGAGTCGCTCGCGCCCGATGAAGAAGTAAAAGAACGCCACACGTTGCGGGTGATTGGCTGGTTCTCGGTCGGAATGGCCGTGGCCGCGTTAGGCATCTACCTGGGCGCCGAGTTGCGCAACCGCTACAAGTTCAAGAGGCGCACCCCTTACGACTTCTACTCGAATGCGGGCGAACAGCATGCCAGCGAGTTCGGAATGGGGATTTAAGCGTCATCGCCATCCAAAAGCCGCAAAATGCCGCCAAACGGCGGCATTTCGCATTTGTGCCCTGTTTTCAACGGTGCCGGCATTCACGCTCCCGCGTTACCCTAAGGTCTTATGGGCCGCATCCGCATTCTTCCCGACCAGGTTGCCAACCAGATCGCCGCGGGCGAGGTGGTGGACCGTCCGGCTTCCGTGGTCAAGGAGCTGCTGGAGAACTCCCTGGACGCCGGCGCCAACCGCATCCGCATTGAAGTGGAGGCGGGTGGGCGGAAGTTGATTCGCATCACCGACGACGGCCAGGGCATGAATCGCGACGATGCGCTGCTGGCTTTTGAGCGTCACGCCACCTCAAAGCTGCGCACTGTCGACGACTTGCTCTCGATTGCCACGCTCGGTTTTCGCGGAGAGGCGCTGCCGTCGATTGCCTCCGTGGCCCGCGTGACGCTGGAAACAGCCACCGGAGATGACGCAGCCGGAACTCGCGTGGAGATTGCGGGCGGCAAGATTCTCCACGTGGACGACGCTGCTCTGCCTCGAGGAACGACATTGGCCGTAGCCGATCTGTTCTTCAATACTCCTGCGCGCCGCAAATTCCTGCGCGCCGAGTCCACTGAGCTGGCCCACGTAACGGCGCTGGTAACTCACTATGCGCTGGCGCATCCTGAGAAGCACTTCGAGCTGGTTTCCGCCACTCACACCATTCTCTCCGCGCCTCCCGTTGCCCGCACAGCCGAGCGGATTTATCAGATATTTGGCAAGGACACGCTGGCGCAACTGCTGCCCGTGGCAGCCGAAACGCCGCTGGCCCACGGCGGGCTTCCCGAGCCGCCTCCGTGGAAAAAGAACCCGGACGATCCGGTTCGCGATCCAGGCGTTCTGCGGCTCAGCGGCTTCTATTCCAAGCCGGAACTGCAGAAGCTCAATCGCAACTCCATTTATATCTTCATCAACAAGCGGCTCATCCGCGACCGCCTGCTGATGCACGCAATTACCGAAGCTTATCGAAATGTCATTCCACCCACAAGCTTTCCGGTTGTGCTGCTGTTCATGGAGATGGCGCCTGAAGAAGTGGATGTAAACGTCCATCCCGCCAAGACCGAGGTACGGTTTCGCCAGCAGAGTCACGTCCATGACTTTGTACGCGACAGCCTGCGCACGGCCCTGATCCAGGCCAGGCCGGCTGCGGGTTTTTTGGCCGCGCTGGACTCCGCCCCTGGCGCAAGCCCCTCACTGATGCCTCCAGCCGCCTCGCCGCTTCCCGGTTCTCCTGGGGGCGCACGGTTTCAGCCGCCCCCCGATTCCGATCCGGGCGCGTTTGAGAGCGCCGCTGCGGAGGCAGAGCCGTTTCAGCTCACCCAGCGGCTGCCAACACCGGTTCCCGGCAAGCTGCCGTTCGATGCCCAAAATGTGAACCAGAGGGGTTGGGAAGGCGATCGGCAGGCATGGGGCGAAGCTGCCGCAGCGCTCTTTCAGCCTGCCGGCCTGCCCGCCACGGACGGCTGCGCCGCAGGCCCCGGCGCCGCTTTGGACTTCGGGCCGGGACCGCGTGCCGGGACGGCGACGGCCAGGGGAACGGCCGAGGTCGAGGCCGAACAGGCGGCGGCCAACCTGAATCATCTTGGCTCGCTCCGCCCGCTGGCGCAGTTGCGGGAGTCGTTCATTCTGGCTTCCGGGGAGGATGGCCTGTGGATTATCGACCAGCATGTGGCGCATGAGCGGGTGCTTTTCGAAAAAATTCTTGCGGACCGGCAAGTGGAGAGAGTGCAGCGCCAGAGGTTACTTTTGCCCCTTCTGGTGGAACTGAAGCCTGCGCAGATGGTGGTGTTTGCGCGCATTGCCGAGGAGCTTGAACGCAATGGCTTCGAGGTGGAACCCTTTGGCCCTCAAACACTTGCGGTAAAGGCAGCGCCGGTTGGCCTGGAGGGAGCGGCCCTGGAGCGGATGTTGGGCGAGGTAATCGAGCAATCGAGCGCGAATTCTGACGAACACGAGCAGAATGAGGATATTACGTCGCTGCGCACACGAATTGCCGCTTCCATCGCGTGCCATTCCGCCATCAAGATCAATACGGCTCTTGACCCGGCACGTATGGAATGGTTACTGTTGGAATTGGCAAAAACTAGGCACCCAACTAGTTGCCCGCATGGACGTCCAATCGCTTTGTTGTATTCTTGGAAGGAGATCCAGCGGGCCTTCCATCGAATTTAGTAGTAGTCTGGAAGGTGGCCACCCTCCTCTCAGGAGAGGGGGTAGCAAGGCGGAAACGCCAGCCTGGAAGTGAGGTTTTTCTTTGACAGCAGAGCAATTGGAAGCGTCGCGCGCCGAAAGGATGCGCCAGAACGGAAACGGGGCACTCACACTGGAGGACGCCCGGACGTGGATTGAGGAGACAGGATTGTGTCTTTTCCAACCCAGGCGGCAGTATTCCTCCTCCATCGCGCCTTCGTTTGTTGAGGCCGTAGCCGGGAATCGGGACTCGAGCAACGACCCTGAAATGATAGCCTTGGCCGAAGAATTGCTGGTGCGCCTTGAGATTGACGGCGTGGCAGTTAGGCTGAATCTGTTGGGCCACCCCGGCGAGCACCCGGATTTTGTGGTTGCAGCCTGGGTTCTGCCATACGTTTACGCCCTGAGGGGTGATCGCGACTGGCGTCGCAGCCCACAGCTGACCGGTTCGCGGCAGGTTTCACAACTGGCTGTTCAGGCCTACAAGCAGTTGGAACTCGGCGATACGACCATCTCAAAGCTCACGCAGGCGCTGGGTCGGGAAGTTACGGAAGGCGCGGTATTGCGTGCGATTACAGAGCTCTGGCAGCAGCTTCGCATCATTCCTGTTGTCTCGGCTCCAGGCCAGCCCGCCCAGTGGCAACTGCTTCGCACCCGATTCCAGAAGGCAATTGCCGAGGGCGCTTCGACCTCGCAGGTGACCGCTATCTCGGTGCTTGCTTCCATCTATCTGCAGGCAGTGATTGCGGCCAGCATGGAAGAAGTCGAGCTGTTTCTTGCGCCCCTGACCGCCCGCAGCAAAGTGCGCGAAGTGCTCCGCGGGCTGCTCGCGACACGCCAGGTTCACACCATCTCAATGGGGCATGCGCCGCACTTCTATGTAGCTGGCACGCTGCCGGAGTTCGCGGCACCGCCAACGCTTTACGCAAGCTCTTCCATGCCGGCCTCGGCATACTTTCTCAGGTCGCGGGATCATGAAGAGGAAGCATTCGAGATCGAAGCGCCCAGTCCTGCTCCGCTTGCGGAGCCAGCCCCGGCGGAGCCGCGCAAGAGCGCCGAAACCCACGCTCCGCGGACCCCAGCGGCGCGGAAGCCCGCAGCCAGCGGTAAGAACGCAACGGCGCGGCCTCACTTCAGCCGCCCGGCAGCGCACAGCCGCGACCGGAAGCCAGCCCAATCGTCCACCAGCAACCGTCCTGCGCGTCGAACAGGATCTGAAGCCCGTCCGTCCGCGGCGAGGCCGGCCTCGAGTACGCGCTGGAGCCCGAAGGCGCCCGCGAGTACCAACGGCACGCGCAACGGAGCTCATGCGGGAAACGGTTCGACCAGCGGCGCTCGTACCAACGGTAGCCAGTCTCGTCCAGCCAACGGAAGCGCCGGTGCGCGAGCCAAAAAGCCGTCCGCTCCTGCGTGGGGCCAGCGTAATGGTCATTCCAACGGCGCCAGCGCCGCTGGCAAGGCCGGCACAACTTCGCGCACCAGCAGCCAGCCCAGGAACGGCAGTGCAACTCGCAACGGTAGCGCCGCCAGAAAAGATGCGCGACCCGATGCGCGGCCGGCACGCAGCAATCGGAAACCGGCTTTAACGGCTGGCGCCAAGGCAGGGAATTCCAAGCGATTTGGCTTTACCGCTCCGCCCAAGCAGGGGACGAAAAAGCGCGGATGAGTGCGGAAGAAGCCCCCTTGCGCTCAATTGAGCCTGCCCGGAAGATCATTGTTGCCATCGACGGCCCAGCTGGTGCGGGAAAGAGTACGATTGCGCGGCATCTGGCCCGGCATTTTGGCCTCCTCAACCTGGAAACCGGGGCAATGTACCGTGCGTTCGCATTGAAGGCGCTGCGCGCGGAAATTTCCCTGGACGATGGTGCGGGCCTGGAAGCGCTTGCCGGCGAAACTGCCATTCGTTTGGAGCCCGGAAACCCCGAATCCGGCGACGGCGAGAATCGAGTCCTGCTCGACACCGAGGACGTCACCGGCCTGATCCGCAATCAGACGGTTACAGACGCGGCCTCCCGCGTGAGCGTATTTCCCGCCATTCGTTCCTGGATGGTCAAGCTGCAACAGCAACTTGGGGCCAATGGAGGAGTGGTGATGGAGGGCCGGGATATCGGCACAGTGGTCTTTCCCGATGCCAAGGTGAAGATTTTTCTGGATGCGGCTCCCGAGGTGCGAGGGCTGCGCCGCTTCGATCAGATTGGCCGGCTTGGGTCAGTGCCCGCAACGCAGCCGGATGAGGTAATCAGGGAGTTGCGTCTCCGCGACGAACGGGACCGCAATCGCTCCGATTCGCCGTTGAAACCTGCACCGGACGCGATTCTTCTGGACTCAACCAAGATGACGCTGGAAGAGGCTGTAAAGGCGGCAGAAGCGATCGTAACCGCAAAGCTGAATCCAGTCGACATCAACTCCTGATCCGGCGTAGCGGGCGACATCCTGTTAGGATTGTCGCGTTATCGCGACGCCACCACTCCCTCGGTTCATCCCACATCTCGTGGCTCTACAAGCGCGAAACTGAAATGCGGGCGGCCATTGTCCGGCGGAATGCTATAGGCTCTTAGATATATGGAAATGACGTGCAATCGCTGCCACCAGACTGTCCAGACCGACACGTGCTACTGCCCCACCTGCGGTCTGCCGCAACTGTTGTACAACGCGGAAGGCCCTGCGGGACAGTCCCAGCCGGAGCGGTGGAACGAGGCAGTGCGCGATGCGGGCAGCGTTGACTGGAAACCGGCCTTGAAGGCGGCCGCGATGCTGGCGATTCCGGCCGGGCTGCTGTCGAATGGGCTGTCGCCGTCGAACATCTTCGGGTTGTTTTGCGTGGCCGCAGCCG
>Ga0302200_10005117_pt1 | contig 10341 bp, 6 predicted proteins | sample II_Bog_N3_1_FD_194585 | JGI IMG/M metagenome (GOLD analysis project Ga0302200, IMG submission 194585) | Peat permafrost microbial communities from Stordalen Mire near Abisko, Sweden - II_Bog_N3_1 | ecosystem: Environmental > Terrestrial > Soil > Wetlands > Peat | place: Sweden: Abisko, Stordalen... | reverse complement strand
ACATATGGTAATAATATTGCATTAGCTTTACCATGAGATATTTTAAATTTTGCGCCTATTGCATGCGCTAAACTATGATTTATTCCTAAACTTGCATTTTCAAAAGCAATACCTGCCATACATGATGCACTATGAATCTTTTCTCTACAAAATGCATCTGATCCATTTTTATAAACTTTCACTACATACTTAAATACATTCTCTATAGCACTTTGTGCTAATGCATCTGTACAGTCAGAAGCATTTTTAGATACAAAGGCTTCAAGTGCGTGAGTTAAAGCATCCATTGCTGTATCAGCCGTAACAGATGGTGGTACTGTCTTCGTAAATTCTGCATCTAAAATAGCTACATCAGCATACATTATGTCACTTTTCAACGGTACTTTTTTATATTCTATAGAATCTGTTATAACGGCATAAGAGGTAACTTCTGAACCTGTTCCACTAGTAGTTGGAATTGCTATAAAAAATGGTTTTTGTGAAACTTTATCATCCATCTTATTTCTAATTATGTCAATAAAATAAATAATGGCTTTTGAAGTATCAATTACAGAACCACCTCCAATAGCAATTAAGGTATCTGCTTGTGAATTTATAAACTTTTTAAGAACATTTGTCACAATTTCCATAGTAGGTTCTGGTTCTACTTCATCAAAAATTTCATATTTAATTAATTCCTTGTCAAATATTTCAGTTATTTCTTTTGTCATTCCAAGCTTAAACATTATTTTATCAGTAACAATAAAAACCTTATTGCATTTTAAATCTTCTAAATATTTTATAGAATTTTCCTCATATAATATTTTTGTTGGCACTTTAAATGTTTTCATCTAATATACACCTCTACTTTCTAGAGATTATATAGCTTATTAATATTCACTTTCCTAGTTATCTTTATATTACTATATTAATTATTAATTCTCAAGAAACTTTATACTTAAGTTTTTTTATTCAATTGTAAAATAATTCAACTATTTTTGTGCTATTATAGTTCCTTGCCATATCTTATTTATTATTATCTTAATGACATTTACCTAAACGTATATTAATGGTTCTTTTCGAACACAAGTATATTAGACTTATTTATTTCATACATCCCTGTATCCTCAACTAAAGACGCATCAGACTTACCTTGCATTAAGTCGCATAACCTTTTTACTGCCATTTCTCCCCACAACTTGTTTCTCTGAATTATTTGACTTGAAACTATGGAATTTTTTACTCCTTTAGTAACCTTTGCTGATTTACTTAACACAATCAATTTTTTATTGATTCCTTTCTTCTGCCAAAGATCTACAGCTATCTCTCCTGAATCACTATTAACTAAATATAGTAAATCAAAATCAGGATTTTCCTTAATCATTCTTTCAATTATTGTTCTAGTTTTATCTTGATTTGTATCCTTTTGTTCTTCTTTTCTTATTATTTTAATGCCTGCATTTTTTAAAACTACATCTTCAAGCCCTTTATATCTATCTTGTACTGTCGGAACTTCAGATGCGCATAGTAAGCACATTATATTTCCACTACCTTTTAAATGTCTAACTGCAGCTTCTCCTGCCAGCTTACCTCCTTTATAACTATCGGAAGTAATAAATGAATTTCTCTTACTTGAAGGAACATCCATATCAATGCATGCTACTTTTATACCTTTATTAATTGCTTCATCAATTAAATATTTACATTTTATAGGATCACTTGGAGCTATTATTATTCCATCCATCTTATTATCTATAAACTCTTTAAATACTTTGGCTTGCTCCTCTACACTATATTTTTCAGGTGTTTTACAAATAATATCTACATCTAACTTTATACCTGCCTTAACAGCAGCTTCTTCTACTTCCTTGTAGAATGTCTGCTGCTCAAGGCAAACTACCCCTATTTTTTTCTTTTCCTTCTTCCTAGTTTCTACCTCAATATTACTCAGTTTATTATTAATTTCCGTTGAAAGCTTATTAATGTTATTAATCATGTCAATAATAATTTTGTCTTGACTGCTTTGCTCCATAGAAACAGATGCTACCATTTGACTTGTTGCCGCCGACACTTCAGCGGTTTCTGCTATATCTGAAATAGAATCTACTAACTTGTTTTTATAAACAAATAAGTTGTTAACATCCTCATATACCTTTTTCTGCTGATCTACAAAGCTGTTCATTGCACTATTAATACCAGTAATGGCATTACCAGCATTCTCAATGAATTCTGATTGAACTTTATATTCTTCTTCTGCCGTCTTTGATAATCCTAAGATAGAGTTTATTTCTGTAATTATATTTGAAACTAATTCTGATATATTTTCACTTGCATTTTTACTTCCATCTGCAAGTTTCTTTACTTCATTTGCAACTACAGAAAATCCCTTCCCTGCCTCACCAGCTCTTGCGGCTTCAATAGCTGCATTTAAAGAAAGTAAATTTGTTTGATTAGAAATTCCAGTTATAATGGAAACTATATTATTAATACTCTTAGCCGCTTCCTCTAAGCTTGATACTTTCTTAATTATACTTAATAGAAGTTCTTGAGTATCCTTACTGCTGGTAAGGAGTTCGAAAATTGATTTTTCTCCTACGTCGCAAATTTTCCTAGTAATATTAGCTTCTTCAGAAAGAACTTTAGAAGAATCTAACAAACTTTCAAATTTTGCCTGAAATTCAGCGGCTAGATTTGAACATTCCTCTGCTGCTTCCGCTTGTTGTGTTGTGCCTATTGCAATGGTATTATTTGCATCAGTAATGCTCTTATTTGCAGCTGCTCTTTCAGAGTATGTCGTAGAAACTACTTCTGATTGTCTTTCAAATTCATCAATACCCTCTTTCAGGTAAGAAAACATATCATGGTATTTTTTAGCCAAATTATATATTTCTTTAATTTCAGCGCGTTCATTTTCCTTCAATTCAGCAAAGCATTTTAAATCTCCTGCTTTAATTCTTTCTAATATCATTAGTATATCCTTGTTTGAAGCTGTATTGGTAAATCTCATTTTCCTCCACCTCGTGTATATTTATATTCATTTATGAAACTCTCATCCCCTAATATATATATGGATTTCATAGGTGTGCTTTCTTATTTCACATTTAGCTTTACATTAAATCATATCTATACTGTTATATATTGAAAATAATTCTACTTACTATATAACGAAAACTGTCTTAAATCAAAACTTATTTTTTCGATTTAAGACAGTTAAAAAAATACTATTAAAAATAAATATTGTTTTTCTTAAATGTTAATCTCTATTCTTAATTTACATATATTTTTAGATAACTGCAATCTATATGATTAATTTTTAATAAATTGATTTATATATTTCTAAAATTTCTGCTACACTTGTATCTCTTGGATTTCCTGGAGTACAAGCATCTGCCATAGCTGATTCTGCAAGTGCCTCTAAATCTTCTTCTTTAACACCAATTTCTCTTAATGTCTTAGGAATTCCTACATCTTCTGAAAGTGTCTTAACTGCATCAATAGCAGTTTTTCTATATTCATCTTGAGACATATTATCTACACCGGAAACTCCCATTACTCTAGCAATTTCTCTGTACTTTTCTCCAGTAGCAGATGCATTATATTCCATTACATATGGTAAAATTACTGCATTAGCAATTCCATGTGGAGTATTATAGAAAGCTCCAAGTGGATGAGCCATTCCATGAACAATACCAAGACCTACATTACTAAAGCCCATACCTGCAACATATTGTCCAAGTGCCATATCTTCTCTTCCCTTAGGTTCATTTGCTACTGCACTTCTTAAAGAACGTGAAATAATTTCAATTGCTTTTAAATGTAAAGTATCTGTTAATTCCCAAGCGCCCTTTGTAATATAGCCTTCGATTGCATGAGTTAAAGCATCCATACCTGTTGCTGCTGTTAAGCCCTTTGGCATTGATGACATCATTTCTGAATCAACAACTGCTATAACTGGAATATCATGTGGATCAACACAAACAAATTTACGTTTCTTTTCTTCATCTGTAATTACATAATTAATTGTAACTTCTGCTGCAGTTCCTGCTGTTGTTGGTACTGCTATAATATCAACACATTTATTTTTTGTTTCAACTGCCCCTTCAAGACTTCTTACATCTGAAAACTCAGGATTATTTATAATAATTCCAATAGCTTTTGATGTATCAATTGATGAACCTCCACCTATTGCTATTAAATAATCTGCTTCAGATTGTTTGAATTTTTCTATACCTTGTAATACTACATTTATAGTAGGATTAGCTTTTACATCATCAAAAACTTCAAAATCTAAGTTATTTTCTTTTAAAAGATCAGTTACATTACTAACGACATTAAATTTTACTAAGTCTTTATCAGTTACTACTAATGCTTTTTTATAACCTCTTATCTTAGCTTCTGTAATAATATTAGATATTGCTCCTGCTCCTATATAACTTGTCTCATTTAAAACCATTCTATTTGCCATAATAAATCAATCTCCCTTTTTATAATATTATACTTATTATTAAATAATTAACTTTTTTAATCAAAAAAATTTTAAATAATATATACATATGACATTTTTTATTTCATAATTTTGTCCTTGTTCAATAATTTAATCATTACCCCCAAGGTACATTGAGGGTAATTTTAGATTGTATTCCGTATTATGATATATATTAATAAGTTATTCTGAGATTATTTAAAGCATACAGAGATAGAATATACTTAATATATATTTTCATCGTAGTCTCAGAATAACTTTATTAAGCTAAATAATCCTCTGAAATACTAACATTAAAATCTCTTGCTAAATCTCTAAAATTTTGAGAAGTTATTGTTTGCTTCTTTCCACCCATAGATAATACTTTAACTAAAATTTCAGCTGACTTTTCTACAGTATCCATTAATCCAAAAGTAAGATCTAAAGTTTCTCCTGAACAGAACATCCCATGATGTGCCCAAATTACAACGTCATGATCATTCATTAATTCACCAGTAGCTTCTGCAATTGCAGCTCCACCTGGAACCATCCAAGGAACTACACCAATTCCACTTGGGAATACTACTGGACATTCTGTTGCCATTTCCCACAATTCTCTAGTAAATACTGCTCCATCTAATGGTAATACAAATGTTAATGCAATAGTATTTGTAGTATGTGAATGCATTATAACTCTATGAGCTCCATTAGTTTTTTCTTTCTTTATTGAATGACTCATTAAATGTGAAGGTAATTCACTTGTTGGTCTTGCTTCATTTACTAATCCCCAAACTATTTTATAATTTTCACCAGTTTCATCAATCTTAACAAAGCCTACATTTTCTTCAAAATCAACTGAAATATTTCTTATAAATTTTCCACTTCCAGTTACTAAGAAATATTCATTAGCTAAATTTTTAACAGTTACGCCAATTGGAGTATATGCTGAATCTTCATTAGTAAATCCTTGAATAGCTACAACTTCATCTTCTGTTAATCTGTAAGTTATATTCCCACCATTTCTTTCATGCCAGCCTTTAAGCCATGAATCATTAGTGATTTTCTTAAAGTTTTGTATAAATTTCATATCTTCTATAGACATTTTAATCTCCTGCTTTCTTCTTTATAATTAATTTCTTTTTGATAACTCAGTTTCTTCATATTCCTTAACATCCTTAAGCCAGCTTTCCGCTACTGGAACACTATTTTTTTCACAATAGTAATTCCAAATATCACCCATTGGATAAGTTTTGAACTCTTCCATTAAAGCTAATCTTTCTGTGAAGTTTCCGTTATCTTGTAATTCTCTTAATTTATCATTTGGAATTAACATTGCATTTAATAATGCTTTTATCATATTTCTTGAACCAATTGTCCAAGCTGCTATTCTATTAATACTTGCATCAAAGAAATCAAGTCCAATAATTACTTTGTCTAATGCATCATTTCTTACAATTTCTTTAGCTATTTCTTTAAGTTCATCATCTAAAGTTATTACATGATCACTATCCCATCTTACTGGTCTACTTACGTGAAGAGCAACTTTTTCGTCAAATAATAACATTGCCGAAATTTTATCTGATACAACTTCTGTTGGATGATAATGTCCAGTATCCATTAATGACATTATGTTGTTTTTAGCTGCATAATTTAAATAGAATTCGTTTGAACCTACTGTATAAGCTTCTGCCCCTATTCCAAATACTTTTGACTCAACACAATCAAGATTGTATTTTTTATCAATTTCAACTTTTAAAATTTCATCTAAAGACTCTTTAAGTCTTCTTCTTGGTCCTAATCTATCACTTGGAATGTCTTTATATCCATCAGGAATCCAAATATTAGTTAAACAAGTTTGTCCTAATTCTTTACCAAAATATTCTCCAATTTTTCTTGACGCAATTGCATGTTTTATCCAAAAATCTCTTATTTCTTTATCTGGATGAGAAAGTGTTAATCCATCTGAAGACTTTGGATGTGAGAATATTGTTGGATTAAAATCTAATCCTAATCCATTTTCCTTTGCCCACTTAACCCAATTTTCAAAATGCTCTGGTTTTATTTCATCTCTATCTACAAATTCACCATTAGTTTCTAAGTAAATTGCATGAAGATTTATTTTATGTTTTCCTGGAATTAAACTTAATGCTTTATCTAAATCTTTTCTTAATTCTTCAGCATTTCTAGCTGCTCCTGGATAGTTACCATTACATTGAATTCCACCTGATAATTCATTTTTAGATACTTCAAAACCTTTTACATCATCACCTTGCCAGCAATGAATTGATATTTTTACTTTATTAAGTTCTTCTAGAACTTTATCTACATCTATTCCCCATTTTTCATATTCTTGTTTAGCTAATTCATATTTTTCTCTAATGTTCATTTTTACGCCTCCTATTTATATTGAAATTTATTAATTATTTTAATTTTTACTTAGCAATATTCAGTAATTAGCATAGAATGCTTTTTTAATAATTACTAACTAAAAACTGAATATTACAATTTATATTATTAATGAGATTATGAGAACTTCAATTTGTTTTAAATACTTGAATATCAAAGGATTCTTTAATAGCTTGTCTTGCTTCGCCTAAATCTTTAAAAACATTTTTGCTTATAAGCTGAGCAACAATATTCCCTATAGCTGTTGCTTCAACTGGGCCAGCCAAGACTTCTTTTCCTGTGATTTTTGCAACTAATTCATTTAATAAATCGTTTTGACATCCACCACCAAAAATATTTATTCTCTTGAATTCTTTTTCAAATATTTCTTCAAGATTAGAAACAGCTTTTTTATAACAGTGAGCTAAGCTATTAAATACACACATTGCTATTTCACCAACTTCTTGTGGAATTTTTTGATTAGTTTCTATACAATATCTCTTTATTTCTTCAATCATATTTTCTGGTTTTAAAAATCTATCATGATCAACATCTACTATTGAAGAAAAATCTGCATGTTGTCTTGCTAAATCTACTAATTCTGCAAAAGAATATTTATTTTCAAGATTTCTTCTAACTTCTTGAATAACCCAAAGACCCATGATATTTTTTAAGAATCTGTATCTGTAATCTATTCCACCTTCATTAGTGAAGTTATGTTCCATAGCTTGAGGGACACAAATTGGGAATCTATTTTCAACACCAATCAATGACCATGTTCCTGAACTTAAATAAATACTATCACTGTCATTACAAACAGATGATATAAATGCTGAGCCAGTATCATGAGTTGCAGGAAGTATTACTTCCATATCAAATCCAAACTCCTCAACTAATTCATCTCTTAAATTTCCAAGATTAGTTTTAGGTAACTTTATTTCTTGGAACATGTTCTTATTAATTCCTAGTTCATCTAAAATTTTTGTATCCCATGTTCTCTCAAAGGAATTAACTAATTGAGTTGATGATGCATTAGTATATTCATTAACCTTTTTTCCTGTAAGTAAGAAATTCAAATAATCAGGAATCATTAAGAACGTCTTTGCCTTATCTAATATTTCTGGATTGTTTTTCTTTATAGAAAGTAATTGATATACTGTATTAAATCTTTGGAATTGAATTCCTGTATATAAATACATCATATCTTGAGGAATAGTCTTAAAAGCTTCCTCCATCATTCCTTCAGTCCTATCATCTCTATACGCTACTGCATTTCCAAGTAGTTCATCATTTTGATCTAATAAGACAAAATCAACTGCCCATGTATCTATTCCTATACTCTTTGGAATTTTTCCTATTTCCTTGCACTTTTTAATTCCTGTTTTTATATCTTTAAATAACTGTTCAATGTTCCAACAATATTCATTTCCTATTTTGCTAATTCCATTTTCAAATCTATAAATTTCTTCTAATTTTATCTTTCCATTTTCTACTGAGCCTAATATATGCCTTCCACTAGAAGCCCCAATATCAATGGCTAAATAGTAATCCATATCTTTCCTCCTGTTCATATAATCTAACACACTATGGTTAAATTATAGTTCATTAAGAAACCGTTTTTAATATCGTGGTTTGTTTAATTTATTATCCTTATTTGCAAATATGGCTAATAAGACATATTCAAAAATATGACTTCAAAAAAGTATAGATACTTATTTCCCATAATTTCAAAATAAGTATCTATACTTTTTTATTAGACTCTGTTTATAATATTTTCATAAACACTGTATGGAATAAATAAATTATTATTATATCCACTTCCAATATTTATTTCTGGTCTATTTTTACCGTGAAAATCTGTTCCACCTGAAATTTTTAAATTATATTTTTTAATTAAATAATCTAAAAATTTATAATCTTTTTCTTCAAATGAAGGATAATATCTTTCAACTCCATCTAATCCTACACTAATTAAATACTTTATTTCTTCTTCTATTTCTTCTTTTGTAAAACCTTTTAATCCTATTTCTTTATTATAATGTGCTAAAAAGGATAAACCTCCAGATTTCTTTATAATATTTAAAGCATCTTCTGTCTTAATTAATTCACCTTCACCATATGGAATTGGATCTAAGTACTTATCCCAAATCTCTTGAGCACTATTGCATATATTATTTTCAATAAAATATCTATAAATGTCATATCTATCTAAATATTTACCTAATGCTTTTTCTCTTACAGTATTTACGTCTATATATATTCCTTGCTCTTCTATTTTCTCTAATATGTGCTTTACTCCATCTTCTCTTGCCTTTTTCATATTAGTGTACGCATGTACAAATTCCTCAGTTTCTATATTAATTCCTATACCTAAAATATGAAGAATTCTACCCTCTTTATACAACGAACTTATCTCTATTCCATTCAAAAAATCAATATTATTCATTTTAGCTATTTTTGATGCTTCATTTATTCCTTCAATACTATCATGATCTGTTAATGCTATTGCTTTAATATTTTCTTTTACTGCAAATTTTACTAATTCCTTTGGAGTATATGAACCATCTGAAATATTAGAATGAACATGCAGATCTATTTTGTAATCCATAAAAATCTCCTTTGTTAAATAATTTAATATTAAAATCAATTTTTCTTAACTAAACTATTTGTTATTACATAAATTTAGCTTATACTCCCTTGGAGTCATTCCAAATTTATTTTTAAATATCTTATAAAAATATGTTGGATTCTCATATCCTATAAGTTCTATTATTTCTACTATTGAATAATTAGTTGATTTAATTAGTTCAACAGCCTTACTTAATTTTCTTTCCTGCAATAGTTCTTTATATGTCATTCCTGTATGCTTTTTTATTAATTTGCTGAGTTTATAATCTGGTTGCTTTAATTTTTGGGATAGTTCAAAAAGTGTTGCTCTATTATAAAACTCATCAATATATTTAAGGCTTTGAATTATCAACACCTTTTCATAGTTATCCACTGAATATATCTCTATATCCTGTGAATTCTTTATTAATTCTACTAGTAAAAGTCCTACTAATAATTTTATTGTAGCTTTGTTCATTATTGATGGAGTATATAATTCAGTGATTATTCTTTCTACTAAATCTTGAATATCTTTTCTTTCCGATACCTTAAAATATAGATATTCACCTTCATCATAATCTGTATATAGTGTAGTTAATAAAAACTTACTTATACTATTCTCATCATCTAAAAGAGTTATTATATAATCAAAAAATTCTGGTCTAATTATAAAGTTTATAACTATATCATTTTCACTTGAAGCTTCTATTTCATGAGTTATATACTGATTTAAAAATATTAACTCGCCTTTTTGCAAAATTATTTTTTTATTATCTATAATTTGTGTAAGATTTCCTTGATAAACATAATTAAACTCAATGTAATTATGTTTATGGCTTGGAAAATTTATAAATCTTGTATGTTTTCTAATATTTATTAATTCTCCATTTGGCAATAACTTATTGCTA
>Ga0302200_10005116_pt1 | contig 10343 bp, 17 predicted proteins | sample II_Bog_N3_1_FD_194585 | JGI IMG/M metagenome (GOLD analysis project Ga0302200, IMG submission 194585) | Peat permafrost microbial communities from Stordalen Mire near Abisko, Sweden - II_Bog_N3_1 | ecosystem: Environmental > Terrestrial > Soil > Wetlands > Peat | place: Sweden: Abisko... | reverse complement strand
AGCCGTATTCGTTCTTTAACCGTTCAACCTCGACTTTCGCGAAGTCGATCGTTTGCGTATTGTCGCCGATCCCTGGAATGTTCATAGCTCAACCTCGATTTGTGGGTATCCGGTGTTAGGGGACCGGACAAAAGTTGCCCGGATTGCATAGATTTTGTCGCTCGCGGCATCGCAGGCGATACCGTCCTCGGCACAGATCGACGGGAAAGAAAACGCCTTGGCGTCGATTACCTTGGCAACCGCGACGTTTTCTCTTTTCGAGAGGTAGCCGACATGCTTCCCGGCTACATAAACCGCGACGGCAAAACCATCATGCGGGTTGTCTCGCTCGCGGACTAGCATTGCAGGCGAGCCGGCAACTGCCCCAGGCAAGTAAGGGTCTAACCCGCGAAACTTCTGCCCAACGATTGAATAGCGCATCATCGCATTTGCTCCGGGCGTTTGCGTTTCTTGGCCGGCGGTTTCTTGTCGTTTTGCCGATTTCGGAATGCCGGCTTAACTTTGACCGGCGCGAACGGATCTTCAAAATCTCGGCCATCGCCGTATATGTCGGTCGGAAACAATCGCGGCTTGCCGGAGTACGGCGCTTGTGGCTGCAAACTCGCCATAGCGGTCCAAACCCGCATGTAGGCATTGTGCAGCGGATCATCGTCAACCGAGATCTTGAAGTTGTCGTAGGTGATCCGGTCAACTTCGTTCTCGAGCGCAGCCTTGATCTCAGTCTTTTTGACCGCGGCCCGGTAGTGATAATCGGACGCCGTGTATTCGGTCACGACGGCACCGGGAAACAGCTTCTCAATGTCTCCCGGCCGGCGAGCGCGGACCATCAATTCGTTTGGCTTGCAGTCCTTGGCCACGATTGAGAGGAAACAGTCAGACATCATGATCCACATTTACAATTCCTCCATAAATTCGCGGTCGCCAAAGACGATAGCGATATCTCCGACGAGGCAATCCTTGAGATCCAAGACAGAGCAGCGCCGTGCTTGTGCCCATAGGACCGTAGCCGCAGCGTTAAAATGCTGCATTTGGCCTTTGCCGTCTTCGTCGCAGAACGCAACGCAATCAACGATTTTCCCGTTGAATTGAAATTTCGTAAACCACGGTACTATCTCGATGTAACCGCCGCCGATTGCAGCCTTGAGTAAATCGAGGGTTGGAAGACCGTTGATTTCGCGGACGATCTCTTGTCCGTCTTCGGCTCGGATTGTGTTGATGAAGCCTTTCACGTATCTAATTCCTTTTTGACCATATACCGAACGGTTTGCGACAATGTCGGCCGAAACCCAAAGCGGATTTCAAGCGTGTCGGCGACGGCGTTTAATGCCGTGACCAAATCACTATCAAGGCTAACGTTTCTGACGTTTTCCTTTGGTTTTCTTCGCTCTGATTCAGGGAGGGGAGGACGACCACGTTTTGCCATCGCATCACCCGATATCGAACAGGCCGAAGGCCCATCCGGCAACGGCACCTGCGGCAATGACTTCGCCGGCAACGATAAATGCGGCAAATCCGACTGATGCGAGGTAAAAGGTAACGATCGCAACCCGGTCGATAAGCGGCGGGGTAAGCGGGTTTCGTGTTCGGTTCATTTCGGCGGCCCTTCCATATTTGGTTCCGACGCAAGATCACCCTAGGGGATAATTCTCCCCATTGCCAGCACAAAATGATGCGGGGACAAAAATATCTTGAGGGGGAGGCCGGGGCCTGATATTGGGTTAGGGAATGTTTGAACAGCTTATAATCGATAATTTGCTAGCTATTGCATCAGCCTATTGCCAAGGAACCGGCAGGACGATCAATGCCGTCAGTAAGGATTTCTACGGCCGATCCGACTTTTTCGACAAGCTTAAGGCTCGGGAAGCCACGATTACCATCGATCGGCTAGGCCAAATGATCGAACGATTTCGGGCAGAATGGCCGACAGGCAAGGTTTCATGGCCCAATACGCGGCCGGTATTTATGACGATCGTTCCGTCGGAAACGTAAAATAGACGGGGATAATTTTCCCAAATCTTGTTGCGAAACGTCCCGCTATGTGGGATTTTGCGCGAATCATGCAGACGAATTTGCCAGATACCGATCTTGACGAAGTCGAGATTGTGTCGCTCGCTCTCCCGCTAGATCGGGCGACGGTCGCGTGGCTTGGGAAAATATCCGTTGATGACAGGGACGCAGCGGAAAAGGTAGCCTGCATGTTGCGCATGATCCGCGAGGACGATGATTACGCGCATCGATCCCTTCATTAACCCTTAGGAGCATCCCCAATGGGGCGACCGCGAAAACCGAAACCGGAACCTGAAATCGAGGCACTGCAAGCCGCCGAAGCCGCAAAACCCAAGTCGGCAGATACGGCGATTGCTGTCATCTCCGCCGGCAAGCTCAAGAAACTGCTCGCCTCACACCGCGCCGCAAAGCGGGATTCGGCCCAGATCGCTCAGGCTCTCGGTGCTGAGATCAAGGAAGTGGTATCCAACAATCATCTGCACGGCGGCGCGTTCAAGCTCGTTGCCAAGTTGGACAAGATGGAGCCGGAAGAGCTCTCCCTGTTCATGGATCATTTCGAGCACTATTACGTGTCGGCCGGGCTCGAAAAGCGGGCCAATTCCGTCATGCGGATGGATTTGCCAGAGGGCGACGAAGCCGAAGGCGAGGAAGAAACGAACGCGGTTCAGTTCCCGACTACGGCCGGATCGGCGTAATCGGCATTGACCGTAATTCTTGGCATAGATCCCGGGATGACTGGCGGCATTGCGCTGATAGAATCGGGCAATTCCGCTAAGGTCTTATTTGCCGGTCACATTCCGACAACCGGGGATCTTGCCAAGAAACGGGTTAACGTTCTTGCCGTATTGGCGATCATTCAGAAATACAAACCAAATCACGGTTTTATCGAGCGCGCCCAGGCGATGCCTAGCCGTATGCAGGATGGCAGGCTTGTTGCGCAGGGCGCATCATCAGGCTTCAACTACGGGCGCGCTGTAGGGGCTTTAGAAGCCTCTGTGCAGGGCTCCCGCGTGCCCCTGACGATTATCGAGTCTACAGCCTGGAAACGAGCCCACGGCCTTATCAAGCCTCAGGGCGTTGACGGAAAGGAATGGGCGAAGGTCGTCAAGGAAAACAGCCGGCAACGTGCGCTGATGCTATTTCCCGATGCGGCACCGTTTTTTGCTCGTCGGCTCGACCACGGCCCTGCCGAGGCCGTCCTGATCGCGCATTACGGATTGCAATACCTAGCCGGAGCCTTTGCGCCGGCGCCAAAGGCCACCCTCCGCGGCGGCCGGCAACTCAATTTGCTAGAACGGTAAAACCTTGCATTGGGGATAATTTTCCCCTAGAACCTCCGCAGCGAGCAAGGAGGATCAATGACCGACTATCAGAAATTTCTAGCAAAAAAGAAACTTCGCGCTCAGGAACGCGGATTAAAGCATATGCCGGTGCTTTCCAATCATCTTTTTCCATTTCAGAAAACATGCGTCGAATTTGCCTTGCGGGCCGGATCGGCAGGGAATTTCCTTTCTACGGGCCTCGGCAAGACGGCCTGCGAGCTTGAATGGTCGGCCCATGCTGCCGACGCTTCGAACGGTAGAGCTCTGATCCTCGCGCCTTTGTCCGTTGGATGGCAGATCGCCAAAGAGGCGGAGCGATGGGGCTATGACGCAAAGGTCATCCGAGATCAATCCGAAGCTGCATGGGGCATCAACATCTGCAATTATGATAGGCTAGATAAGCTAGATCCTGCGGCGTTTGGGTCGGTGGCGCTTGACGAAGCATCTATCTTGAAATCCTTTGGCGGGAAGGTATCGCAGGCGTTGATTGCGGCATTCGCAAATCATCGGTTCCGATTATCTGCCACAGCTACGCCAGCACCGAATGATCATATGGAGCTAGGGCAACAGTCTGACTTCTTGGGCGTCATGCCGCCGTCCGAAATGCTGATGCGATGGTTTATCAACGATACGTCGGTTGCATCGCAGGAATGGCGCCTCAAAAAGCACGCCGTGAACGACTTCTGGGATTGGTGTGCGTCATGGTCCCGCATGGCTGAATTGCCGTCTGATCTCGGCGGCGACGATACCGGGTTTATTCTGCCACCGATGAAAATCATTAGGCATCGCGCCGAGCCGAGCCCCATCAAGGGAGCGGACCTATTCGGCATGGTCGATATGTCGGCTACGTCAATGCACGACGTAAAACGCAAGACGGTCGGCAATCGGTCAAAGTCCATCGCGGAGCTTGTCAATGCGTCCAAAACCGAGCCTTGGGTTATCTGGTGTGATACCGATTATGAGGCGGACGAAATCAAGGCCGTTCTGCCCTACGCAAAGGAAATCCGTGGTTCTCAGACGCCGGAAGTGAAAGAGGGAATACTGCGAGCTTTCGCTGATGGCACTGTGCGCGTGCTCATAACTAAACCCTCATTGACGGGGTTTGGGCTTAACTGGCAGCACTGCGCGCGTACTGCATTCATCGGCCGCACATTCTCGTATGAGGCATGGTATCAGGCCGTTCGCCGGTTCTGGCGGTTCGGTCAAAAGCGCGAAGTCGAAGTCCATTTGATTGTGGCAGAAGGCGAAGACGCGATAGCGCGCGTGATCGACCGAAAGTCAGGCGATCATATCATCATGAAACAGGCAATGCGGGAGGCTATGGCGCGAGCAAACGGCACCGCTGCTAATCGACATACCGCCTATCTACCAACTCAGAAAGCAAAGGTTCCGACATGGCTAAGCTAATCAAGTGCATCAATTCTGCGGCGGGAGAGCAATTCGTGGCATATAATGGTGATTGCGTTTCGGTCGCCAGTCAGTTCGATGATGAGACCATCGGCTTCTCGATATATTCCCCTCCTTTTCAGAACATTTTTACGTATTCCGATTCTGAACTCGACATGGGAAATTGCGCCTCGGATGAGGAGTTCAACGCGCATTATCAGTTTTTGGTCAGGCAGATGTATCGCCTTACCAAGCCTGGACGACTGACGGCGGTTCATTGCTCTGACCTTCCATCGTCAAAATGGAAAGACGGCGTGATCGGGCTCAAGGACTTCCCTGGCGACATCGTACGGGCGCATCAGGCCGAGGGCTGGATATTTCATTCCCGCGTTTGCGTATGGCGCGATCCAGTTGTTGAAATGACTCGAACCAAGGCTCTCGGGTTGCTCTACAAGCAACTCAAAAAGGACAGCACGCGAAGTCGCATGGGGTTAGCTGATTATGTTCTCGTGTTCCGCAAGCCGGGCGACAATGCTGAGCCGGTTGAGCAGATGCCGGAAAACTTCCCTGTGTCGCAGTGGCAGAAATGGGCATCCCCGGTCTGGATGGATATCAATCAGACCAATACGCTCAATGTCAGGATGGCCAAGGACGGCGCCGACGAGAAACACCTTTGCCCATTGCAACTCGATCTGATCGAACGCGCCGTGACGTTGTGGAGTAACCCTGGCAACGTTGTTTTTTCACCGTTCATGGGGATCGGCAGCGAAGGCGTTTCGAGCTTGAAACTAAAGCGCAAATTCATCGGATGCGAACTCAAGCCATCGTATTTTAAGCATGCGGTTCGCTACCTTGAGGCTGCGGAGCGGCAGGAAAGTTTGTTTAGGGATGAGTTGCAGGCCGCCGAATGACCTCGATTATCGTGCGTCATTCATTCGCTAATCCATATTGGTGGGGGTGGCACCGCTTTTTGATTTGGGAAGGTATCCGACGCGGGAGAATGCCATGACCGATCGCAAAGCCAAGCAAATGCTCCGGGCTGAGCTTTACGGCGATCAGCACGGTTGCTGCTATTACTGCGAGGAACCGATGACGCTGCTTTCGCGGTATCCGATGGGTACTTCCCTGGCCTCCAACGTTTGCACGATTGGGCGGGCTCCGGAAGGTCACCACGTGGCCGTCTGCAACGGGTGCAACGTCGGCAAGAATGAGCGAGATAAGATGAGGCGGCGGGCTGGATAGCTCTTGCCAGCGGCCGGGAATCTGGCTTACAAAAGGCAACGGCCCGCCAAAACAAATCGGCGGGCCGAAGTAACCTAATATCCGATGATGCTTGGCGGCTGTCGGACAGGAAAAGACTTAGGGTCTTTATGCCCTTTTGTCAAATATCCTGACAAATAATCCCGCCAAGCGTCATCGGTTCCATACCTGCCATCTTGGCCGGGGCGCATTCGTGCGTCGGGGCTCGCCATGTCGGGGGCAGGGACGCTGTGTGAGGGTTCTGGCGATTTGTTCGCTTGCCCTGGCCGGGTGCGTCGCATGGGATATGCCGGTACAACTGGCGGCGCAGTGGCCGCAAGTTGCATCTTCTAACTTCCGGAGGCGTAATTTTATTGCCCCGAAGGGGGTAAGGGGGTGTGACTGTGGGTAGGAAGAAAGAAGGTCTATCGGTTAAGGAGGAATGGTAAGAAAGTATAAGAATATTACACTGTTAGCTGTTGAAAGAGGGGAACCATGATCTCGGAACTTCGACCCTACCAAGTTGAAGCGTTGGCCAACATCCGCAACAGCATTCGGGGAGGGGTCAAGCGGCTGGTTGTGCAGGCTGCGACCGGGGCCGGAAAGTGCCTTGGCATCGGCACGCCAGTTTTAAAATTTGATGGCCAGATTGTTCCAGTCGAAAGCATTGTTGCTGGCGACCGACTGATGGGGCCAGACAGCAAGCCTCGGAATGTGGTCGGCGTTTGCCGCGACCGTGGCCCGCTGTTTCGGATTGTTCCGACCAAGGGCGACCAATGGGTTTGCAATGACGTTCATGTTTTGACGTTGGTTGAAAGTCAAAGCGGTCAGATTGTGGACGTTCCCTTGGACGAATATCTTCGCACAAACAAAACATTCAAACATGTTCATAAATTATTTTCACCGGAATGTGGGATAGATTTTTCGCCGTCTAACGATCCGGACGTGCCGGGTTATTTTCTTGGTTTATGGATTGGAGATGGCACGAAGTCGCTTCGGGGTGTTTCAATATCCAAACCTGACATCGAGGTCCGAGATGAATGTGAGAGGGTTGCGGTCGCCAATAGAGGAACAATTTCTACTAGTTCTTCTGGCAGTTGCCCAACCTATCATGTCGTCACGCCGCGTGGAAAACCTAATCGGTTATTGGAAAAAATGCGGGCGCTTATGGGGCGCGGCGACATACCGTTATCGGTGTTAACCGCATCTCGCCAATATCGCGCCTCGGTTTTGGCTGGGGTAATTGATACCGATGGGTACGTTGCAAAAGGATGTTGTGAAGTTGCTCAGAAGTCCGAGATGCTGGCTAGCGGAATAACGTTTCTTGCTAGGTCATTGGGAATGAAAGTTACATGCGCTGACAAAATAGTTAATGGAGCAGTTTACAAGCGCATGATGATTAGTGGAGATTTTTCAAATATCCCGACTAGAATAGCTCGCAAAACTGCCGGTACTCGCAAACAAAAAAAATGTGCCACTAGAACTGGATTTGCTGTTGAGCCAATTGGTGTCGGAGAATATGCCGGGTTTGAACTAGATGGAGACGGTCGATTTTTGCTTGGAGATTTCACCGTTACGCATAACACGAAAATCTCAGCGGCTATAGTCGAGGGGTGCCGCAGCAAAAACAATCGGGTGGCCTTTGTATGCCCAGCAATCAGCCTTATCGATCAGACGGTCGAAAGTTTCTACGCGGAGGGTATTCGCGACATCGGGGTTATCCAAGCGAATCACGAAATGACCGATTGGAGCCGTCCGGTCCAAGTTTGCTCAATCCAGACCATTCAAGCGAGGGGCGCATTTCCACAAGCGCAAACTGTGCTATTTGATGAATGCCACAAGATCCACAAATCTATGATTGCATGGTTGCAGCATCCGGACTGGCGCAACGTCCCGATGATTGGTCTTTCAGCTACGCCATGGACGAAAGGGCTCGGCAAATATTTTGACAGCCTGCTAGTCGCTGCGACGACTTCGGAATTAATCGAGCAGGGATATTTGTCACCGTTCAAGGTATTTGCTTCAGGTCATCCAGATTTGTCCAACGTGAAGGTTGTTGCCGGCGATTATCATGAGGGGCAGTTGAGCATGGCGATGCAAAGCGGGGAGCTTACTGCCGACATCATCAAAACATGGCGCGAGAAATGGGGGAAAGGAAAAACCTTGTGCTTTGGGGTAGACAAGGCGCATGCCAAATCAATCCAAGAGCGGTTCGAATATGCTGGTATCCGTTGCGGATATCAGGATTCTGAAACGACTGCCGACGAACGCCGCGAGATCAAGCGCAAATTTCACAACGGAGAGTACGCGGTAGTTTCGAATATCCAAACGCTAACAACGGGTGTGGACTGGGATGTTAGGTGTTTGATCCTTGCGCGCCCAACGCGCTCGGAAATGCTTTACACGCAAATCATTGGACGTGCATTGCGGACGGCGCCTGGAAAGGACTGCGCCTTGATTTTAGATCATTCAGACAGTTCGACAAAACTCGGTCTAGTTACTGACATTCATCATGATCATCTTAATGGCGGAAAGGTTCAGCAAAAGGAAAAGACAAAAGAAAAATTGCCGAAGGAATGTCCGCAGTGCCACATGATTAAGAAGGCCAAGAAATGCCCTAACTGCGGCTACGAGGTGGTGATTACGTCCGACATCATGGAGCAGGATGGCGAACTCGTTGAATTTTCAGGCGGGAAAAAGGGAAAAGGGAAAGCGCGCGAGATGACATCGGACGAGAAGCGCACCTTTCTTGCCGAACTGAAATGCTATTGTTTGCAGCATGGCTACAAGTCTGGCTGGGCCGCGAATAAATACAAAGATCGATTGAAAGTATGGCCGCATTATTCGATAGCAGATGTGCCGCCCGCAAATATGGTTTCTCCCACTACGGCGCTTTGGATCAGAGCGAGAGCTATTGCATTTGCAAAAACAAAAAAAATTGGAGTTAAAGCGGGGACTCCTAGAGCATGAACGAGGACAGCCACAAAGATTTCATGCTGAGCGCACTTCGCGCCGCTAGCCTCCGCGCCAAAATGATTGAAATGGATTTGAATACTGTAGGCGTGGCTCTCAAATCCGACATGGTTACTCCAATGGAAGCGGTCGAATGGCTGCGCCAAATCGGGGCTTTAGATTTCGTGGGAAAAATTCCAGCGGCGATTGAGGCATCGATATGAAATACCTGTTTGGCATCAAAGAGCGCAGGCCGGTGTTCTTTTTTCATTTTGTAAGGTGGTCATGCATCAGTTTCGGCTTTTACATTGATTTGGCATCTCCAAATATCGAGATCCACGTTCCGTTTGGTTTCGTGCGAATTGGTTGGCAAGGAACATATAAATGGAAAAAACCTGTTTCTTTTGGAGTTACCTATCCTGCTGAAGGCGCAACGCTTGTGCCTCCGATAGGATGGAAACCGTTGGGAAAGGAGCAATAAGCATGAAAAAAACATTGGATAAGATGGACAAGAAGACAAAACCGGGAAAACCAACCAAGCCGGTCAAACACCCCGAACGGGAGCACAAGCCGCGACCGCTGGACGACGACGCGATGCCGCCGAACAACCCGTTTGAAGGACTCGCTAAGGCAGTATTAACGAGGAAGGGAATCAAATGAAGATTTGGGCAAAAACAAAGGAATGGGCAGAGGGCAAATTCCTAGTAGTGCGCCGCGACGGATCTGTTCCGCACTGGCCGCATTTTGTGTTGGGCGCTCGCGATCCTGCCGCGCCCGGAGCTTTGCGAGCTTATGCCTATCACGCCAAGCGCCTCGGCTTCGAGGATGAATACTGCGACAGCATTATGGTGCTGGCGGATGACTTCGAAGCCTACCGAGTCCGCGAAGGAAATGGCGATCCGGAATCGCCTCCGCACCGAACCGACAATCCAGACGTAATCCAGGCGATGCGCGGAGATCCGGCGACTATTTCGGTAGTGCGAGATGGGCAGAACGTGCCGAAGCGCCGCTAACGGCAAGCAAAGGTTAAACGAGGTTCCCAACGACGGAGATCCAAACATGACAATCGAAGTTGTGTTCCTAGACTCAGGCCGTGAGCCGCAGTGCAAGCCGGACCCTAAATATCCGAACGGGCGAGATATTGAAATTGCAGGTGCCGTTCGGTGCTGTAGCAACCTGCCGTATCCCGCGCCTCGTTGCGGCGTATACGAGATCACATGCAATGATTGCGGGTTGAAGGTCGCGCTCACGGTTGCCGGGCGAATTGACGATCCTCGCACAATCACAATCCCATGCAAGGTAAAGCTAGCGTCATGAAAAACGGAGCTTTACCGTTAGCTAAAGATCCCTTTGCGGCCGGCGCTGCAAAGATGAAATCTGGATTGGCACCGCTCAAAAAGTTCAAGCCGTTTCCTGGCAATCCCCGCATGCATCCGA
>Ga0302200_10005113_pt1 | contig 10354 bp, 7 predicted proteins | sample II_Bog_N3_1_FD_194585 | JGI IMG/M metagenome (GOLD analysis project Ga0302200, IMG submission 194585) | Peat permafrost microbial communities from Stordalen Mire near Abisko, Sweden - II_Bog_N3_1 | ecosystem: Environmental > Terrestrial > Soil > Wetlands > Peat | place: Sweden: Abisko, Stordalen... | reverse complement strand
GCCTCCCTGCGTCGGAGATGGACAACACAACACCAACCCACTACAAACATAATCAACCCCAGAAGACTAACTCTCATGTGGTTCAACTTCCCGAGTCCCGTCAATCCTGTTGCCCAGGATCCGAAAAATTAATTTAAAGTTTTTGGCAATTTTACCGACCCCGGACGTTCTATATTTGTATGAAAATACTAGAACTAGGATTTTTCGGGCATCTAATACGTTTGATACTATGGCATCAAACGATTTTTGTCGCCCGTATCAATGGGGATTTCTTATTTGATGATTCTGGCGGGAGTAGCTCGTTGTCCAAGGATCAATATCTTGAACATGAGTAGGGGATGAAACCGGGGCCTGCCTCCAGGACCCTTGGCTTCTTTCTCAATGGCTCGAAGTAACTCCGGCTCAAAAACACTCCATTCCTCTACTTTGCCTACTCTCATGAGCGATGTTTCGTACGCCCCGGCGTCAAGCTCCCCAAGAAACTCGTCAAACAATCCAGGCTCTCCGTGCTCAATAAAGCGGCTCATGCGCTATTTTGTCAAAAAACATCTCCTCTATCAAGTTTGCAATGCTCTCCCTATTAATTTATTGCATCAATCAGAGTTTCCGGGAGTCCCCTATAGTGAGGAATACACTACAGCGCAGTTTTAACCGCTGAAGGGGACCGGTGGTTTTGGTGCAAGTAGTTTGTTGTAGGAACTGAGGGGTGCACCGACTGGCGGTGAGGGGATATTGTTGCTCCAGTCATCGGAATTGACTGGCTTGTTGGTGGAGGCCAGCGAATTTGTTGTCCCAGCGTTGGCGATAGTCAGCCTGCCAGGTAGGGAGGAGATGTTGCCATTCGATGTGGCTGAAGTTGGGTGCGCAGATGACAGATCGCCGCGTGAAGGACTGGCGGGGAGACTTGTCGTCCTAGAAGCAGGTAAAGGAGCGCTGGCGGCAATACTCATTGTGCTAGACGCGGGTAATGGCGCACTGGCAGCAAACCCCAAGCCGAAATAAGAGCTGAAGGCTACAGCAGAAAGAATGCCGAAAACTCCAAAAAGGAGTGTCTCAAAATTAATTCGTGACTTCATGAGAACTGGTCGTGATTCTTCTTGTAGAAGAGATATTGCAAGAAAAAAAGACACTTTCAACCTTATTAACCAAAAAATCGGGTGTTGAATAGCTGTAAAGAAGAAAGGTGCAACTGCTAGGAACCTTCTTAATTTCCCTCGGTTAACTCACTACTTGCTTCGTCTCTTTGTTGTGAACAGCATCTCTTCTCGTTGTTTCTTAAATCTCGAACGAAACCCAAAATGCTTTCTAGAGTCGTTGCAAATGGGAATTGTGCAGCCGGATTAGAAGGTGTCATGATTTCAGTAATTCTTATGGATTCAGGCTCCTTAGAAAAATCACAGCCCAAGGAAGGAGCTGATTCCCATTCACCGAAGGGACATTTTCATGCTTTTGGTACACAATTGGTGCTTCTTGCGGGGTCGCTCGTTTCCGTTTTCCTGGCGGGTGGACCGAGTCATGGAGGGATGGGAATTTTCTTAATTCTCAGTGGGAGTGTTTTGATTTTTTTTAGTCCAACCAAGTCGGTTCCTTGGCTTTTCTGGCTCATAGGAGGGCTTCTTATTCTCGCCGTTAGCTCCTCGATGATTTCCTTGGAATGGATGAGCGTTCCCTCATGGAGAAGCCATCTTCAGGGGATCTCCCTTCTTGATCTTGCCCATCAAGTCTCAATTGATCCTAGGGCAACTGTTTTTTGGATCGTCATGCTCTTTTTCAGTATTTGTATCGGACTTTACTCTCTGGCTTCGCCCCTCTCTCCAGAGAGGATGGAGTGGGCTGCACTGTTCGTGGTTTTGGGCTGTGTAGTTTATGCCTTGGTGGCCTGGATTGCTTGGCATACTGGGTGGCGGTACCCGTTTTTTCTTAAAGAACCATGGGCTCAACCTGCATTTGGCTTTTTCCCGAATCGAAATCAGACGGGTAGCTTTCTACTAACGGGAGGGATCCTTTCACTCGGGCTGATTTATCGCGGAATGCATGGGGGAAGAATGCTGCCCGCCTTAGTTGCGGCTTGTTCCTTTACCCTACTATTAGGGTTGCTCCTTTTTTTCTCGATTTCCAGGGGGGCTGTCTTATTTCTGATTGTTGGTATTATCATTTGGATAGCTGGTCTAGGAAGATACCGCTCAAGATCGTTACCGCTAGGCGTCGCGGGACTTTTTATCGTGATTCTTGTGCTCTGGCTAACTCTAGGTGGAGGGCTCTTGGAGCGATTTCGGGGTCACTCCCTGGATGACAACGCGACTCAACATCAGAAGCAACAAGAGGGGTTTATGGAGCAAAAATCTTTTGAGGATTCGCGAATCTCTATCTGGAGGGATACTCTTTCCATGATAGCCGACTTTCCGATTACTGGGGTGGGGTTGGGAAGCTATGCCCTGGTGTACCCCTTCTATGCAGACAAAAGTCTGAGAGATAAAACGACGGCTCTTCATGCCGAAAGCGACTGGCTGACTTTCTGTGCGGAAAGCGGTGGGGGAGCGGTGCTGATCCTGCTTTTGTTTCTCGTTACACTAATGACCCGGCTTCCGAGGATTGCTGGGCGCAGCGGGTCGGAATGGCCTGTAAGGTGGGCCTTTCTTTCCGCATTTTTTACGGAAGTACTCCATGGAATTGTGGATGTGCCGTTTCACAAACCGGAACTTGGCTGGTGGGTTCTTTTACTCGGGGGTATTGGACTGGCCCAGGGAGCGCGTGAGGAGGAGAGACATGAGTTGTCGCGTCGATTCCAGAGTCTCGTTTTGGCACTTGGTGGTGGGGGAATGATCGCCATTGGAGCAGCAATGGTGGGAGCACAGTGGTGGGGGTGGGCGGAAATGCCACCGTTTGCCCCGGCGGCTTTGCTACATCACGTCGAGAAGGTTTACAATGAAGGTGATAATGCCTCCGTGATTGCAGCCATCTCGGAATGCAAAAAAGCCCAGGCACTCTATCCCTCGGCTCATCCTTTTTATTTTCTAATGGGAGAGCTTTATCTCCACAACAATCAAAATATCGACATGGCTAAAGCGCTGTTTGCGGCGGAAAGGGAGCTTTCTCCCCGTGACCCGATACTAGTGTTCGATCAGGGAAAACTTCTTACTCCGTATGATGTCCAAGAAACGGCATCTCTTTGGAATGAGGCTCTGCGTCGTCAGTTAATCCTAGACCGACTGCCGACTCATCCGATCCCCCGTTCTGTGGAACTCTATCAGGAGATGGTGTCTGTAGCGGCGGATTACCCTGCATTGTTGGCTAGAATGGCGGAGCTCTCTCTGCAAGATCTGGAGCTTCGTATGATCTGGCTGAATCATCCCTCATGCGATCCGGCTTGGATTGCTGCTGCGGTTAGGGATGACATCCTGATGCAGAAACTCTCATCCAGAGAAAAGAGACTTCTTTTTCAACTCTGGTTCCAGCGAGGGGAGAAGAGCGAAGTAGCTGCATTTCTGGATACTCATCCACAGTACATCCATGTGGCCGCCGACACAAAAGCGAGCATCCTGGCTGCATCGAATCACGAAGAAGCGGCCTGCCGGTTTTTAATCGAAGAATTCAGAATTCAGACACCAGAACTCAGTCAAGGAGAAGTGACGACGATTCAGTCTGCCGACAGCGATCTTCCCTCGGATCCCCTAGCGGCAGCAAGGTACTACATGGATCGGGGAAATGATTTTGCTTCCTTGCGCCTCCTGAGGGAAATCCAAGAGGGGGGAGGAGAAAACGGTAAAGAGGCTTATCGTCTTCAGGCAATGATGGCGATGCGTTCTGGTAATTGGAATGAGGCCCTGGCGGCGCTTCAGGGAATGATACGATATGATGATTAAAATACTCGCTAAGTTTGGAGAAGTGAATAATAAGGGACTTGGTTTTTAATTATCGACCGATCCAAGAATATATTCTCAACCTGTCCGGAAGATGAAAATCTTTTATCTGTCTGTCTTGATGGTGCTGATAAGTGTTACATGTTTGGATCATCTCTTCGCTCAGGATGTACCAACAGCGCAGGGGGCCATTTTCCGTAATCTGTGGGTAGGTGAACAGGTGGACTCGCTTCCCAAAGCAGGGACTCTTCCGCCCGGTGGACTGGGAGCCATTATGGGATCGTTGCAGACAACGGATGATGTTCAGCACGAGGTAGAGGTCGCTCTTGCAGGAGTCAACACCCCCCCTGCCGTTGCCATCAAGCCTTACCTTAGCGTTGGCTGGCAGTTTTCCACGCAACCTACTCAACTGCAAAGTTCCAGCGGCTCCTCGCAATCCGGCAATGTAAATTCCGCCTATCTTGCACCATCCGTGTCAGTTCTCTATAGCCGCTCACATGGTCCTTGGGATATTGCGGTGGGATACTCGATAGGGCTCCTATATTATTCAAACCCGAATTTTGTTTCCAATGGAAATGACGCTTCTGTCTCTCTCTTTCAGAGTGCGTTTATTAAAACCTACCTTGAAACGACTCGGTACACTTTTAGCGCATTCTGCTCGGCATCATCGGGTACGGGCTACGATGTCACTTCTGCATCGAGTAACCAGCAGACTGATGTAGATGCCAAAATCGATTTTAAATATTTCCTCAATAAATATGCAAACCTCGATGCAACGGCCGGGTATTCCCTCTTGAATTTTGCGAATTCTACGGCGACACCCAATAATAATCTTGCCAGTTTTTATGCCGCTCTCGCCTCCATTTATGATCTCTCTGACAGGAGCCACTTCAAATTCTGCCTGGGCGCGGGCCAGACCGGGCAGTCCCTTCAGCAGGGAACAGCCGTGTCAGGCAATACTCCGCTCTCCACCTCCCAGAGCGCGGCGATGAATTATGCCCAGTTCCTTGGAGATCTCAAATATGATATCACAAGCAAAATTACTGCCGATGGGGGAGTTGGTTTTCGCTACGTCTCCACTTCCGATATCTCCAATGCGAACAACTCTTATACCGGTCTACGCCCTGCTTGGACGCTTGGTCTCGCCTATACTCCCACCGATAAGACCTCTGTTACTCTGAGTACGGGTGAGCAAGGAAACGATGTGCGTCCAGAATTCAACTTCCTTGTCTGCTGGAAACCACGGAACAATACAAAAGTTTCTATCGGACTCACGCAATATGAGAATTTTGCAAATTCCCTTCTGAATCAGTATACGGTCACCCAGAGTCTCGTGGGGACCGTATCGCAGACTTATTTTTCCAAGCTCAAGTGCGAGCTTTCAGCGGGCTATGCCTCCCAGCAATACATTAATCTCTCCAACGAAGAGATTGCCGGACAAAGCAACAGCCAGCTACCCTCCAATTACTACTTTGCGAGGGCATCTGTGCTCTGGAGAATCAGTAAGCGGATGAATCTTGACAATACGTTCTACATCAATACTGGACAGCTTCAGTCGGGGCCAAATAACAACTCTGCATCCAGACCTGTTGCCTGGTACTCGATCAGTCTGAATTTTGAATTATGATTTCATCCGAAGAGTCTTCCATGAAGGGTATTATGCTGTTCGGAAATGGATTGCGGGGCGCTTTTTTACTTGAGTGTCTGGTGCTGCTGTTATTGATCAGTCAGGCGACAGGTGTTTGGGCTCAGAACGCCTCGATCGTTTCACAGGATGCAATTCCTAGCCAACCCACCGATTCCGTACTCAAACCCGTAGTGGACACACCTCCCGATGAAACTTCTTCGGAGCATTTCAAGAGCGCCGAGAAAAACAGTGAGAATAATGGAGATGCCTCTTCAAGTGCCATGCTTGGAGCTGCCAACGGTGACTATGTGCTTCAATCAGGCGATACCATCGAGATGGTAGTTTATCGTGAACCGGATCTCTCCATCCGATCCAAGATAGGACAAAACGATATGGTTGAGCTACCTTTGCTCGGTAATATCAAGCTCGGAGGACTTTCTGTGCAGAGTGCCACATCCCTCATTCGCGAAAAATATAATGCCCACTATCTGGTCAATCCTCAGATTTACCTGAGTATTGTTGGCTACAATGTCTGCAAATTTACAATCATTGGTCAGGTCGGAAAACCCGGGACCTACGAATTCAACGCCGGCGAATCCATGGACTTTCTGGAGGCGATTGGCATTGCCGGTGGTTTTACCAGAGATGCCGATCAAGGGCGCATCGTGATCAAGCGCCACGAAGGTAACGGAATGAGGACTCTTAAAATTAATGCCAAGGTGCTCTCTTCTTCCAGCGCTGCGCCTTTTAAAATTGAGCCAGGCGATGTGATTACTGTAAGCGAAAGTTGGTTCTAACTATTTTAATTCTCATGAATTTACCCGTTGAGAAGACACCGCAAACACAATTTTCCACCCCAACACGGGCAGTGCAGGAGTTGGCCTCTCTGCAGGAGTTTTACTATGCGCTCAAGGCCCGATTCTGGCTTATTGTTCTCTGTGTTCTTCTCGGTGCACTCTGGGGAATTGGCAAAGAATCAAAACAGCAATCGATGGTAAAGGCGCGTTCTGTTTTGTACATTGAGCAGCTTAAGAGTCGAGTCCTGGGTCTTAATGTCGAGGATGTTAATAATGACGATATTAACTCAATGGACCAGATCAATACGCTGGTCGAGTTACTGCGCAGCTTTCCCTTTGCGCTGCGCGTTGTAAACAGCATGAAGCTTTTTCAGGATCGTGAATTTCTTGACTCCGCAGGAATCAAAGAGGGGGAAACATCCCCGGAAAATGCCGCCGGACTCCTTCTCAGAATGGTTACTTCCAATTTGCGTCTCAACACTCGTCTCATCGATATCTCTGCCACCACATCCGATGCACAGCTCTCTGTCAAACTAGCCAATGGGTATGCGGAGGAATACTTGCGCTATGAGCGGGATCAGAGAAACGAGGCTATCAATTCCGCTAGTGCAGCACTAATGGAAGAGTCCGATCAATTGCGCAAAAAAATGAAGGCCGCCGAGGAAGGAATGCAGAAATTCCGTGAACGTGAAAACACCACCTCACTTGAATCCCTTATTCAAGGAGCCCAAGCTCAGGTAGCAGACCGCTCCAATCAAGAGAATCTTCTCCAGACAAAGCTGACACAGATCACTAGCGATCTTGAAACCTTCAAATCTCAGCGTGGAAACATTGAGGATCTGCTGCGCCTTCCGAGCGTGGCAGGAGAGGCAAAGCTGGCTACCCTTGCTACCCAACTCGCATCACTGGAGAATCAGTTTGTACAAGTAAAGCAGCGCTACCGCGACTGGCATCCCATGTATATTTCTGTAAAAACCCAGATAGATTTTACCAAGACGGAGATCAACAATGAGCTTGCCGATGTCGCGAAACATTTGGAGTCCATCAAAAAAAGTCTGCCGCCCCAATTAGCTGCTGCCAAAAACGCGCGTGAAGATGCGGAGAAACACCTGATGGAGGTGAGTGGTAAATCGATCGAATATTCTGATTTGAATCGAGAGCTTCAGAGTGACATGGCTCTTTACGATGCGGTGCTTCATCGCATCAAAGAGGTGGATGTCACAAAGGAACTTTCCGATTCATCAGTTCAGCTTCAAGAGCATGCGATCGGGGCATCCCCCATGGGACAAGGATCTTTTCCCATCATCCCAAGAAACATGCTTTACGGATTGCTATGGGGGGTTGTACTGAGCTTTATTTTATTCAACATCGACACAAGCCTGAAGAGTATCGATCAGGTCGAAAATCTCACTGGCCTCAATGTGCTTGCCGTCATTCCTGAGATTGACGGAGGCTCTATCTCGCGCGGCGGATTTTTTCCCAAGAACCTCTATCAGGAATTATTAGAGGCGGCGAAGTTCTCAGTGCGAATTATTGGAGACAAAACTCTTTCCCTCTCATCTCGTTACTCCCGAATTCGTGATGTTTGGAGTCCTTCTCTGGCCATGATCGCCCATCCTTCTAGGGGAAGGGGCTTGCCTCAAGACAAAGGGTTGGTGACTAAGGAAGATCGTGACGGGATCATCGCGGAATCTTTTCGTTCTTTACGCGCAACTGTGGCAATGAACATCTATGCGGAGAATCAAAAGGTATTTCTCTTTACCAGTGCACTCCCTTCAGAGGGAAAGTCTTTCTGTAGTGCTAATTTTTCAATAACGCTAGCCCAGCAGGGACTGAAAACTTTGCTCATTGATGCTGACCTGCGCAAACCGAGCCTCTCCCGCCTCTTCTTGGGCCAGAACCACAAGCCTGGAGTCTCAGAGGTCTTATTGGGGAAAAATTCACTCCTTGAGGCGGTTCATCCCTCGGGAGTTGATGGACTCACCCTGCTGACTGCTGGCGGTCGTTCCCCCAATCCCGCTGAGTTGCTGGCAGGAACACGCTTCCGCGCTCTTGTGAACGAGGCTCTGACCCACTACGACCGCGTGGTGGTCGACACGGCACCCCTCCTTGCAGTGAGTGATGTTTTACTGATCGCTCCTGTGGCCGACGTGACCTGTCTGGTGGTTCGCTCCTTCTTGACGCCAGGAACGATTGTCAGTCGAGCCGTTAAGTCTCTTTCCGATATTCACTTGATCCCGACAGGGATTGTTTTGAACTGCCTGCCTGCCGAAGGTCGGCATTACTACTCTGCCAAGTATTATGGCAGCAAGGGGGTCTATGGAAGTTGACACCCCTATTTGATGAAATTGCGTTGAATTGTGCGATTAACTTCGGAGTTGGAATAAAGAACCCCGCCGCAAGCAGCGGGGTATTCAGAAAAGAGCCAATTGGTGGTCTTCATGGAACTTTTTATAGGCGTTTCCCTGTTGTTTGACATAAGCACCTATCATCCCCTCACTCCCGTGTTTGCCTACCGTGCTCTAACTGGCATACTTGGCTGCACATGGGTACAGAGAAATTACAGAGGGGAGCTTGCGGAGACGGAAGGTGTGAGGGATATTGAAGGATGTTTACAAGGCCGAAATGCTGCCCCAATCCCAACTGCTCGCATCACGAAAACCCACAGAAAGGTTTTTATTTAAGGAGAGGAACTTATCGAACCAAGCACGATCTTCGGGACGTGCCTCGCTACAGTTGCAAGGGGTGTGGAAGGTGGTTTAATTCGAGGTCGCTTGGTGGAAAAACGGGCCAGCACAAGCCGCAAATCAACAAGGCGGTGATGGGGCTGATCTGTTCCGGGGTGACCATTCGCAGGGCGGCGGTGCTTGTGGGCGTGGCCCGTAAAACAGTTGATCGGAAGGTGAGATGGCTATCTGAGCAGGCCCGCAAAGCGCACCTTGATTTCTTGGCTAGAGACTCATCAAAGACCGGCTACGTGCAGATGGATGAGATGGAAACCTATGAACACTCCACATTAAAGCCGCTCTCAATCATCCTGGCGGTGCGACCAAAAACAGGGCAAATTATCTCTGCAAGCGTAGCCCCTATGAACTGTCACGGCGTTATGGCTGGTAAGAGTCGTGACATCTATGGAGTACGCGCCGACAGAAGGAATGAGGTATTTCGGGAGTCACTGCGGAGCGTCATGATGGTAGCCAAGCACACCATGACGATCTCCACCGACGGCAAGGATACTTACCGTCCTGCCATACGAGAAATGATCCCCTCTGCTGTGCATGAGGTCCACGGTCGACCCAAGATATCAAAAATAGACCGACCTCCAAAGAAGTGGGATCCACTTTACTGCATCAACCAAACCTCGGCCAAGTTGAGGGCCGACCTCTCCCGCCTGGCACGGCAAACATGGAGCGCAACTAAGCGAGCAAGCGCACTGGCTGACCATCTGGCGATCTACATCGCCTTCAATAACGGGTACGAAATCGCCTGATCTGACTCGCAGTGGCGGTGTGTAGTCATGAGCTAGGGCGGAGCCTGCTAAAATGAATAGATCATGGTAGCAAAAACAAGCCGTTGGGTACGAATACCAATAAAATTGAAGCAGATCGTCCTAATAAGGTAATAATAACTTCCCTAATGCATCACCACTATCCCATTTTGTTTAATGTGATGTGCAGCCAAGTATGCCAGTTAGTACCGTGCTGGCAAAATATCCTTCATTCCAAAATTCCCCTCCCCATAATTGCTTCTTTACCGGGGGACAGCTCCCAAGCACCTCTCGTGCCGTCAGACTCTTCACTAGTGTCATGATCTTGGTTACACTATAGAGCGGCACCGATTGCACTAAAAAATGTATGTGATCTTCATCGCTACCAATCTCCAAAAACTTAATCTGATATCTCCTCTCAATAGCCAGACACACTTCTTTGATCACTTCATCCACCTCAACATCGATCACCGCACGCCGATACTTCGCTGGAAATACCAAGTGATAGAGCAATACCGTAACATTATGGCTTTTGTGCAGATAGACACTCATGACGGGACTCGGGAAGTTGGACCACATGAGA
>Ga0302200_10005110_pt1 | contig 10356 bp, 8 predicted proteins | sample II_Bog_N3_1_FD_194585 | JGI IMG/M metagenome (GOLD analysis project Ga0302200, IMG submission 194585) | Peat permafrost microbial communities from Stordalen Mire near Abisko, Sweden - II_Bog_N3_1 | ecosystem: Environmental > Terrestrial > Soil > Wetlands > Peat | place: Sweden: Abisko, Stordalen... | reverse complement strand
ATTTTAACTACAATTGCCCCACCAATACGTGTCGAAATTTGTGCAAATGGCATGAGCTGCATGCGGTTTGCTGCAGTTAAAATTGCCACATCACCCGTGCCGCCTTGACCGCTATGACAAGCATTAACGATAGCTGCTTCGATAGGGTACATCTTTAGTTGTCGCCCTACATAAAATCCTGTGATCATCAGGCTAGCCACTGTCGCCACAATGGTGATTAAGTTGGTGATGTTAAATGCAGCGACGAGCTTATCCCACGGTGTCATTGACGCCCCGATTGCAAACAATAGTGGATAGGTCACTGCTGTTGAAAAAAACTTGTAGACAACAAACGATGCTTGTTCCAATTGTGGTGATACTGCGCGTGACAACTTAAATACAACCGCCACAAACAGCATTGCAACGGGTGCTGGAAAGCCAAATACTTTAAAGCACATGAGGCCAATCATATACAAAGATATGGCAGTGATACCTGCGGCGGCAATATGTGCGATATCAGTGTTGGCTGGAATAGCATCTTCAGTCATATTGAAACTACTGTTGTCACCGCGTTGTAAGCGCCCTTCGCCGGTTAAATGGGGATATTTTTTTCCGACATAATTTAAACAACCAGCAAGTAAAATAGCTGTCAGACTGCCTAACATGACAGACGGCAGAACCTGTGCGAAGATATCGCCCTGAGTTTGATTTAAAATTCCAGAATAGCCTATCGATAAAGGAATTGCTCCTTCACCAACGCCGCCGGCCATAATTGGCACGACAATATAAAAAAAGGTATGGAAAGCGCCAAGCCCCAGCAAACTACCAACGAGTGTACCAACAATACTGGCAACCACGGTGCCTGCAGCCAGTGGAATAAATATTTTAATAAATCCCTGAACCAAGATCGTTCTGTCCATACTCAGAATACTGCCGACAATAATCGATGCAATAAACAAATACAGAAAATTGCTCGTCTTGGTGAACTCGACCACATTTTTTAATAACAAATCCGGTAGCAGATGACTAAATGCAAGATAAGATGGAATAAAGGTCGCAAAGATTGCAGCGGCACCGATATGCCGGATAACTGGCAGACGTTTGCCGAATTCAGCGCAGGTAAATCCACCTATTGCCAAAATAGCGATCGATACTGAAATGTCGGTGGGAACTTTACCACTGGTCACAAAGCCAATGATCAAAGCGAGTAATAAGCAATAGACAGGGAATGGAATAATCCCGATGCGATATTCCATTAATTTCCACCAAGCGTGCGGCCATAGTTGCGTCCGGCCAAGCTCTGCCGCTAGCGGGGTCGCTGTTGTTGTTTTCATCTTCTCTCCTGTATTAATTTTTTGCAGGTGTACACTGGCGTGACCAGCCGGCAGCAGACGATGCTCACTAAATCTGCACAGTCTGCTGCTTACCCGATATGGCGGATATGACAGATTTAGAATTTAAACCGGATACCCATCGCTGCTTCCATCTCACTTGAGTTTGGATTGCCAGCGCCAAAATGATTGCCGTTTCCTTGTGCATCACCAACGACCCAACCGCCGCTGACGCTAAACGAATCTGCAGCTAAATAGAGGTCAGTTTGACGATCGAGATGGTAAATAATCGATGAATAGACGGTACGCTTACTGCCATCAGCGACAGCTGTTACGCCTGAAGTATTACCGAACGGATTGAGCGTTGTACCGCCACCACCGAAACCAGCGTGATCGCCTTTCATGCGTTGGTAGCCGAGATCAAATTCAACTTTAGGTGTTACCTGATAGCTCATCGACGTTGTCCATGAGTTGTCGGTACGTGTACCCATGCTGTTATTTACACCTTGCTGTGCGGTGTAATGGGCAAGACCGGTATTAAAACGGAATGCACCTAATGTCACATTTCCACCGATTAATGTTGATTGATGAATGAGATCAGCGACGTTGGCACGATCAAACGAGAGGTTGGCACTTAATCGAGCCTCGCCCAATTGCGCGCCGTTGTATGCAATTGATGCTTCTTGTGTAGTGCCTTTAGTAAAGTCACCAGGGGTTCCGCCACCATTACCGACATCACCACTGCCGCCACTGCCGCCAGACCCAAATCCGTAACCCAGACCGGCAACCCAATGTTCATTAAGTTTTTTCTTCCATTCGACGGCGCTATTTAAGCGTGTACCGGTGGCGCCTGCAGAATAGAAAATAAATTGTTTGAAGTTATTAACATTGCTATAGCCGCCTTCTTTCAGACTCACATCAGCAGTACCATACGGGTCACCCCAGGTTTGCGTAAAATCGCGGGTCAAGGTATTTTGACGGCCGAGCGTAATTTTACCGAGTTGATCGCTATAGACGCCAAGCCACGCATCGCGATTAAAGAATACGTTGGCCGTATCCATGTTGCCGGTAGGTAGTTCGAATTCACTTTCAAGTTTGGCGATAATTTTTAAATTAGCCAAACCTAAATCATCTCCCACGGCTAATGCGTGTTCGGCATCAAATCCTAAGCGATTGCCACTAAACCACGCCGTTTGAAATCCTGCCGCAGTTCCGCCGCTGGCCGTTTGGTGATTAACATCACTGATCGTCGCTTCCAGTAATCCATACATACGTAAGCTGGTATCGCTACTGCTGTAGAGCGTGACACTATTATTTGTGCTAGTCAGTGGTACGCCGTTTTGGTCGGTTGTTAATGCGGCAGCACGAACGGGAACTGTCGCTGCAGCGGTTTGTGCTTTTGATGCAGCCAATATTTGCGCTAAGGCATCTTGTGCCTGCTGAGCCGCTTTTTGTGCGTCAGCTGCAGCTTTTTGTGCTTGGGCAAGTGCTTGTTGTAGTTCTGAAACTGTCTGCCCTTGTGCTGTGCTACCTAAGCTTGCCAAAATAGCGACTATGAGGATTTTCATCTTCATGTTGTTGTCTCCTGAATATTGTTGATTATTTATATTTTTGGGCTTTTTCTTGCTCCAATGAGCAATCAAAATTGGATTTCTGACTATCCAGACTGGAATGTAAGACATGCCACCCTTCTAAAAGCCTTCAGTCAGATCCTTGTGGAATAAATGCGACGTGGATGACAGAATGTATAAAAATGATTTACCCTAACGCCCATGAAATTACTTTTGGTCGAAGACAATCGTGAGCTATCGACATGGCTCACTAAATTATTAACGCAGTCGGGCTATGCGGTCGAACAGGCTTTTTCTGGCGAAGATGCGGCGCATTTTTTGCTAACGCAAATTTATGATGCGATTTTGCTTGATCTGACCTTACCTGGTATTAAGGGGCAGACCTTACTCAAAAATTTACGCACTAAAAATAATGAAGTGCCGGTATTAATCATTAGTGCTCTTGATACACTCAGCGATGTGATCGAGAATCTTAATCTCGGGGCTGATGACTATATGGCCAAACCATTTGATATTCATGAGCTCGAAGCCCGATTGCGATCCTTGTTGCGACGCTCTAAAGGTAAAGCTAGCCCGGTGATTAGTTGTGGAACGCTTAATTACGATAGCAATTCAACGATATTTAATGCCCATGGACGAGACATCAATGTCACGCCGCGTGAGCATGCCATTCTGGAAGCATTGATAAGAAATGCGCACACCACTGTTTCAAAAAAAAACCTGACCGACAGTTTATTTACACTTGACGATAGTGTCTCGCCAAAGGCCTTGGAAATTTATATCGTCAGGTTACGTAAAAAAATTGAACATTCTGGCGCGCAAATTATTACCCTACGTGGGCTTGGCTATATGTTGACTTATGAAGCTCAGACTTAATAGCTTAAAGACCCAACTCACACTCTGGGTATTTTTACCGACTGTGATGATTTCGCTCGTCGATTTGTTCATGGGCTATCGTGATGCAGAGCGCGTTGCAACTCTAGTGCAGGAACAATTGCTCAAAGGTTCCGCCAAGACGATTTCTGAACAATTGGAAAAGGTGGAAGATAATTACGAAATCAGTATTCCACCTGCTGCATTTGAATTATTCCCTAGCAACTACAAAGATCATATTTACTTCACGATACGCACAGGCAACGGCAAGTTAGTTGCTGGTAACGAAGAATTACTTGCCTACCTAGATCCCTTACAAGTTGAGCAGGAAAAATACTATCTATCCACTATTCGTGGTGAACCCGTACGTGTGATTGCTTATGAGCAGGTATTGGCTAATGGTGTAGGTAACGAAACTAGTATTACGCAGGTGGCGCAGACCTTACATATTCATGATGCATTTCGACGTAGCTTGTTTCTGCGGACAATACGTGAGCATCTGATTTTATTAGCGATCGTGTTACTTGGATTATTTATTGCGCTGCGTTGGATGATGCAGCCATTAATGCAATTTGGCGAGATGTTGAGACAGCGCCGCACTGGGTCGCTGGAGAGCTTGTCGACAGATGACTCTCCAAGTGAGCTTCAACCAGTTATTTTTGCCATCAACGACTACGTTACACGGCTCAATAAAACCTTGTCTTCATACGAACAATTCGTTGCCAACACAGCCCATCAGCTGCGTACCTCATTTTCTATCATCAGTTCTCAAGTTGATTTTGCAAAGAGAAATGAGTCAAACGATGACCATCAACAGCAGGTACTGGCAGACATAAAAAAAACGATTTCTCAGGGTACTAAAGTCATTAACCAACTCCTGATATTAGCAGCAGCGGAACAAAATCAAGCAAATGCCACACCCGGCAAGCTTGTTAATATATCTGATGTAATAAAGCAAGTTGTGGTCGATATGGCATTGCTGGCGCAGCAAAAAGAGCTTGACCTTGGGATCGATACGCTTGATGAAACTGCATCCGTGCGCGCTAGTCCCTATCTTCTCAGAGAACTCATTGCCAATTTAGTTGATAATGCGATTCAACATATTCAACCTGGCGGAATAATTACGCTTTCATTGACGGTAGAAAACAATCTTGGATTGCTGCGTGTCATCGATAATGGCCCGGGTATTGCAGTTGAAAATAGGGATAAAGTATTTGAGCGTTTTTACCGGATTGACGAACAGAAATCCAATAGCTCTGGGCTTGGCTTGTCGATTGCTAAAAGTATCTGCGACTCAATGTCTGCAACTATTTTTTTAATGGAACCGGAACATGGCTGCGGATTACAGGTGGAAATCAGATTGCCGATTGAAGAGAATTAAGCTATCGCAACAGGTTGCTGTATTAAAGTAACATCGCGGAATGAATAAAAAAGCTTTGGATTTTATAAAAAAAAGCAATTATTGTCCGTTTAGGAGACGACATGAAATTTTCAATTAAGCTGCTCTTGGTGGGGTGCTTTAGCTTTGGCATAGGCAGCACATCTATTTATGCTGCCGATAAAATCAGCATCATGGTTGGTGGGATCGAAAAACAGATTTATCTACCAGTCAAACTTGCTGAGCAACTTGGGTACTTTGCAGATAGCGGACTTAATATTGAATTTTTGACAGATCGCAACGGTATTAACGCGGAAACAGAATTGCTTTCAGGAGCAGTGCAGGGTGTCGTTGGTTTTTACGACCATACAATCAATTTGCAAGCACGTGGCAAATCAGTAAAATCAGTCATTCAATTGACGCAAACACCTGGTGAAGCTATTTTAATATCCGAAAAAGCATCAAAGGACATTACCTCTGTTGCCCAATTGAAGGGATACTCGGTCGGCGTAACTGGTTTAGGTTCTTCAACCAATACGATTATTCGCTATCTGGCGCAAAAATCCGGCATTAAAAGCAACTCGATTAACATATTGCCAATTGGCGCGGGTGACGATTTTATCGCGGCTTTAACACAAGGCAAGGTACTCGCCGGGATTTCGAGCGAGCCCACCATTTCGAGGATGATATCTTCAGGCCAGGCCAGTATTTTGCTTGATTTACGTAGTATCAAAGAAACTCATGCTGCATTTGGTGGTTATTATCCTGCTGCTTGTCTGTATATGCCAAGTGCTTGGGTGGCAACGCACCGCAGCGAGGTTCAAAAAATTGTGACCGCCCTAGCTAAGGCACTGACCTATATACAAACCCATACTGCCCAGGAAATCAGCGATCAAATGCCAACTGCCTTTTATGCAAATGACAAAGAGAACTATGTGCTGGCATTAAAAAACAGCAAAGAAATGTTTACCAGTGACGGCATGATGCCAGAGGGGGGGCCTGCAACAGTACTCGGGGTTTTGCAGGACTTTGATAAAACGGTGCATGGCAAGAGTATTAATTTGCAAAACACATTTACCAATGAGTTCGCGAGTCCGATAGGAAAAACAGATTAAGATAAAAAATCGGAAAAAGAACACAGATCAATTCAGCGACTACATGAGTGTTTAAGTGTGTAAATGCTAATGTTGAAAGCGAGATCAAAGGTAGTTTATTTAATTACATTGAACCAGTTTTTTGCAGAAACGCTCACTAAGAGCGACTATCAATTTCAATCGGAGTAAGCCATGAATTTACGACTTTCAATTACCACCATTTTGCTCGTAGTAATCAATGCTGTTGCTCAGGCAGCAGAGCGCTTACCTACCATATCGCCTGATCAATATAATGCTGATCAAAAACAAGCCGCAGCTGACTTTGAGGCCAGTCGTAAGGTGCCAGTGTTCGGTCCATTTGAGCCTTTGATACATAGCCCCCAACTCATGTCTCAAACTCGTTCTATGGGCGACTACTTGCGCTACAAATCTGCAATCGGCAATACCCTTTCTGAATTTGCGATTATGATCACCGCGCGCGAATGGACGCAGGATTATGAATGGTATGTGCATAACCCTATAGGCATTAAAGCCGGCATTAAGAAAGATATTGCTGATGCTATTGCAGATGGTCGTCGTCCAAAAGGGATGTCGGATGACGAGGACATGGTCTACGATTTTTGTATAGAACTTCAGCGCAATAAGCGCGTATCAGACGACACTTTTAACCGCGTTGAAAAACGCTTTGGTAAAAAAGGGGCAGTCGATCTGACGGGTATTGTTGCGTATTACACGCTCTTGGCTATGGAATTAAACGTGGCTGAGTATCAGTTACCAGCAGATGGCAAGAAACTTAAACGCTTTCCTAATTAAGATTGTTTGCAAGTGCCGTGAAAACTTTTTAGTTTATTGTAACAGTCCAACGCTCCCATCTATGAACACCCCTTAATTTCATGCACTCTTCAAACCTGATCACTTTGGAGAGCGAGCATGTCAATAATTAAATCCACCCTCAGTCGCGCGCAATGCTTGCAACATGTCACTGCCTGGCAAGACCCAGGGCTATCGCAAGCAGCGTATTGTCGTGAGCATCAATTCAGATCACTATTTCGCCCATCCGTATTGCTCTTGGGAACGCGGTGCGAATGAAAATATGAATGGATTAATTCGCCAGTTCTTTCCTAAAATGCGATTTGAAGCGATTACTGAAGGAGATATTTTATAGGTGATGAACAGCTTAAATCATCGCCCCAGAAAATGTCTCGGCTTCAAAACGCGGCACCAAGTATTTATGAAGCAGCTACAATCGCATCAACATGTGGTGGCATTTCGAAATTGAATCCGCCAATTATAAACAGGCAGGGAGTTTAAAGTTATGGTTCTAAGAACTTCATCGCATCTTGATTGTCCCAATCCAAAATACTTTTTACAGTACCATCCGAATTAACGTATACAATTCGAAAATCATGAATAATGTGATCGAGCCCCATCCAATAATTGACGCCCAATAAATGAGCTAATTTTTTTGTATTTAAATCTGTGCCAGTCAAAAAATGCCATCGTTTGTCGCCAACAAGATTATTTTTTTTTCTGTAAAATTTCCATGCTTCTTGTGTATCAGTTGTTGGATCAAAACTGACCACTATAATTTCAAAAAGCAAATGTTGGGTGTTCGCAATTTCTTCTATTTCTTTTAGTTTTCGCAATGTTGAACTACAGACCCGTGTGCAATCACTATATGCCATCGCTATGATAGTTGATCGACCTTGCCATTCTGATAGTGATACTGTTCGCCCGTCGTCGTCTGTCCATGAAGACGAAAAGTGATAAATATTTGTTTCGCTTTTTGGTAGTGGTGCGCCTAAGCAATTGACATACGCTACCCATAAACTTAAAAAAAAATTTAAGCGTATGAAATTTTTATTCGGAAAGTTTGGCATAGTCAGTCTCAATTTTTAGCGCCACGTGTTGCATTGCGAATGGATGATTCTTTATTCTTTTTGTGAAACTTTTTTAAAATGGCGAATCATTAATAGGTCGCAAGTCTAATTTTGTAGTCTCTTGTTCGGCCAATTTAAAGATGTCAACGACTTCAGCTAGTTGCGAGACTTCTTCGCGGAGCGTCTTTGCTGCAATCGCAACAGAATCAACTTGTGTCGCACTATTTTGTGTGCCGGTATCAATAAGATTGATGGCTTGATTGATTTGTTGAATTTCTGAAATTTGTTGTTGGCTTGCATAGGTAATTTCATGCACAATATCCGTGACTTTTTTTATACTTTCGACTATATCATTCATGGTCGTACCAGCTTGCTGAACGAGCAGATTTCCATCATTCACGTTATCAGTTGAGTGCGAAATCAATACATTTATTTCTTTAGCTGCTTCGGATGATCGTTGAGCTAGTGCTCTTACTTCGCTTGCAACTACAGCAAATCCTCTACCATGCTCTCCTGCACGAGCAGCTTCAACTGCCGCATTCAGGGCAAGGATATTTGTTTGAAAAGCGATACTATTTATCACACCAATGATATCAACAATTTTTTTCGACGATTCGTTGATCAATGCCATTTTTCCAATGACGTGATCGACGACTGTGCCGCCTTTTATTGCTACGTCAGATGCAGCAATAAAAAGTTCATTTGCTAATGAAGCATTTTCAGAGTTTTGTTTAACTGTGTTTTCTAACTCTTCCATTGAACTACTGACCTCTTTTAATGATTGCCCTTCATGCTCAGTTCGGGTCGCTAATTCATCGTTCGTTAGCGCTATTTGATCCGATGCGCAAATAATGGCATTTGCACCACGATGTACTTGGACAACAATTTTGGTTAATTCGAGATTCATTTCATGTAATGCATGTTGTAAGTCGCCGATTTCATCTTTTCGTGTAGTAAAAAAAGATCCAGTTAAATCTCCTGATGCCACTGAGTTTGCCAATTTAACTGCTTTTTGAATAGCAGCGACGATGTTCATAATAACTTTATGAAATACAAATGCGAGTAAAACGAGAGTCGTGATTGCAAGCACAAGAATGACTCTGGCAAAAAATATTTTCCGTTGTCGATCTGCAGTCGTTAAATTAGCAAGATCTTTACGAATCGCACCCATATCAACCTGTAACAATGTATTTACAGCGTTAACCTCGGTTTTAAGTTGGAGTAATGTTTCAACTGAATTTTTTTCGACTAGCAGTTTGTTCATTTTTTCCAAAATAGCTTTTGCATTATTTTCTTTTTCATCATTTGGATTTATTTGAATAATCTTATTTACAGTTTCTGATGTGCTTATTAATGCAGCCATTCCTTTTTTATTGATACTACCTTGATCGACTGCATCGATTACAGCGTCCATAAATACTTTGTAGTGACTAATTGCCTGAAACTTAAGGTCAAATAGTTCCATTGCATTTTCTATCTGATCAGGTAAATCACTTTTTTGAAACATTTGGAAAAACAACACAAATACCAAAGGAAGAATTGCCAATGAAAGTTGAAGATAAATCTTAGTTCTTAACTTGAAATTGTTCAGCATGGTATGTACCGTTTAGCTGTTATACGTGGCATTTATCGGTGGGAGTATGAATTTAAATTTGAATTTAAATTTAAAGAAATAAAATGAATCAGAATTTTTTAATGACTTTGACATCAGGAGAAGGTTTTGATACGTAACCTATCGTTCCCGAATGAGATTTTACTAATGCAATGACCTCTAAATCATTAGATTTGACCGTCGGAGGGTTTAGTCCTTCGCGAAAACCTTTTTTTACCCAAATAGATGAGTATTTATCTGCAGGTAAATGAAGCACCTTTTCTAAAAATTCAGACTTAAGAGCCGCATTATCGATTGGCGTGAGTTTTATTCCAGCTTCTACTTGTTTCTCACCAATAAAGACATCTTTAATATCATCAGCCGCCAAAATTGTCGTCGTTCCACAAATAACAAAAACATCTTCGGCATGGGCATTCGCGCTGAAAATTAAAAAAAGAAAGAGTAATTTGGAAAAAAATGAAGAATTTTTCATTTTCGTATCCATTCAAAATTTAATGGCATATTGAATACGATATTCATTATCTTTTTGCGTAGAACTATCGACTTCGACCTCACTCGTTCGGTTGTACTCTAGTTTTAGTGCCGCCGATTTATTAAAGTCATAGCGAATTCCGACAACGCTTCGGTTATAGCTACGC
>Ga0302200_10005101_pt1 | contig 10365 bp, 8 predicted proteins | sample II_Bog_N3_1_FD_194585 | JGI IMG/M metagenome (GOLD analysis project Ga0302200, IMG submission 194585) | Peat permafrost microbial communities from Stordalen Mire near Abisko, Sweden - II_Bog_N3_1 | ecosystem: Environmental > Terrestrial > Soil > Wetlands > Peat | place: Sweden: Abisko, Stordalen... | reverse complement strand
TTATGAGTTACTACCCCTATGAAAGGGACACTTAAAATATATATTCCTTTAATTCCTAGAGTATTGCAAAAATACTTCTAAAATTGAGTTACTACCCCTACGGAAACCTCTCTTAAATTATAAAAAATTATAGGAATTGCGAGATCAAGTCATCGATAGAGGGATAGGCATATGCCTATCCCTCTGTAAATCTGTTAAATGAATCCCTGTTTTATTTCATAGTAGGAATAGCACATTTACGATCGCCTTGAACCCAGGCAACTTCTGCTGTATGTAATTGGGTAACTACAAGTTCTATTTGATTAAGATGCTCAATTGTAGTATGAAGTTTTTGAGTTTCCTCAGATAATTTTTGAGTGTTAGAATCCTGTCGAACCAACACCGATGTTAGATTCGAATCACTAGATACTGTAACTGGGTGTGAACCATAATCGAGAGATATGAAGTGATATCCAGAATAGATAGCTCCTAAAAAACCAAGAATAGCAATCGTTTCACGAAAGGATGCATATAATCCGCCGGGTCTCGGAGTGAACATCATATCTTAAAATCCTTCATGGCCATTGGCCATACCATGGTCCAGAAGTTATCATAACAGAGAGTCCCATTACGGACTCTCTGTTATCCACCATATCAAATTGGAGTCATCCAATCGATTCTTCTTTAGAAACATTCTATCTTTAGATTTAGTTTATTATATCGATCCATCAAAACAATTAGATGGGGCAAACCCCACTCTCGCATTGCAGATGTACCAAATCAATTTCTTCATTGTCAATTTCAGCTTTGATACCCTTGACAATGGCAGCATATCGATCCAATGAAATTTCTTCTTCTGGAAGATATTCATATCCGAGTTCTGCATCGGATTTGCTTGGAAGAATAGCACAACATCTGATGGTAGATTGTTGTTCTCGTACAATCGTGCGGAACTCAGTCAAAGAGAAGTTTCCAGTAGAAACTTTCAGTGTATAGCTTACCTGATTACCCTGGTTCGCACCAATCCAGTATCGTTCCAAGAGACGAAGCCACTGATATTGTTTTGTCGGTGATGCTTCACTGGCGGTAACACCACGGTCTCCGATATTGAGGCGGAACAGATACGGGATAGTTGGAAAACCAACAACGGTCATTCCTTGGAATGTTTGAAGAGTTTTCATAGGATATCCCTGAGCAGCATATGTAGCTAACCGAGCATCTGCACTAGCATCCCACTCACCAGTTTCTTCACTACGAGTCCCTCTGAATTGAACCCAGCGGAGATATTGACGACGGGCAGGAAGATGCGCACCTTCAGTCAACCCAAACAACTTGGATGTTGTCCCAGCTGGTTTTATGGTGGTGACTGTCATTGGTCGCTCTTGACCAAGGAAGTCGGAATATGAGTTACCTTCATCTTTGGCAGCAGTAGAGAACCGCTCAATTGTAGTCCAAAATGGTTCTGATTTAACAGGATCAAGAAGATCATTAAAATCAAGACCAAATCGCATCCAGGCATATTCATGCAAACCAGTTGGGCCAATGCCAATACGATTCGTACGAGCAATTTCTTTACCATAAAGAGCATTCATGGTATTGACACGAATCAGAAATCTAACACCCAGTCGAACAGATTCTTCAATCCGATTATCCCAATCCCACGCAAGATCTTCAGAAATTGCACCAGGAAAAAAGGAGTCAAGATCAATAGGGCAGGCAAGAAGTGGTGCATAATCGGCGATGACGCATACGCCACCCATTACATGCAAGGGGATTTCCCCGCACGGGTTAGTAGTTACTGGGAATTGTGATTTTGCACTTCGACGAGAGAGTTCAGCTAACAGATCACAGGCATCATCAACGTGGTATCGATCACTTTGAAAATCTTCACCATTTTCATAAACAGGACGTGTCCAGGCAGTACCATTACGATGATCTTCAAGGGCATCTCCGTTGATGAACCCAGGTTCTCCGTTGATATATGCACAATGGGTTACTTCATCAAACACAGCATGTGCTTTGATTGACAGCGGATCTGCTGTCATCTCAGCTTGGACATAATTCCAAAACTTCTTATCAACCATCACTGAATGGTTAGCTGTCCATAGCCCACCTTCAATCTTGATTCGAACAAACTTAAGAATATCTGGATCATACCAGCTCTTTGTTGCCATTCGAGCTGCTCTTCGAGCACCGCCTACTTGTACTTCAACTGAAAAGTAATGATCGATTCGCAGAGCCATCTCCCAAAGAGACATTGACAGATCTGATTTGATCACATGATTGCGGATATTGATAAAGGCACGCATGATTGAAACTGGACCAGAGGCTGGTCGATTTTGCATTCCACCGATGGGAGAACCTAGTGGTCGAACATCTGAGAAATCCAACAATAGAGTCTTATTACTCTCGCGCCGGAAGGTCATTGACTCGAGAATCTCAGCCGATTTGCCCCATCCCTCACGACTGTCTGCAACCTTATGATATACAGTATTTGAAGCAAGGTTTGTAAGATCTTGAACAAAATTAGTAGCCATGAATTTCTTCATGATACCATTTTCATCAGATGTTGTGCCATAAGGTAACACACCGAGATCGACACCAAGTTGACACCGGGCTGCTGCACTATGCGGATAATCAGGATGTGTTGGTGCCAAATACAATTGGAGGGTTGGAGCACGATGCCAATCAACGATCATCAAGGTATCATCATAAGAACGACCAACTCCTGATCCATTGAGGAGAAGATAGAACTTAGCAAAACAAGCACTGGCCGTCGCGCAATTTGTATATAATTCCATATTTTTGAGGGATTGCGAGGCATCACCATGTTGAAGATGACGTCCCGATGTCAACAGAGATCCTGTAGCAATAGCATTCCGAAGTCGCATCTGCTCTTGTTGTTCAAATTCATTCAGAGGATGTTTGAGGAGTGACATATTACCGGCAGCAACACGATCTGCAACTCGTCCAAAAGATTCTTCATCACCCTCTCGAAAAATAGTACGACGAGCTACAGCAATACCCATACCAAGATCAAGTGCCCGGGAGGTAACTGGTTCATGACCAAAATGATGAGTTGGTGTTGTGAGGCAAGTTGTTGCATCAGAGTCAGAAAGTTTCACTGAAAAGTTCATCAGACTCAAGCCCTCATAGTTGAATAGTTATTAGACGAAATCATTGTAAATACTGTGGAATTCCTACAAAATACACAGTTTTCGTCTAAATTTCTGGAACCATAACATGGTCGGGGGTAGGTATTTTACTAAATAGTTTAACTCTAAAATATCATATTTTAGAGTCCTTTAATCCTTACTGAAGACATAGGGATCTCCCTATGTCTTCAGTATTATACCTAATTTTTATGGGATAGGAGCTGGTGGTTCTGGTGCCACCCAGGCACTTCCTACAAGACCAACACCAAGTGCAGTTAGCAAGGCATCATCATACAAAGCCACTGCTTCTGCAAATGCTGTAAATTCAGTGGTAGATGGGAATAGGTGAGGGGTTCCCGTAATATCTAACCAATTACGAGTGGATTGACCATTGGTAAACTTTCCAGCTGTAGTGATGTAGACTTGTTCACTCGTGATGCGACCGATACTGGCTTGATCCAAGGGATATGTTCCATTAAGAGCAGGAGTTCCTGTACTTACAATGATCACACCAGCTACAACAGCCGCATTGTAGGCAGTCTGTGCCAGTTGTGCAAGAGTGGGGGTCGTTGGAACAACAGGCCAATCTCCTACAATAGCAGAAGAAAGTATTGCACTTGTGACAGACAATCCAGGCCGAATCGTCAGTGTATAATCTGTTCGTACATTGACATATGCAATTCCGTTAACAACAACAGGACCCAATATGGAGTAGCCTGCGACAAGTACATTGGTGTTAATAAGTGTCACTGGATCCGTGATGTTGTTATAGAAAGCATCTGTTATGATAGGTAGCGGCCCATTCCAAAGATAATCTGTCATCGAAGCACCTTCTTAAGCGGTTACATTTAATGCAATGATGCATAATATCCAGCAACAATCATAGCAGCTGCTTGTGCACTTACAGCTATTTCAAAGTTAGATCCACCCTGATGTGCTTTGAACCATAGTCCTTGACAGGGTCCTTCCCAGGATCCACCATAGGTTCCATTTGCACACCTAGCATTCAGAGCGGCTGCCCATGCTGTTGTTACTAAAGAGGTTTTATCCAGTTGCGTTCCTGCTGTACCCGTCAACCGAGGGATAACTTCATGTGCATAATAATAGACTGCGAATGCATTATCACTCGCATCTCGATCATTGAGAACGATATTGGTAGAACTCACCATTTCGTGACTGCGCATCCCAGTTGCAACCTGATTGAGACGTGTTAAATATGCGGTATTTCCAGTGATGGCATAAAGCCGAGATTCCAATACGGCATATGCCATATTGGCTTCAAGCATAGTGACGGATCCTGCTTCATAGATACCATAGGGTTGATTTGTAGATTGTGAAATACCATATGGTGCAGTTCCATTTGGTTGGGTATCCATCCACAACAACCCATCAGTTGGATATGTATAAGATCCAGCAGGGAGTCCAACTGTTGAAGAAGTTAGCACAATGCTACCCGTGGTGGGTGTCCCGACAGCAGTAACAGTAAGATATTTTCCAACAGGTGTAAATATAGAAATTGTGGGTCCGGGTGCCACTGCTGAAATTCCAGAAGTGACAATAGCTGGTGTGGTATTAATCAGAGTCACCAAACTTGCTGCAATTGTAGCTATTGTATCTGAACCTGTTTCTGTATAAGTTAAGGTTACTGGAGATCCACTAATACAGGTACATGTAAGTGTCACGGATGCTGTATTGCCTGTTGTAATACTTGCACCATATGGTAAGTTGACAGTTACAAGAGAGATTGCTTGTGCTGAGACAGCCTGTCCATTTCGAAAAAGAGCTGCAGTTAACCACACCTCTTCTTGTTCTGCTTTAATGAGATATGATGTATCCGATGCACCAGCAGAAACTGTATCATTATAATACTGAATAAGATCCACTGCATATTGAACTTGGTATGCCGTCTTTCCAGTTTTGGTATCATCATACCAAAGACCACCACCAAGAGCATTATCTGCCCATCGTGTCCATGCACAATCCAACATACCTTTGGCATAGGTCAATGCTGTTGGATCTAATGTAGCTTCATACAACATCAACAAACCACCGGTAGTCCACGCTGCATCGTCCTGAGCAGCAGCTGTAGCAGAGGCCTGACACTGTTGCATTTGGGTTACTGTATATGTGGCATTGACCCATGCCCATTGTTGTTGTAGTTTTTGATAAGCGACAGGGGATCCTGACGTTTTCCACCAACTATATGCCACATTGATACTTTGTGATGTTGTCCACATGCGATCTGCAAGATATCCACCACCAGGATTCAGAATTGTCCATTCAGCTGCAGGAGGACTTGCATAAATAACACTAGCTGTGCTTCCTCCAAGGGAAGGTGTATAGTTAGTTGAATTAATACCTGTTAGTGCAAATGTTGTATTGGTCAGAACTGTTATGGTGTAGGGACCACCATTAATTTGAGACATTCCTGTTTCATTTGTAATCCAAACGGTCTGACCTGTTTGATATCCATTGTCAAAGCTGGTTGTTACAACTGCAGGATTTGCCTGTGTTATATTTGTAATAATAGAAGTTGATGGTTGAAATGTAGTAGCGAGTATGTCAAATGTACCAGTATTTGTACCCTGAAACCAAAACCAAGATACTGTGTCATCAAATGCGCGTTGTGCGAGACTTGAGAGAGATAGCGCAACAAGAGGTTGCGCCACTGCTGAGATCGAAATACATAAATAAAACAGAAGTATCCTAATAATTGACATTTATTTTTACCCCAGCAGGGGCAGCCGTGGTGTCAGTGTCACCATCCGCACCGGTTCCGCAGGCTGCAAGCCCAGAATTTACATAAGCTCCTCGTGCAAGTGCCCAAGAAAAACGAGTTCCTGCAGGAATGCGATATGAAGAATCGAGGACTTGACCATTTCCACCTGAACTAGTTGGCCAGGTTCCATGGGCGCAATTGGGAGTGCCATTAAAGTCATAGGTTCTCCAATAAAAATCAGATGTAGTATAATTTTCAATATCAAGTCCACAGAATTGTTGATTGCCACCCGGTGCCACTGAGAGAGCATTAACGCCAGCTGTTGTATTTCCAGACAAGTGCCACCAATGGGGACATCCTCCACTTGAAGAAAACGTGTCAACGGATAAAACAACACACGTTGCTACGCAATTCGTCCGAAAACTAGTATATCCAGTAATTACAGCTCCTGTAGACAAACCACTCAGTTGCCATTCAAAATAGGTTTCGGATACAGCACACTGAAATGCACCAGAATAGTTACCAACTGTACTTATCTGAATACCAGAAATACCACGAAAACATCCAGGAGATACTGAATGCCAAGTACCAGGCTGACCACTTTCTGATACGACCGGAGTAAGCGTAACACTTCCACTTGTAACTGTAATATCAATGTTTGCTTCACGATATCCATAGTTACTTGCGTTGACATATCCAACAGCAGTGGTTCCGGATGATAAAGAAAATGGACTGGTGCTGGGTGATGTAATGGCAAAAGAACAGGGGGCAGAGGCACTGACTACGACACCATTACAGACAAGAGCAGTATAAAGAGGAGTAGATGAAGACGATCCGCCTGTCATACTCTGTAATTGTGTTTGTACCCCTGTTATATTTGAATAGACACCTTTGATTGCAGAAATGATAGAAGAACTACCAGTTCCAGTATATGTTGAATCTGCAGGTGTTCCAACTCCTGAAACAAGAGTAGTATTTTGTGTTGTGATAGTAGAAAGATTACCACCCGTTTCTAATGCCGCTCCCGTTGGAAGCGGTAATGTTGCAACACTAACAGGTTGTGTGGGTTGCCAAAAAGTACCAGAGACAGAGAGGGTGCCTGATAGTTTAGTGTAGATGCCAGAAAGCCACCCTCGAATCCCACTCCCTCCTGGGAGTTGAGTTGCACTCGTTATATCACTTCCGTTTGCTGTGGCAATAGAAGCAAGATTTCCACCTGCTTCTTGTGCAGCACCGGATGGTAGTGGTAATGATGTTGTTGAAAACGATAACGTCGTTCCTAGTTTTTGATAGAGTCCCTTTAATACTGAAATGACAGAGGTGGTACCAGATCCTGTATATGCTGTATCTGATATAGTACCAATAGCAGTAATACCACTTACCTGTGTAGCATTACCTGGAGTTCCTTGTCCATAAACAAGAGTTGTTGAAAGTAACAGCACCATAAGACACTGTAAAAAATACTTCATGATAGTTAACCTCCTGCAATCATAAGTTGGACAGACCCGGAATCTGAAATTGCACTAATTGCTGCTGTTGGTATAGCGATTGCACCACCAAATACAAATTCGCCTTCTCCTGCCCAGATAGGAATTCCAGTACCAATAACAGCAGGTCCTCCTGTAACATTAAGATATATGTTTGCAGTTCCACCGGATGGAAGAGAAAGAATTAAAGATTCTGTTATGAATCCAGCTGCTACAATTTGAGTTGAAGTGGTACCTACTGCAATACTTTCAGAGATTGTGTATGTGAGAGGTGTTGCTTTGGTAGCCAATTTGCTATTTAACAAACCAATAACAGATTTTAACAGGGACACAATTGTTCCTGCACCAGTTCCAGAGTAACTGGTATCTTCTGGTGTACCAGTTGCAGTTGCAATCAGTATTGTCTGTGCAGTAGTTGTTGCAAGATTGCCTCCGGATTCAACAGCGGCTCCCGTCGGAAGTGGCAATGTAGTGACACTTACCGATAACGTCCCATTGAGTTTAGCATAGATACCAGAAAGCCAGCCACGAACACCAGTACCACCAGTTGGTTCAATGATGCCTGTGGCATCTACTCCTTCTTCAGGTGTTAATGAATCAGGACTTCCAAATACATCCCTGCCCATGTCAAATATCCTTTACAGTAAGTCTTTCTATAAGATGGCCGATGTCATCACGCAATATTGCGTGATGACATCGAACAGAAACTTAAACTTCTTTTTTAGTCCACGTCGAGTAATCAAAATCAACTTCAGTTGGCCATCCGGTGACTGCATATCCGTTTACAGTATACGTATGACTTCCAGCTACAACCAAGTTATAAAGCTTGGTCTCTGGCGGCATACGATATTGTGTAAACGTTTCTACCATCTTAGGTCCATTCAGAGTCTGTAACACGATACCTTGTGTAAGGGTATTTATCATACCTTTAGAAAGACCTGTGTTAGTCCACATCTCTATAGAGCCATCCTGGAGGATAACTGGGAAATCGTGTCCCCACTCTTTATAAATGGCATCAACTTCTGGACTATAAAACTTGCGGTCTGGCGAGATGTGTGGATGATCGTCTGAGGTATCGTGTTCGTTGTTAATATTGTACATGTTGCGATCACCCAGGACAACAAAGTCCAACCCACGGATCGTATTGAGTTCTCCAAATGCTCCCACAACAGTATCCCCGGGAAGAACTGTCTCAATGGGTTTGAATGAACCATCGCCCATTTTAACAGGAGATCCTGCAAGAAAACATGAACCTCCAGGCTCAAAGTAAAATGGCGTATCTGTGGGAGTTGGAGTAGGAGTTGGCGTATCTGTGGAAGTTGGAGTAGGAGTTGGCGTAGCTGTGGGAGTTGGAGTAGGAGTTGAGGTAGAAGTAGCTGTGGGAGTCGGAGTAGTAGTTGAGGTAGAAGTAGGTGTCGGAGTTGGCGTTGAGGTGGAAGTTGTGGTGGGAGTTGGTGTCGGAGTGGGTGTTAGTGCATAATGAGTAAGCGTAGCATTAAGTGCATCGATTGTTTCATAATTGGCAAGATTTGCAGTAAGTATTGCAACCTGTGTCGTAAGTGCAGCAACTTGTGATGTCATACTAACAATAGCATTCAGATATATAACAACTGGAAGATTAACATACAGAGTACTACCATCTCCGATTTTAAGAGCAGTTGTATCTGTTGCATATACGACCAGACCGGCTGGAATTGGAATGGTAATAGTATTCCAAACGGTCTGCGTACCACCCACAAATTGTGTGATTGCATCGATCAGTGCAAGATTCGGTGCACCAATAATAGGTCCACTACCACTCATTTACATTCTCCTAACGTCTATACTATTTAATTCCATAAGATGATTTAATACCACTCCCTATTAGAGAGAACCATAGTCCATGGAGTATACTCCATGGACTATGGGAGAGTTTCTGTTAAGGAGAGACTTGAGTTAGATCTAGAATTTGAGCACCACGAGGAGCTGTCAGATCAGTGGCAGAGACCATATAATCCACTGCGCTGATTACAGCAGCGTTAGTCACGTCAATAGTGGTAGCACACCCAAGTTGCACCAGAATGTCAGCAAGCTGGTTATCCGTGCGCGCCGCCACAATCAGACCTGACCTCTCTGCGAACGTCAGTCGCATCATGAAGTCGATTGTTGCGATGATCGTGGTCGGAGGAATAACCGGCACATCTGCCCAGTCACCCAGCACCGACCGGGAAAGCTGCACGCCTGTTGCTGATAGACCCGCAGGTGTGGTGAGAACGGCGTCAGTCCGCACGTTCACGTATGCCACCCCGTCCATGACGGTAGGGCCAATGACGCTATAACCTGCGACGAGTTGATTGGTAGCAACTTGCGTCAGCGGATTGACGACACTCACGTAGATTGCAGCGTTCACATCAGCAAGAGAACCATTCCAAAGATAATCGGTCATGTCGTCACCTTGATGAGTTCATTGTTGTTGATCGCACGAGGCCAATACTGAATACGGCGAATGTAACCGTTAATTGGATAACCGATACTTCGGGCGTAACCAATAGAGAGTCCAGTAACACCAAGAGGCGTCAAACTTACTGTAGGCCCACTTACTGATAGAACACCCTTAGTAGCTAGCATAACAGAGCCATTACCTTGCGCCAGTGCGGTTTTAAATACAGAGCCTGCAACAACTGCCCCAGACACACTAAGAGGAGCAGCGGCAGAAGCGGAGGCGTGCTCGACTGCTGCGGTAACAGCAGTCGCACCTCCTGCAACATACAGCATCTGGCGATTGTTTACTGTTCCGTCATCAAGGGATGCAAGTCGCATTGTATTAGTTGGATTTAATGTAGGGATCATTGCTTCCACAGTGAGGGTGCCAGCGTTTGGATTAAACCACGATCCAACAGGAAGTAGCGGAAAGTCCTGTGCTCGACTACTCGCAGCCGGTGTTCCAATTGCAGGGAGCATGAGACTGGTTACAGTTGCGCCCTGCTCTAGTTGAGGTGCCCCTATGCGAAGTGTAAAATCGAAAGAGAGTCCAGCAGTATAGTTC
>Ga0302200_10005100_pt1 | contig 10366 bp, 6 predicted proteins | sample II_Bog_N3_1_FD_194585 | JGI IMG/M metagenome (GOLD analysis project Ga0302200, IMG submission 194585) | Peat permafrost microbial communities from Stordalen Mire near Abisko, Sweden - II_Bog_N3_1 | ecosystem: Environmental > Terrestrial > Soil > Wetlands > Peat | place: Sweden: Abisko, Stordalen... | reverse complement strand
GCATGCGGATACCATCGTAGAGGCTAAAGGTTTATGCGTGAGCCCCGGCTGGGTAGATGTGTTCGCAGACTACCGCGAGCCTGGATTTGAGCATAAGGAAACAATTGCAAGCGGGCTGGCCTGCGCAGCATCCGGTGGGTTCACAGATGTGTTATTGGCGCCTGGCACCCAGCCTGCGCTGAGTACCAAGTCCATTGTGCGGTACGTATTACAAAAGGCCGAAGGCAGCGTCGTGGGCCTGCACCCGCTTGGCGCAGCTACGCAAAACACAGATGGCAAGGACCTTGCAGAAATGCTGGACATGCACGCAAATGGTGCTATAGCTTTCTCCGACGGCTGGAAGCCCGTGCAGCACCCCGGCCTCATGGTAAAGGCGCTGGAATACGTGAAGGCTTTTAACGGCATTGTCCTGCAAATACCCATAGACACTGCGCTATGTTCGGGCGGGCTTATGAACGAAGGTATCGTGTCTACCGGGCTCGGCATGGCAGGCATCCCTGCCCTTGCAGAAACCCTGATGGTGAACCGGGATATAGAGCTGGCAAGGTATACCGGTTCGCGCCTGCATATATCCGGCGTCACGCTGGCAGCGTCAGTAGACCTGATACGCAAGGCCAAGGCAGGCGGCGTAGCAGTAACCTGCTCTGTAACTCCATATCACTTGTCGCTTACCGACGATGCCCTTACCGGCTACGATAGTGTGTACAAGGTGGCCCCACCCCTCCGCACAGAATCTGACCGTATGTCCCTGATAGATGGCCTTAGGGATGGCGTGATCGATTGCATCGCATCGCACCACCGCCCACAGGAGTGGGATGCCAAAGCAAAAGAATTTGAATACGCAGGTGATGGAATGGCGGTACAGGAAAGCGCATTCAATATTCTATGGGACGCCCTGAAGGAATATATCCCCGTTGAGCGGCTCATAGATGCACTTGCCACCATGCCGCGCGATATTTTTGGCCTGGCGGATGCAGGCATAAATAAGGGCAGTGCTGCCACGCTTAGCCTGTTTAGTATAGATGGCCATCACACCCTCGCAGGCAAGGACGCTAAGTCAGCCAGCCGCAACAACCCCTACCTCGGGCGGCAACTGGCGGGCAAAGTAGTGGGCGTCATCAACAACAGGCAAATTTATTTAAACAAATAACCACGAAATAATTTTGAATTAGCCTTAACTTATATATTTTTGAGGCCTAACTCAATTTTACTGTTATGGAAAACAAGAACACCTACTTGATGTATGGACTTATTACGGGGATCATCATGGTCATCTGCAATGTCATCCTGTATATAACCGGCGCCATTTTCAAACCGGAAATGAAGTTTATCTCATCCATCGTGGATCTGCCATTTCTGGTGGGGATCATTATGAACGCCATAGCCTTCTCCAAATCACGCGATGGATTTGTAACTTTTGGCAACGTCTTTGGAAGCTGCTTTAAAGCTACACTTATCATTATGGCTGTTAATCTGGTATGGTGCATTATTTCTCTTTTTGCATTCCCTGAAATGAAAGATAAAGTTTTAGAAATGCAGCGCCAGCAAATGATGGAGAAGAGTATGTCGGATGACCAGATAGACATGGCAATTAATATGACCAGGAAATTCTGGAGCGCCTTCGCCATAGGTGGCACTATTTTGGGAACGATCATTTTGGGCGCTGTTTTCTCGCTTATCGGCGGGGCCGTAGCTAAAAAGAAAGGTGAACCAATTACCGGCACTAACTTCTAACTTTTTGTTGCACCATTAGTTTCCCATTAAGATTAGAAGGGACGAGTTATTACTATCAGATCATAAAATAACATGACAAAGACAGAGACGCATATCAAGTATGGTTTTATTTCGGGGATCGGCATCGTAGCTTTGATGTTCATTTTCTACATCACGGGCTGGGTGTACAAGCCCAACATGCAGTATATACAGTACTTATCGTACGTTCCGTTCCTCGTCGGCATTGTTATGAATGCTATCGCTTTTTCAAAAGCTAATGACGGCTATGTCACCTTTGGCAATGTATTCGGAAGCTGTTTCAAGGCCACGCTCATTATAGCGCTGGTCGTTATTGCATGGACCATTTTATCGGTTTTTGCCTTTCCCGACATGAAAGAAAAAGCGCTCACGCTTGCTCGCGATCAGATGATAAATGGCTCACAGAAAATGACAGACGACCAGATGGATATGGCACTTAACGTAAGTAGAAAATACTACACTACTATCATGGTTGCCTCGGCCATCTTTGGCACGCTGATTTCTGGTGCACTGTTCTCGTTAATTGGCGCTGCCGTAGCAAAAAAGAAAGGTGAACGGCCCGTTTCAGCAACCAACTTTTGAGTAGTTATCACGCGCCTGTGGGATTCAAATGGTTACAGGTTCATATATTTACATCAATACTTTAAGGTTTTAACCTTTTCATTTTTGACATAGCCACAAAATCCCGTATTTTAGCAGCCTGATGCAACCAGACATTTCTATCGTCATACCCTTATACAATGAAGAAGAATCCCTGCCCGAACTCGTGGAATGGATTGACAAGGTATGCTCGGCAAATAACTTTTCCCGGGAGATCATACTTATTGACGATGGCAGTAAGGATGATAGCTGGGGCGTAATTTGTAATTTAGTGACAAAATTTCCGGGGGTCAAGGCCATTAAATTTCAGCGGAATTACGGAAAAAGCCCCGCTCTGTTTGTGGGCTTTAAAGCCGCTACAGGCAATGTGGTCATCACCATGGATGCCGACCTGCAGGATAGCCCTGACGAGATACCCGAGTTGTACCGCATGATCACCATAGATGGCTACGACCTCGTAAGCGGCTGGAAAAAAGTGCGTTATGACAATGCCATTACCAAGAACCTGCCCTCGAAATTATACAATGGCGTAAATAGATGGCTCTCCGGCATTAAGCTCCACGATATGAACTGCGGCCTCAAAGCCTATAAGCGTAAAGTGGTGAAAAGCATAGAGGTATACGGGGAGATGCACCGCTTCATCCCTGTATTGGCCAAACATGCAGGGTTTAGTAAGATCGGTGAAAAAGTAGTGCAGCACAGGCCCAGGAAGTATGGCGTCTCCAAATTTGGCTGGGAGCGGTTCATCAACGGCTTCCTTGATCTGTTGTCCATCCAGTTTATGAGCCGCTTCGGCAAAAAACCCATGCACCTTTTTGGTACCTTGGGGTCATTTACCTTCCTCGCCGGCTTCATTTTCACCATCTGGCTCATCATAGATAAGCTGAGGCTGGGCAGTGAATTTGGCGTCACCAACAAGCCCGCATTTTATATAGCGCTCACAACAATGGTCATAGGCACGTTCTTCTTCCTCACTGGTTTTATAGCAGAGCTCGTGGTCCGCAACGCGGGCGATAGGAACGACTACCTGGTGGAGGAGCGCAGCGGGTTCTAATCAGCGCAGTATTTTCTTCATTCTTTTCTGCTGAGGACTAACGCATTCTTTTCTATAAAGTTGAGTATAAATCGGTTACTCTAAGTCAAGATTTACATGCAGACATTAACAATATTTTATTTAAAAAATTAGCATTTCCATGGATAATTCCGTGACTTTTGCGCATTATTCCATTTCCGACTTATGCAACTATTTAGACTTCCCTTTTTTATAGTCCTGTTCTCTCTGTTTGCTTCGCCTGTTTTTGCACAAAGCGCCGGCGACTCTACAAAAAAAGTTGGCAGCATTACCGGTAAACTTACCGACGCTAAGGGACAGCCCGTCTCTTATGCCACAGTTACATTGATGCATCTTGATTCCAGCGTTGTAAACGGCGACCTGTCCCAGGACGATGGATCGTTCCATATTGCGCCTACGGGCATAGGTAATTTCCTGCTCCGGATCCAGTCTATTGGCGTGGCCACCAAGACGATCAACGTTCAGGTCACCGCTGACGCGCCTGATAAGGATATGGGCAAAATAAAGATAGCCGAAACGGACAATGTGCTGAAAGATGAGGTGGTGACCGGCGAAAGGCCAGTCGTAGAGATGCACGTGGACAAAAAAGTTTTTAATGTAGAAAAAAACACCACTACGGCGGGCGGCAGCGCGGCTGATGTACTGCAAAATGTACCTTCTGTATCTGTGGACCCGGACGGGAATGTGAGCCTGCGCGGCAAGAGCGATGTGACCATACTTATAGACGGAAAACCAGCTACATTGCTTGGGTCTGATGTAGCGTCTGCCCTGCTCACCATGCCTGCGGGAAGCATAGAGAGCGTGGAAGTGATCACCAACCCCGGCGCTAAATATGATGCGCAAGGCAGCACAGGTATTATCAACATCGTAACTAAAAAAGATGGCCGCTTCGGTATCAATGGAACAGCAACATTAGGCGCGGGTACGCATGATAAGTACAACGGCAACCTGGGGCTGAATATACATAAAGGCAAGTGGGGCGGATTCGTAAATAGCAGCTTCAGGCTTAATCCCAACTGGAATAATGTAACCACAAACCGCTACAACAAAACCCGTGACAGCAGCGGATACTACCAGAATTTTCAGACAGCCGAGGATGCGCCACGCCAGTTTAATGGCTCATTCAATTCCATAGGGGCAACCTTTGACCCGGATAAGAACAACTCCTTCAGCCTGACTGAAAACATCAACATTATGGATTTCAGTTTCAACGACAACTCGAACTATACGGTCTACAATACATCCGGTTACTCCAATGTGATCGGCGGCACGCCTACCCAATTTGAGAACCGCTACACCACGCAGGGCGGAGGGCCTTTCTCCACATCTACAGCGCTTGACTATAAGCACAAGTTTAAGAAGAAGGGTGAAGAACTGAGTATCGATGGCACCTATTCGAATACGACCATCAAGCGTACACAAAACTACAACACGAACATTGATACGAACTATGCCCTTAACCCTGCCTTCACGTACAACAACATAACTGAAAACGCCCCATCCTTTGGCACTAACAATACGGTAAACGTGTGGGCAGATTATACTGACCCACTGACCCAAAACGGCAAATTGAGCCTGGGTTTCAAGTCGCAGTTTTATTGGTTTAACAATACCAATTCGCCGCTTGTGGACACGCCAAATGTGACGCCAGAAGGCACGCGGTACCTAGACCCATCCCTACTGGCCGACTACAGCTATACCCAGCAGATACACGCTGCATACGCCAGTTGGAATGACCAACTGGGGAAGTTTGGCTACCAGGCCGGCCTGCGCCTTGAAGACAATGTTTATAATGGCAGCGGCGCAGTGCCGCGCGATACTTCGTTCCAGAATAGCTACCTCAGCCTGTTTCCGTCTGCGCTTGTATCCTACAAGCTCACCGATGACCAAAGTGTCTATCTGAGTTATAGCCGCCGCACAAACAGGCCTGGGTTCCGACAATTGCTGCCCTTTGTTGACGTATCCAATCCCGGTACAGTAAACACGGGTAATCCGGGCCTTCTTCCTGAGTTTATCAACAATGTAGAGTTGAGCTACAGCAAGTCGGATAAAAGAGGCGATAATTTCATTTTCAGCGCCTATTATTCCTACAATCAGAACCTGATAGAGACAGTGGTAACGCCAGTGAACGCCGAAGAGGAAGTGGCTTACCACGTTAATTCCGGCCTGTTTTCCCAACCTATAAATATCCAATCCGGTACCACCTATGGGCTGGAAGCCGTGGGCCATGTTCAGATATTAAAACCATGGGATGCCACATTCAATGTGAACCTGTTTCAAAACCAACTTGAAGTGGGCAACGCCAACCCCCACCAGGACTCATTCCTATCAAACAACAGCGGCTTCAACTGGTTTGGCAAGATCAACACCAACGTGAAGCTGCCCGATAATTTCTCGTTCCAAGTGAACGCAAACTATACCTCAGACCAGGTGATTGCAGAAGGCACCCAGAAAGCCACATGGTGGGTAGACATGGCGCTACGCAAGAATTTCTGGAAGGGCAAGGGCACTATCATTGCCAATTGCTCAGATGTATTCAAAACCCACACTTTTGTTACCGATTATAACCTTGTTGCATATACAGAAACGGTGAACCGGGTTAAGGAGACACGGATTGGTACCCTAACAGTTACCTATCGTTTTGGGAAAACGGATTCCGGCAAGAAACGAGGCAGGGGTGATAACAGCACTTTGACGCCACCCACTGACGAGGACAGGAGTAAGAACCTGAAACAAGGCGGAGAAGACAATGACAATGGCGGTGGTGGCGGTGGACAAGGCCAAGGCGGCGGACCGAGCGGCGGTGGAACGGCCCATTAAAATGGGCATCCAATCTTACCATTCATCGACTATCGTTTGATGATGATCTCTACACGCCTGTTCTTGCGTTGCCCAACTTCATTATCATTGGGGGCGATCATCCGCGATTCGCCCCACCCTTTTGACTGCACCATGGACTCATCTATGCCCATTGCCACCACTTCCTTAGCCACGACGGCAGCCCTCTTTGAAGAAAGTTCCTCGTTTATCATGGGCGTTCCGGTATTGTCGGTATAAGCGTTTACGGTCACGGTTATTGCCTTTTCCAGCAACCAGGGAGCGAGTGCCCCGCTAAGCGTAGCCCTGTCCTCCTTTGACAAGTCTACAATATTGACATCGTAATGCAAGGTAGCAATAAGCGTATCGTTGATGGGGCTCAAATACCCTTCAGGCAATAACGCCACGTTGTGTACCAGCGCTTTGTGGACGTATGCAGTATCCAGTTCCAGCGTGTCATCAATGGGAGGATAGCCAATGCTCTCCGTGCTGAGAGCATACTTATTGCCCATTTGTAGAGTCACCAGGTAGCTACCATCCCCGCGATTGCTGTGCAACTGGTATATGTTCTGGCCGGTGCGGGCGTTGCGGATAAAAATGGTGGCATAATTGAGCCGCGCCTTTGTAAGGCTATCATATACATATCCCTTAAGATAGGCCACAGGTATGGGCCGCAGGTATTCCGGCAATATAGTTTCATAGAGGTCGAAATTACCAGCCGCGCCCTGGCGATCGGATGCAAAGTAGAGCTTTCTGCTATCAAGGTTGAGGCATTCGCTTTTCTCATCGTACGCCGTATTTATGGGATAGCCCAGGTTTTGAGCGGCATCCCAAGTGGTGTCATTGAGTTTGTGGCTGATAAAGATGTCAGAGCCACCCATTCCGGGCCAGCCATCGCTGGAGAAGTAGAGGGTTTGGTTATCAGACGCGATGTATGGAGCGGTCTCATTTCCAGCAGTATTTATAGCTGGACCTGCGTTAACCGGTAGTTGCCATAGCCCATCTTCAAACCGCGATATATATATATCATACCCGCCATAACCACCCGGACGGTCGCTTACAAAGTACAGTTCCCGGTTGTCTGGCGACAGCGAGGGCATACCCTCATAATTCGGCGTATTTATAGTTGAGCCGAAGAGCTCGCCAATGGTCCAGTCGCTATCAATGACCTCCCTGTAGGCCATGTACAAGTCGCACCCGCCTTCTGAGAAGCCATCAGGGCTGCGATTGCCACAGCGGGTATAGAAGAGGTAGTGGCCGTCAGCCGAAATGAACATAGACGATTCCTGCTCCGGCGAGTTTGGCGGCATCCCCATATCCTCCGCCTCAAACCAGCCACCACACGAATCGAAGGCTGCCTTGTACAGGTCTTCATCCATATCATTGACACGACGGGTGAAGTATATGGTCTGCGTGTCCACGGCCATGGCAGGGAATAGTTCCGGGTCCGGGCTATTGACCAATACATCCATGTTTGCCGGCCACTCGCATACAGGATTGGCAAGCGCCCGTTTCATAAAGTAGCCCTGGGCCCTGAGCTTGTTCCAGACAGCGCTGTCCCTAACTGTATAATTGGCACTGATGATCTGCAGTGCATTATCCGGAGAACCACTATATAACAAACTCTTTGCCAATTGCTTAGCGAATCTACGACCACCATTTACGCAATTGATTGAGGCTTCCTTGTATATATCTGCAGCCTGCCTGAACTGGTGGCCCTCGAAGTACCATTCCCCGAGTTGCATATAGGCATCCGGAGCTGACGGGTTTTTGGAAATGGAACGCAGCATTTTTTTTATCGCCTTGGGTTCATCGTTAATCACTTTGAAATGAAACGCCCTGACATACAGCCGCGAAGCCCTTCTATTCTTGTGCACCTGCGCCATAGCAGCCACACTTACCAGCAACCCATAAATGATGATTAGTATCCTTAACCGCATCCGTATCGGAAAAGTACAATAAAAATATTTAAGGAACGAAAAACGAGCAACGGACCAATTAATTTCGCCTTGTGAGTTCAGCCGCTTTAAGGCACTGAAACCGAAGCGCCACCACTTTAGGATCGCTCCAATATCACTGCGTAGCCCTGCCCCACCCCTATGCACATGGTAGCAAGTGCATAGCGTTTCCGGGTTTTCTGTAGTTCCAGAGCTGCTGAATAAATGATACGAGCGCCTGACATACCGAGGGGATGGCCAAGCGCTATTGCGCCCCCATTGGGGTTTATCCTCGGATCATCATCGGCCAGGCCAAGCTCGCGGATGCAGGCGAGGCTTTGTGCTGCGAAGGCTTCATTGAGTTCAATGATATCAATATCCTCCAGCCGCAGGCCGGCGCGTAAAAGGGCTTTCCTGGTGGCGCCCACCGGGCCTATACCCATGATACGCGGCTCTACGCCTACAACCGCCGAGCTTACAATTCGAGCCTTGGGTGTTGCCCCATAGTTTTTCACCGCCTCGCCGGATAATACATACAGTGCGGCAGCGCCATCGTTGAGGCCGGAAGCATTTCCGGCGGTTACTGTTCCGTTTTTATTGAAAGAAGGTTTTAGCTGGCCTAACCGCTCCACAGTAGAAGATGGTTTTAAAAATTCATCTGCCTTTACAATAACTGGTTCGCCCTTTTTCTGGGGGATCTCCAATGGCGCGATTTCCTCGGCGAGCCTACCGGAAAGCTGTGCGTCTGCGGCCTTCATCTGCGAATGATATGCAAACTTGTCCTGGTCTTCGCGCGAGATCTTGTACATTTCAGCCAGGTTTTCGGCAGTGACGCCCATAGAATCGGTGCCATAAAGCTCATGCATGCGGGGATTGATGAACCGCCAACCGAATGTGGAATCGAACATCTGTGCGTCCTGACCATAGGCTTGCGACGTCTTGCCGATGACCCATGGCCCGCGCGTCATGTTCTCAACCCCGCCTGCAATAAATACATCGCCGTTGCCGGCGTGAATGGCCTGCGCGGCATGGATAACTGCCGACATGCCAGAAGCACAAAGCCGGTTCACGGTTTCGCCGGGTACGCTCCATGGGATGCCGGCGAGCAAGAGCGCCATGCGGGCTACGTTGCGATTGTCTTCGCCTGCCTGGTTAGCGCAGCCCATTATCACGTCGTCTATGCAGCCATCGGGGATGGAGGGGTTGCGTTCCACAAGTTTGCGCAGCACCCATGCGGCGAGGTCGTCTGTGCGGACGCCTGCCAATGCTCCCTTCAGGTTGCCGATCGGCGTCCTGATCCCGTCTACTATATATGCTTCTTTCATTTTTAGCGGTTTAAAAAACGGTGCAAAGGTACGGAAATCAGTTGTTGGTTATTTGAGGGATTTGCATATCCTGTCACGTAGCACTTCACTTCAGATAATCCCTGTTTTCTGGCATTGCCCGATTTATGGAGACAGCAGGCAAAACCGGGTGATGATCGTCAATAGATTGTTGTTTATCAATATATTGTTGAATTTTGGCATTACCCGACATTGCCCGATCATTACCCGATTGTTGCCCGGTATTACCCGATCATCGCCCGGTTGGTTTTGTGACAATCATTGTCCATTTGTGTCCATTGATTGTCCATCTTTGTCCATTCATGTCCCCATTTTTCCCCATGATTTATTTATATTGTGATTTTTTAATGTGGTTCACATTGCCATTACGGGAGTTGGGTAGCCCCTACGGGGCAATCCAACATTTGGCGCCATTGTAAATTAGCTATCTTTTATCAAAAGCCGCAATGGGGCATTTGATTTTTGTTTTGGGACATTTGCATGTGTAGTTTATTGATTAACATATCATGTGCGAAAAATCGAAATTTCCCATTATGCCGCTTTTGTACCCATCTGTCTTGTTCTTTTTCCTTGATGAAAAAGAACCAAAAAATCAAGACTGTATGTCTGTCTGAACCGGAATTTTTGGAATTAAGGGAATTTAAGAATTTGCTTTTTTGTAGCATTTATTACCTTAGAAAAGTTGACACATCTGATTGTTTTTTGCCATTTTTGATAACGCTATTTTTATAAGGTCGGTCCTTTTTCTTTTTTTGTTTTTCCCTTTGTTAGCCGTTTAGGGCATTTGCCGATTTGCCGGGCATTGGTAATTCCGGGCAATGAGGAAATATTATGTATTGGCTATC
>Ga0302200_10005094_pt1 | contig 10378 bp, 7 predicted proteins | sample II_Bog_N3_1_FD_194585 | JGI IMG/M metagenome (GOLD analysis project Ga0302200, IMG submission 194585) | Peat permafrost microbial communities from Stordalen Mire near Abisko, Sweden - II_Bog_N3_1 | ecosystem: Environmental > Terrestrial > Soil > Wetlands > Peat | place: Sweden: Abisko, Stordalen... | reverse complement strand
CACTCCGGATAGACTCCAGGCATCGCCCTAGGTTTTTTTCTTCATTAAATGTAATGATAACAACACTGATACCGGTCATGAAAAAAGGTAATAACGACAAAGGTAAAAGTAAATATGAATATTAATGGGTGTTTACTCTTTCATTGCTGCGTTGTCAGCCCACCCTTTATCTTTATTGGGTCCCTCAGGGCGCCTGTTTAGGTTGCCTTCGTTCTTAGTGATGATATTTTCGCCGGCGTTTTTGTAATTTTCGCCACAGATGAGCACGCAAGACAATAGCATACTGGGATTAAAAATGCCGACAGACCCACGCTGGGCCGACCTCGCCTCCATTTCCCTGGAAGAAATACTTACAGATCATGCATTTTGCGAACAAAAAGCAGCCACCCAGTGCATCACCCTCATTCAGCGCTACCCAGATAAGCCAGATCTTGTAAATGCGTTGTCTCCAATTGTCACCGAAGAGTGGGGCCACTTCAGGATGGTATGGGCAGAACTCAAAAAACGTGGATACTCCCTTGGTCGCCAGCGAAAGGACGAATATGTGAACCTACTCCTGCAACACGAACCCAAAAACATACATATCGATGATAAACTGCTGCATAAGCTCATGGTCTGCGCCCTCATAGAAGCCCGTAGTTGTGAGCGCTTCCGCCTGCTGTCCGAAAACCTGACCGAACAGCACCTGCGCGATTTCTATTACAAATTCATGGTCTCGGAAGCAGGCCACTATCGCCTGTTTATCGATCTTGCTATGGTATATTATGCCGAAGAAAAAGTCCGCACTACATGGGCGCAATGGCTCAAAATTGAAGAGCGGATATTGCAATTGCTCGTGCCCCGGGGGGATAGGATGCATTAAACGGTGGGATGTTTGCACAGCGGTGGGCTGTTAGACGTTTTGTAGGTTCAATTTGTAATTGAAGCGAATATTCTAATTTTGTATTAGTATGACGAGATCGAAAAATAGAATAAAAAAAGTGGACAGAAAAGGCTCTGTACCAAGAGAAGTGGCAAGGACATCCGCGGAAAAAGCCTTCAGCATCGAAAAAAAAGTACGGATTGCCTTGGAACAATCGAAAGCCGGTAAAGTTGTTTCATTGGAGGCAGCAAAAAGGGAATTGGCAAGATGGCTAGTAAAGGATTATGGATAATATAAAAGAGATAATAAATAAGGCATCAGAAGTTTACGGCAATCAAACAATCGTTAGGGCTTTGATAGCTGGAATACCTTTAGTTGGTGGGTCATTAGATGTTTTGCTCTCCGGCGAGGGAAACAAATACGCAATTCGGAGAATTGAAACTTTTATAGGAGCGTTGAACGAAGAAATAAGTCTTTTGAAAAATGAGGAAATAAATCGACTATATTTAAATTCAGAAGAGTGGTTTGATTTAATAATTAAAGCGTTCAATTGCGCCTCAAAAACTAGACAGCAAGAAAAACTGCGATTGTTTGCACGAATTGTAAAAAACTCAATAGTCGTCGGTAAAGATTTTGAAGAAGACGAGCCGGAATTGTATTTAAAAATAGTAGACGAATTAACTCCCATAGAGATGAGGGTTGCAAAATGCCTATATGACTTAATTGATAAAAATCAGAAAAATGATGTCAATAAAAATGGAGCAAATGGAATTATTTTATCGGCTGAATACCCCGAATTTAGTTCAGAGGAGCTAACAAGTATTTTTGTTCGAATCGAAAGAACGGGCCCTATCCGAGAGTTAAATGGCTCCTATTATGGATATGAAGGAGGTACATACTTAATAAATCCGCTTTTTAAAAAATTCAAAACATTCATAGGGAGTATTTAGCATGCATCGTTATCTGGAGATTTAAAACGAAATCCCTTCCCCCTGTGGATAACTTCCACCGCCACTCATCCCTAAAAATTCGTTACTTTGCTTTACGCTGATTTAGTGCGCGCGACCCAATGAATTTCTCCCACTTACACAACCATACACAATATTCCCTGCTCGACGGGGCTTCCAATATTTCCAAGCTTTTTGATAAGGCCCGGGCCGACAATATGCCGGCAATGGCCATCACCGACCACGGCAACATGTTTGGCGTGTTCGACTTTGTGGCCGAAGCCTGGAAGAAGAAAAAAGTAGTAGGCAGGACCGCCGATGGAAAGGACATCGAGGAGCCTATCGTAAAGCCCGTAGTAGGTTGCGAGTTCTACCTTGTGGATAGCAGGCATAAACGGCAGTTCTCCAAGGACGATAAGGATGTGCGCTACCACCAGTTGATGCTGGCAAAAGACGAGATCGGCTATAAAAACCTGGTGAAATTATGCTCCCTCGGCTACATGGAGGGCCTTTATAGTAAGTACCCGCGTATCGACAAGGAATTAGTGTTGCAATACCATGAGGGGCTTATAGCCACCACCTGCTGCCTCGCCGCCGAGGTGCCACGGACTATCTTGCGAAAGGGTGAGGCCGAGGGTGAAAAGGTATTTAAATGGTGGCTCGACCTCTTTGGCGATGATTACTACATAGAGCTGCAGCGTCATGATATTGCCGATCAGATCAAGGTCAACGAAGTATTGATGCGGTTTGCACAGAAATATAACGTGCCTATTATTGCCAGCAACGATAGCCACTACGTAGATCAGGGCGACGCCAATGCCCATGACATATTGCTGTGCATCAATACCGGCTCCAAGCAAAGTGACCCCAAGTGGAAAGAAATAGGCGACGACGACGAAACACAACAGAAAGGTGGCCGTTTTGCGTTCCCAAGCGACCGGTTTTATTTCAAGACTACCGAGGAGATGACCACGCTCTTCGGCGATCTCCCACATGCACTCGATAATACCAACCAGATACTCGATAAAATAAAGCCACTGAAACTGGAGCGCGACATCCTGCTGCCCCACTTCAAGGTGCCACCGGAGTTCAATAACGATCAGATCGCCTATCTCGAGTACCTTACATGGCTGGGCGCAAAGGAGCGGTATAAAGAGATAACGGCAGAGGTGGAAGAACGCCTGAAATTTGAATTGTTTACCATCAAGACAATGGGTTTTGCCGGCTACTTCCTTATCGTGAGCGACTTTATAAAGGCGGGTCGCGATATGGGTGTATTCATTGGCCCGGGCCGCGGATCTGCGGCCGGTTCAGCGGTGGCTTATTGTATTGGCATTACCAATATCGACCCTATCAAGTACAAGCTCCTCTTTGAGCGGTTCCTTAACCCCGATCGTAAGAGTATGCCCGATATTGATACCGACTTCGATGATGTGGGCCGCCAAAAAGTGATCGACTATGTTGTGCACAAGTATGGCAAGAATCAGGTAGCGCAGATCGTTACCTACGGCACCATGGCCGCCAAGAGCAGTATCAAGGACGTTGCCCGCGCGCTCGACCTACCCTTGTCCGAAAGTAATGCCCTCGCCAAATTGGTGCCTGAAAAACCCGGCATCAGCCTTAAACGCCTCCTTCATGCCGACCTCAAGGGCGAAGGAAGCCTTGATCAGAAAGAAGGCCTTGGATCGGAAGAAATAGAATGGGTAAATAAGCTACGCGAAATATACAATCAGCCCACGCTCCACGGCGAGGTGCTGCACTCAGCCGAAAAGTTAGAGGGCTCTGTGCGAAACACAGGCATACACGCCGCAGGTATCATCATTGCCCCGTCCGATCTTACCGATCTCTTGCCTGTATTTATGGTCAAGGATGTAGATTCCCTCATTACCCAGTATGAGGGCAATGTTATTGAGAATGCAGGTGTGATTAAGATGGACTTTCTGGGCCTGAAAACCCTCACCATCATCAAAGATGCGCTGGCGCTTATCAGGCGCAATTACAACGTCATTATCGACATAGACACCATTCCGCTCGATGATGAAGAGACCTACGAGCTATACCAGCAGGGCGATACCAATGGCACATTCCAGTTTGAAAGCCCTGGAATGCAAAAACACCTCATCAACCTCAAGCCGGATAAGTTCGATGACCTTATAGCCATGAACGCCCTGTATCGTCCGGGGCCTATGGAGTATATCCCCAATTATATCAAGCGTAAGCATGGCCTGGAGCCAATTTCGTATGACATACCCATCATGGAGGAGTATCTCGGCGATACCTATGGTATCACCGTTTACCAGGAGCAGGTGATGTTGCTGTCACAGAGCCTCGGCGGCTTTAGTAAGGGCGACGCCGACGTGCTTCGCAAGGCAATGGGTAAGAAGCAGAAATCTGTGCTGGACAAGATGAAGGAAAAGTTTGTGGAAGGGGCTAAGAAAAAAGGCCATCCCGAAGACAAGCTGCAGAAAATATGGACAGACTGGGAAGCCTTTGCGCAATATGCGTTCAATAAGTCGCACTCTACCTGCTACGCCCTTGTGGCTTACCAGACTGCGTACCTCAAAGCCCATTATCCGGCAGAGTACATGGCTGCCGTACTCAATAACCAGAACAACATCGACAAAATAAAATTCTACATGGAGGAGTGCCAGCGCATGGGCCTCCAGGTACTTGGGCCCGATGTCAATGAGAGCCTCAAAGGCTTTGCTGTGGCCAAGGAAAATGTGGTGCGTTTCGGGCTCAATGCCATTAAAGGAGTAGGAGAGGCCGCCGTGGAAGACATCATCCTGGAGCGAGAGAACAAAGGCCCCTTTGCGTCAGTTTACGACTTCATCAAGCGTGTTAATCAACGTACCATCAACAAAAAGTCGATGGAAAGCCTCGTGCTTGCCGGCGCTTTCGACTGCTTCCCGCAGATGCACCGGGCACAATATTTCTTTGCCCCACCCACAGACCCCATTACGGGACTTGAGCGCCTCGTACGCTTTGGCAACCAGTTCCAGGCCAGTTCTTCAATGGCCACCAATAGCCTGTTTGGCGCGTCTGCCATGCCTGAGGTAAAACCTCCCGTAATGCCCGAATGTGACAAATGGGGCCTGCCCGAACTGCTCGACCGTGAAAAGGAAGTAGTAGGTATTTACCTCAGCGCACACCCGCTTGACGGGTTCCGTTTTGAGATGGATAATTTTGGTATCACGCCCGTCAGCGAACTCGAGAATAATAAGGGAAAGAATGTGCGCATAGCTGGCTTTGTCACAGACGCACTCCACGCTACCACCAAGAAGGGCAGCAAATTTGGAAAAATGTTCATCAACGATTATTCCGGTAATTTTGAAATACTACTCTGGGAAAAGAACTATGTGCAATATGGGAATTACCTCGTCAATGGCCAGAAGCTGATGTTGCAGGGCGTTTACGATGACCATAAATACCGCCCCGGCACCATGGAGTTCCAGATACACAATATCATGCTGCTCGACGAGGTCCGTAAGACACTCACGAAGCGCATACACCTTACACTTCAGCTCAATCAGGTTAGTTTTGAATTTGCCGATTTTATCGAAACCAACGTAAAGAACCACCCCGGCAACACAGAACTCATCATCAGCATCAAAGATGAAGAAAACGAAATGGCTGTGCGTCTGAAGACCCAGGGCAAAAAAATAGAAGTGAACGACGAAATGATCAGGTACCTGCAAGAACATGATGAGGTAACGTATGTGCTCGATAAAGCATAAAAAAATGAGGCGATGACCCCATCTTCAAATTGCGGCTCGACGCTGCATGTCTAAATAGGTCAATGTCTCAATATGTGACTATATAACCCTGCCTTCTTTTTTTTTTCGGAATTGCTGAACTATTTTATTTATTTATTTACTTTTGACCGAAATAGCATCAAAGATTGCTTATTGAGTATTTCTATCATTATATGAATAAAGTATATTTTTTGGTTTGTTGTTTGTTAATTTTCAACTGTTTATCCGCGCAAACTCAGATAAATACCTTATTATTAAATTTACAACAGGCTAACGGCGATTCCGAAAAAACGGAAATCTACAAGGGGATCATATTACACTACAGCACTACTGATCCCGACTCCGAAAATTGGTACCTGAATGCGGGGATACAATATGCCAATGCGCATCACTATCCTTTAGGTGCTGCAAAGGTACTGGCTCAGGCCGCGGTTGCTGATCAGAATCACGGCAGGGTAGATGTAGGTGAGCAACGCACGCATGAAGCCCTAAAGCGTTATAGGGAATTGCATTACCTGGCTGGTGTTGCAGAAATGACCCACAACTTAGGAACCATAGAAGCAAGCAAGGGGAATTTTGACATCGCCAATAAATATTTCATTAGCGCGCTCCGGGTTTATGATTCTGTTACGGACAATCATGGATTGCTGCTCACTTATATGAACCTCGGAGAGCTATACCTACAGCAGGCCGACACTTTGAATGCGTGGAAGAACCTTATGTGTGCAGATTCATTAAGCAGGAAGACGCCGCTTTCAGACGCCACTATTTATCTTAATGACAATATCGGCGCTTACCTTGCCGAAAGCGGGCGGAAGGACACCGCATTAAAGATATTTCTTAATAATTTTAAGTTGAGCGATAGGCCCGCGCTCGTTAATTCGCATATTGAATGTCTCTTGTACCTCAGTGATTACTATTCGGATAAGGGCGATTTTGCTGCTGCTTTAAAATACCTGAATGAGGGGGTCGAAATAGCTAAGAACAACCATTTACTCGAAATGGAGGCCAATTTTCTCGTAGATATCGCGCACCTCAATGAGAAAACCAACATAAAATTGGCCATCGCGGATCTTGACAGCGCTAAAGTTATTTGCCAGCAGATCCACAGTAAGTCGTTCCTGGTACTTGTATATACCGAGCTCGACACCGCGTATATTCTTCAAGGCGACTATAAGAGCGCGCTTGCGGCGACCGTGCAGAAGCAAATATTAATGGATAGCATTTTTAGCGTTGAAAAGTCAAAGGAAATAGAAAAGATAGATGCTGCTTATGCACTTGAAAAAAATAAGAAGATAAAGGAACTGGAAGACCTGAACCAGCAAAATACCTTTAAAAGAAATGCATTAATAGGCGCTTCTGGCGTTCTGTTCGTATTGGTTTTTGTACTTCTGTTTTATTATCGAAAGACGGCTGTGCTTAACCGAAAGCTTACCTTGCATGAAAAGGAATTGCAGGAGCTTAACTCCATGAAGGACAAATTGTTTTCGATAATTGGTCACGATCTCCGCTCTCCATTGACGCAGATCCCTGCGATATTGGACATATATATGGATACCGAGACATCCGAAGAGGAGCGCAGGTTCATGTTCGAGAGCCTTAGGGAACATTCTAATGCATCGCTTGAAACACTGGATAAACTGCTTTTGTGGGGGAAATCGTTGGTAAAAGGCATTGGCCTGAAAATGACGAAGTTTGCCACCAAGAAACTGATCAGGCAGAATATTGAATTAAAGAAAACTGCAGCCGTGGAAAAGAAGATCACCGTTTATGACCATACCCCGGACGATCTTATGGTATATTGCGATGTCACCCATTTCGACTTTGTGATTCGCAACTTATTAACTAACGCTATCAAATTCACGCACCAGAATGGTGCAGTTTTTATCAATTCTTATGCCGACCGGATGCAGGGGTTTATTGTGTTTGAGGTTAGGGATACCGGTATAGGCATAGAAAAGGAATTGCTTAAGACAATTTTCTCTCCACTTAACAGCCGCACCGGTACCGCCAATGAAAAAGGGGCCGGCATCGGCCTGATGCTGTGCAAGGAATTCATTATGAAGAATGACGGGAACATCTGGGCTGAAAGCGAAGATGGCAAAGGGTCTTCATTCTTTTTTTCAGTAAAATGCGATGCTTAACGGGTACAGTAGCGCTTGCGTGGGTCTATCCGGCAATACGCTATTACTTCTTCCGGTAGAATAATGTATTGCAATTGCCTTCCCTGAATATATCCCGCGCGGTTTCCTGCAGCGAGGTAGTGGTTACCGCCTGGTACTTGTCCCATTCCAGGTTTATCAGGGCAGCATCTCCCATCAGCTCATAAAATGCAAGGTTGTTTGCCCGGTTCAGCAGGCTCATGTCCTCGAAGGCGATCATCGCTTCTATTTTGTTCTTGGCTTTTTGCAATTCACTGTCAGTCACCCCCTCATTTTTTATCTTTTGCATTTCCTTTTCTACAGCAGCATTGGCCTCCTCTATGCTCTTTCCCTCACGGATCTTTCCCTCTACCACCAGTAATCCGGGGTCTAAACTGCCTGTATGGTAGCAATTTATGTTACTGAATAGTTGTTCTTCCTTCACAAGCTTCTGGTATAGCCGAGAAGCAAACCCACTACCTGTTATTTCAGTCAGCAGGTCGGCGTCATAGTATGGCGCAGTAAGCCTGCCGCCCATGTGCCATGCCTTATATAGTGCGTCAAGCGGTACGTCGGCATAAACGTTTTGCGTTCTGTCGCTTTCCTGTCGCGGTTCGGCGGGTAGGTTGCGCACATATTTGTCACCCGGGGGTATATTCCCAAACCATTTTTCAGCAAATGTTCGCACCTGTTCTGCTGTTACATTTCCTGCCACACACAAAATTGCATTTAGGGGGCAGTAATGTTTATAAAAAAAAGCCTTTACATCGTCGAGGCTGGCTTCTTCTATTTGTTTCAGGTCCTTGCCTATTGTAGGCCATTGGTAGGGATGGTTTTTATAGGCCAGCAACCTTAGCTGGTGCCATGCATCGCCATAAGGCTTGTTCAGATAATGTTCTTTGAACTCTTCACTTACTACCTTTCGTTGCACATCAAGGCTTTTTTCACTGAAGGCAAGCGATAGCATTCTGTCGCTTTCCAGCCAGAAAGCAGTTTCCATGTTTTGCAGCGGTAACTGTATGTGGTAATTGGTGATGTCATTAGTGGTATAAGCGTTGTTTTCGCCTCCTGCCATTTGCAGCGGTTCGTCATATTCGGGTATGTTCACACTGCCGCCAAACATCAGGTGTTCAAAAAGGTGCGCAAAGCCCGTTCGTCCCGGTTCTTCATCGCGTGCGCCTACGTCATACAAAATATTCATAGCCACCATGGGAGTAGAAGCGTCCACATGTACCAATGTCCTCAGCCCGTTGCCCAGGGTAAACCGCTCAAATTGAAGCATAATATTTTTTTAACAGTGGGTAAAGGTAAGGGATTGACGGGAAAGAAAAACTCATTCCGGATAGCCTGGCAAGCATTTTGATGGATTTAATTAACACTTTAATTTTCACTGATACTATTAAACTTTCCTACCTTAGTGCGGTCAAACCAAAAATATATATTTTTTAGATGCCCGATCCATCGGATCTGATTGATGATCATTTACTTGTAGCCTCTTTTAAGACTGAAAAATCGCGTGAGGCGGCCTTTACCCAACTGGTGCGAAAGTATCAGGAAAGGCTTTATTGGCACATCCGCAGGATGGTCGTAGAGCATGAAGATGCCAATGATGTATTGCAGAATGTATTCATTAAAGTATGGAAAAACCTTGGGGAGTTCCGGGAAGAATCAAATTTGTATACTTGGCTTTACCGTATTGCAACCAATGAAACCCTTACCTGGATTGAGCAACAGAAGCGAAGGTCATCAGTTTCGCTAAACGATAATGAGGATATGTTTTCCGAACGCCTGACTGCCCAAAAAGATTTTGATAGTAGTAAAATTGAGTGGAAATTGCAGCAAGCTGTCCAGTTACTGCCTGATAAACAAAGAATTGTGTTTAACTTGCGCTATTACGACGAGATGCCTTATGAGGAAATGTCGGGTGTGCTGGGGACATCGGTTGGCGCTCTAAAGGCATCTTACCACCACGCAGTGAAGAAGGTGGAGGCGTTTCTGACTGGAAATTAAACTTTTAATAGCTACGACTGTCTTAAATATAGAATGAAAAAGGTAGATAACATATCAGAAGAATTGAGGGGCATGGGCAGCGTGCTTGCTGATATGTCGCGCGTGATGCCTTATTCGGTCCCAGACGGGTTTTTCGAAAATTTCGCTAATTCCACTCGGGGTACGATTAAGGACATAAATCAGGCCGAGCAAGTTCCTGCTTGGGGAAAAGCATTGCCCTATCGGGTTCCCGTTCATTATTTCGAGTCCCTGACTGAAGATATCGTTGCGGCAGTTGTGGCAAGTGATTTCAGGCCTGTTGGCAAAGGCATCCCGTTTGCAACTCCTGTAGGGTATTTCGATTCGTTGCCAGCCAGCATGCTTATTGCTGCCAAGGCGTCGGACGTAGTGGCGAAGCCACGGGTCATAGCGCTTAAATATAATCAGTTCCAAAAGGCGATCAAGTGGGCCGCTGCGGCAATGGTAGTGCTGGGTATCGGTTTGGGGTCAATGAAAATGTATTTTAATTCCACGGTGAATACCAATCCCGAGCAGATACTCGCATCAGTACCGGGCAACGAAATACAGGATTATCTGCAGCATACTTACCGGTTTGATATCGACAAAACGATAGATAACTCGGATATAAATAATATGCAGGTGGATACCAAAGATATTGTTCAG
>Ga0302200_10005092_pt1 | contig 10379 bp, 6 predicted proteins | sample II_Bog_N3_1_FD_194585 | JGI IMG/M metagenome (GOLD analysis project Ga0302200, IMG submission 194585) | Peat permafrost microbial communities from Stordalen Mire near Abisko, Sweden - II_Bog_N3_1 | ecosystem: Environmental > Terrestrial > Soil > Wetlands > Peat | place: Sweden: Abisko, Stordalen... | reverse complement strand
CGGTGATCGCCCCCAGCCAAGGCTCCATCTTCTCCGCCTCGGTGCCGGGCAGAAAGCCGATTTCCTGGTCCAGGCCCTGCACGCTACGGGTCGCGATAATGCGCCGATAGCGCTTGCTGACCATGGTCTGCTCGATGGCGGCGGCCAGGGCCAGGATGGTTTTCCCGGAACCGGCGGCACCGGTCAGGTTGACCAGGTGGATGTCCGGATCGAGCAAGGCGAACAGCGCCAGGCTCTGGTAGATGTCACGCGGTTTCAGGCCCCAGGCTTCCTGGTGCAACAGGGGTTCCTGATGCAGATCGAGAATCACCAGCACATCGGCGCGGATCTCCTTGACCCAACCGACAAAGCCCTGTTCATCGATGATGAATTCGTTGACGTGCACCGCCGGCAGATTGTCGGTCAGTTGCACCTGGTGCCAGGTGCGGCCATGGTCCTGGCGGGTCTCGACCTTGCTGACGCGATCCCAGAACGAGCCTTTGACGTCGTGATAACCGTTGGGCAGCAAGGACACGTCGTCGACCAACTGGTCGGTGCTGTAGTCCTCGGCCGCGATCCCGCAGGCGCGCGCCTTGAGGCGCATGTTGATGTCCTTGGTCACCAGGACCAGGCGCAGGTCCTTGTCCCGCGCATGCAGATCGATCAACTGATTGATGATGATGTTGTCGTTGAGGTGTTCGGGCAGCACCAGGTTCGGTTCGCTGCGCTTGCTCATCAGGATCGACAGCAGGCCCTTGGGACCGCTCTTGCCACGCTGGATCGGGACGCCCAGCTCGACGTCCTCGGGGCAGGCATCGCCCAGGGTCTTGTCGATCAGGCGGATCGCCTGCCGGCATTCGGCGGCGACGCTGTGATGGCCGCCCTTGAGCTTGTCGAGCTCCTCGAGCACGGTCATCGGGATGGCGACATGGTGTTCTTCGAAATTGAGCAGGGCGTTTGGATCGTGGATCAGTACGTTGGTATCGAGCACGTAAAGGATTGGCTGGTTGGAAGAAGGAGTGCGTCCGTGATCATCCATACTCGGTCACCTTTGTGGGAGCCAGTCGACGCAATACCTTGACGGTGATGCGCCTCGAAGTGACCGCCGAATTCGCCTGTGAAGGGGCAGGCGCTCTGTGCACAAGTAGGGTCTTGTAAGACGCCACCTGAGTTGCAGGTTTCGGCGGTCTGACTCCGTAATACCGCAAAAGACATGACAGGAAAAAGCACTTTGACGTTTTTTTGAAGTTTATTTTTCAAGCTGACGAATAGCCCTTGGCGAGGCGCCCGGACACCGTTACAGTCGGAAGTCTGCCTGCATCGAAATCATCAGCTGATTTTCCCCCGGCCCAACAAATACGGGCTTTTTTGCGAACCGACGCGCCAAGCTCGCAAGACCCGGGTCGCCTCCAGGCAATCGCCCTGAAACCCGCCCCACGGGGCAAGTCCCTGCGCCGTTACGACGATAAGATTTCGTACTATTCCTACATTCCGCTCCCGCCTCTCCTTGCAATAATCCCGGCCATCTGGACGTGAACTGCGAGAGCGAATTATGACGAGCGGCAAACTGACGAAGCGCTGGGCCATATGGGGCGGCCTCTGTGCCAGTACCTTCTGGGCTGTCGAGGCGGGTGCCGCGACGCCAGCACCGGAGTTGGGTATCCGATGGCTACCGAGCTGCGAGGAACTTCCCAGCGGCGGACTGGATCCCGAGGTCATTGCCAGGACCCGATGCGGCATCGTCACCGTGCCACTGGACCACCTGAATCCCCGCCTCGGCACCCTCGACCTGGATATCACTCGCGTTGCCGCCAGGCGACCGGTACAACGAGCCGGTGCCATATTCACCAACCCCGGCGGTCCTGGCTCGAACGGCAATGACATTTTCACCGTATTGCTGGCGTCAATCTGGAAAGGCTACATCGACAAATCCGAAGGCGAGCCATACCGGCATTTGACCGATGCCTATGATCTGATCGGCATAACACCTCGCGGGCAGAGCAGCGCGCCGGACTCACAACTGGTGTGCCAATCCGACGAGGCGATCGTCGCGCAAGGCGACATCACCGAAGACCGCTCCCCCGCCAACCTCGCGGCGATCCAGCACAACGCCGCGGTACTGGCCCGCGGTTGCGCCAGCCAACCCCTGGCGCCCTACATCAATACCGACCAGACAGCGCGGGACATGGAGTTCGTCCGCGCCCAGCTCAACGAAAACAAACTCAACTACTTCGGCAACTCCTACGGCACCTGGCTGGGCGCCTGGTACGGCGGACTGTTCCCGCAGCATGTCGGTCGCATGGTACTGGACTCGAATGTGGACTGGACCTCGACGTTCCAGGACGCCAGTTTGAGCGCCGCGCCGGAGAAGGAGCGCGTCTTCAACCGCTTCGTCGCCGAGCACGCCGCGAGCCACCCGCAGGTCTACCGGATGGGCAGCGATCCGGCGGCCGTACGTGAAATCTTTCTGCAGTTGCTCCCTCGGGTTCGAGCCGCGTTGCGTTCCGACAACGAGTTCTATAGTTCCCCCGCACACCTGATGGCCGCACGGGTTCTCAGTGACTGGTGGCGAGTCTCGCCGGGGATAACGGACACCGAGCTGAAAAGCCGAGCGCAAGCCCATGGGTTCAGCCCGGACAACGCGGTCGATCAGCATGCGAGACGGGCATTTACCGATCTGCTGACGGCCACCCGCCAAGCGGCCCCATGGAACGGCATAGCACCGGGTCCGCTGAAGCTGACACCCGCCGACTCGGTGCGCAGCACCGTCTTGTGCAACGACTCGCGCACCTCGGACGAAACCTTCTGGATCGAGAAAGAAGACCAGTACGCCACACACTACCCGGTCGCTGGCAGCTTCCTCCAGGCCAGGCATTGCGCCCACTGGAGCGGGACACCAGCGTCCGCGGTGCCCTTTCAAAACCTGTCGCGGGTGGACAGCATCGTCATGATCCAGGCCGAGTACGACGACCAGACACCCGCAGCCCAGGCCTTCAAGGCATTCGCCAGCTTGCCCAATACCCATATGACACTGCTCAAGGACACCTACCGGCACGGCGTCTCTTTTGCCGGCATCAGCGCCTGCGTCAACCGGCAAGTGGGCGAATACCTGGCGTATGGTCGTAAACCCGAGCGGTTCTCGACCTGCGATGCATCGGACTGAGAACAGCCCCGGGCCCCTGCGCATCCGCCCAGGTCGTCGGCCGATGCCGGCACTTGCGCTTTTTCCGCCTAGCGAAACGCCTCCTTGCACCCCTGCCAGCCGATCCCGCTTTCGGCGGTCTGCTTGAGCAGCCAGGGCAATGCCGTGCGCGCTTTGTCCTGGGTGTCATGAAAGACGATGACGCCACGCCGCCAAAGCAGCATCAGGGTCATCACCCGCTGGGCGGACTGCTCGGCGCTGAGCTTGCCGGCGGCATCCGCCGAATCGATGTCCCACAAGGCGACCTGCAAGTGCTGGGCCTTGAAAAACGCCGCGCCGTCGGCCCGCCGCTGCCCGTAAGGCGGGCGGAACAGTGCGGCATAGTTGTCCGGCAAGGCGCTCTGCACCAGCGAGATGCTGCGCAGGATCGAGTCTTCCCAGTCCTGCCATTGACTGTGGGAGCGGTACTGCCAGCCCTCCACGCCGACGCATTGCTGGCGGTATAGCTCGCGCACCGCCGGCATCGAAGTCTTGTCCAGACGGGTCTGCAAGGCATTGCCGATCACAAAGAACAGGCCGCTCATCTTCTGTTTGCGCAGGTAGTCGGCCAATTCGTCGGTATTGCCCTGGGCCATCGTCGGCCCGCCCTCGAAGGTCAGCAGGAACAGGCGGTCATTGAAACCTTCACCATTGCGCTCGTGATCGCCCATCAGCTGGATTTCGCTGCTGGTCTGCGGCAACAGCGCGGCCAGGCGCAATTGCTCGTCCAGGTAACGTTCATTGAATGTCCGGGCCGGGTCGGCCCAGCGGACATAAAAGGAGTCATCGGCGACCCGGAACTTGCCGGCGGCTTTTTGCAGGCTGTCCATGTCCTCGACATAGAAACAGAAGGACGCATCCTCATCGCAGCTCTGCTGGGCGGCGTTGTAGCTGGTCAGCAGGCGCTGCCACATGCGCTGGCGCACCGTGTCGATGGCGGTCATGTTGATCTGCTTGAGGCCCAGGCGCTTTTTCAGGGCCGGTTCGTCGAGCAGCTCGCTGACCAGCAGCAGATGGGCGAACATCAGGATTTCCGCGCGCGAGGCGACATCGAACAGTGCCGGGCTGCTCAGCTGTTCGGGCCAGGTGCTGCGATCCAGGGTCGCGGGGTCGTTCGGCGCGGCAACGGCGGCGAAGCAGGCCAGCAGGGCCGAGAAGAAAAGAACGATACGCAAGAAGGGTGCCTCCATTTCAGAACCCGCCGCGCACTATAGCCGATCCTGTGCCGCCCCTATCGCCATCATAGGTGGAGTCAAACCGCCCAACCCCCTAGAATCCCCCGACGATTAAAGGAGACGACTTCATGCTGATGGTGATTTCCCCCGCCAAGACCCTCGATTTCGAAACACCGGCGGTGACCCAGCGCTTCACCCAACCGCAGTACCTGGACCACTCCCAGGAGTTGATCGAGCAACTGCGCACCCTGAGCCCGGCGCAGATCAGCGAGCTGATGCACGTCTCCGACAAGATCGGCGGCCTCAACGCCGCGCGTTTCGGCAGCTGGAACCCGGCCTTTACCCCCGACAACGCCAAGCAGGCGCTGCTGGCGTTCAAGGGTGACGTCTATACCGGTCTCCACGCCGAAGACTTCAGCGACGCCGACTTCGACTACGCCCAGACCCACCTGCGCATGCTTTCCGGCCTCTACGGCCTGTTGCGCCCGCTGGACCTGATGCAGCCCTATCGCCTGGAAATGGGCACCAAATTCGCCAACGCCCGGGGCAAGGACCTCTATGCCTTCTGGGGCACGCGCATCAGCGAATGGCTGAATGAAGCCCTGGCCGAACAAGGAGACGAGGTGCTGCTGAACCTGGCGTCGAACGAATACTTCTCGGCGGTCAAACGCCCGGCCCTGAACGCACGGATCATCAACACCGAGTTCCGCGACCAGAAGAACGGCCAGTACAAGATCATCAGCTTCTACGCGAAGAAGGCCCGGGGGATGATGGCGCGCTTTGTGATTCAGGAGCGTATCCAGAACCCTGAGCAATTGAAGGCGTTCGACGAACAGGGCTACCGGTTCAGTGCGGAACTGTCCAAGGCGGACAATCTGGTGTTTTTGCGCGATCAGGCGCCAGAGTAGCGTCGTACGCCAGTGAGACCGCGTTATCGTTCTTCGCGGGCAAGCCCTGCTCCTACAGGTTGATGTCGTACACAAAATTTATGGACGACTGATCACTGTAGGAGCAGGGCTTGCCCGCGAAGAGGCCAGCACAAACACCACAATCCCCCAGACAAACACATCTGTTACCCTGCCCCCACTCGGTGCACTACACGCAATGTGTAACCCCGACGATTCACCTCTTTACCCCTCCTGCAACACCCTAAAAAACCAATTACTTGACGCCAATAAACCGACTGTTACAACCATGAAAATTCTTTCACTCGACATTTACGATTTTTTTGAGTAGTGGCACCAGAATTTTTTTCCCATAGTGGCAAACCACCATCTCGGCATTTTTAATCCCCATAACTAAAGGGCGAAACGGAAAGTGCTATCAATATGAAGCCGTGCCATCTTTCATCCTATTCCCAGGAATTCCAGGAAACAGGATGAGCGGACCGGAACTTATGTTCCGAAACATTGCTCATACCACCCGTAACGATTCTCACAGAGCTTGTAAGAGAAGACTTACATGGAGGCGGGATGAAATGTTTAAGTTGCCAACAGCGACTTACAACCGCGACCCACACATTCAACCGACAGTAAAGGACAGGAGATACAGCCCCATGATATCCCCTACACAGGCCAAGGCAGGCCCTCAGACAAAGCCGTTGCAAGGCGACTACAACCTGTTGATCCACAATATTTTTTCCGTGGACACAAGCAGGCTTTAGGCACGCTGGCAAAGGCCTTCCCCAGGAACGCCGGCCATATTCAAGGGCATGCCCCTAATAACAAGGCCACGCTGCGCACAACTTGAGTGCAATTATTTAGCCACTCGATAGTTATATTCCTGCACTCCCGGATGCGACCTCTTTGGCCGCCCTGCGAGTGCACCACGGTGACTGGCTACATCAACTTCGGCCATTTAATGGCGTGATCAAGATAGAGGTAAGTGCAATGCGCATTAGCATATTCGGTTTGGGTTACGTCGGTGCAGTCTGCGCCGGTTGTCTGTCTGCACGGGGCCATGATGTGGTTGGCGTCGATATTTCCCAGGACAAGATCGACCTGATCAACAACGGCAAATCGCCGATTGTCGAACCCGGCCTGGAAGCCCTGTTGGCCCAGGGCATTGCCACCGGCCGACTGCGTGGCACCACCGACTTCGCCGAAGCGATTCGCGCCACCGACCTGTCGATGCTCTGCGTCGGTACACCGAGCAAGAAGAACGGCGACCTGGAACTCAACTACATCGAATCGGTGTGCCGCGAAATCGGTTTTGTCCTGCGGGACAAGACCACCCGCCACACCGTCGTCGTGCGCAGCACCGTGCTGCCGGGTACCGTGAAAAACGTGGTGATCCCGATCCTCGAAGACTGCTCGGGGAAAAAGGCCGGCATTGACTTCGGTGTCGCGGTCAACCCGGAATTCCTGCGTGAAAGCACCGCGATCAAGGACTACGACTTCCCACCGATGACCGTGATCGGCGAATTCGACAGCGCCTCCGGTGACGTCCTGCAAGCCCTCTACGAAGAACTCGACGCGCCGATCATCCGCAAGGACATCGAAGTCGCCGAGATGATCAAGTACAGCTGCAACGTCTGGCACGCCACCAAAGTGACCTTCGCCAACGAGATCGGCAACATCGCCAAGGCGGTCGGGGTCGATGGCCGCGAAGTGATGGACGTGGTCTGCCAGGACAAGACCCTCAACCTGTCCCAGTACTACATGCGCCCCGGCTTTGCCTTCGGCGGCTCCTGCCTGCCCAAGGACGTCCGCGCCCTGACCTACCGTGCCGGTTCCCTGGACGTCGACTCGCCGCTGCTCAACTCGCTGATGCGCAGCAACGAAAGCCAGGTGCAGAACGCCTTCGACCTCGTCGCCAGCCATGACAAACGCCGCATCGCCCTGCTCGGCCTGAGCTTCAAGGCCGGCACCGACGACCTGCGCGAAAGCCCGCTGGTGCAACTGGCGGAAATGCTCATCGGCAAGGGTTTCGACCTGAGCATCTACGACAAGAACGTCGAGTACGCCCGTGTCCACGGCGCGAACAAGGACTACATCGAATCGAAGATTCCCCATGTGTCGTCCCTGCTCAACGCCGACTTCGACGAGGTGATCGACAACAGCGACGTGATCATCCTCGGCAACCGTGACGAGCGCTTCCGCGCCCTGGCCGAAAACGCCCCCCACGGCAAACAGGTCATCGACCTGGTCGGCTTCATGTCCAAAGCCACCAGCGCGAGTGGCCGGACCGAAGGTATCTGTTGGTAAACCAACAGCAACCGCTACGCGGTTGATCGCCGGCAAGCCAGCTCCTACATGGACGGGGTGGAACGCGAACATTACGTACGGCTCCGTACTGTAGGAGCCGGCTTGCTGGCGATGGCGTCCGAAAGGACGCCCCGTAACGCCTGCCTTAACACCATCGGACCAGCCGACAGGCTCGCCCGAGACAGAGACGGATGCAGATTATGCACAGGCTAAAACACGGCCTTCTTCAGGCCGCCGGTTGGCTGTTCTACTTGAGTTTGCTGATGGGCCTGGCCTTGTTGCTGCCCACCTCGACCTTCGACGCCGACTCCAAGGACTTCATCTTCCTGATCGGTGCCGTGGGCATCTGGCGCTACTCCATGGGCGCCACCCATTTCGTGCGCGGGATGATTTTCCTCTACATCGTCTACCCGCACCTGCGCCGCAAAGTGCGCAAGCTGGGCAAGGCCGCGGACCCGTCGCAGGTGTTCCTGATGGTCACCAGCTTTCGCATCGACGCCCTGACCACCGCCCAGGTCTACAGCTCGGTGATCCGCGAAGCCATCGACTGCGGCTTCCCCACCACCGTGGTCTGCTCCCTGGTGGAAATGTCCGATGAACTGCTGGTCAAGAGTCTCTGGGAGAAGATGAACCCGCCGGAACGGGTCAAGCTCGACTTCGTGCGCATCGCCGGTACCGGCAAGCGCGACGGCCTGGCCTTCGGTTTCCGCGCCATCTCCCGCCACCTGCCGGACGACCGCGCGGTAGTGGCGGTGATCGACGGCGACACCGTGCTCAGTGAAGGCGTGGTGCGCAAGACCGTGCCCTGGTTCCAGCTGTTCGGCAATGTCGGCGGCCTGACCACCAACGAGTTCTGCGAAGTGCGTGGCGGCTACATCATGAGCGAATGGCACAAGCTGCGCTTCGCCCAGCGCCATATCAACATGTGCTCCATGGCCCTGTCCAAGCGCGTGCTGACCATGACCGGACGCATGTCGGTGTTCCGCGCCAGCGTGGTCACCGACCCGGCCTTTATCGCCGACGTCGAAAACGACTCCCTGCAACACTGGCGCCTGGGCCGTTTCAAGTTCCTCACCGGCGACGACAAGTCCAGCTGGTTCAGCCTGATGCGCCTGGGCTACGACACCTTCTACGTACCCGACGCGGCAATCCACACCGTGGAACACCCGCCGGAAAAGAGCTTTATCAAATCCAGCCGCAAGCTGATGTACCGCTGGTACGGCAACAACCTGCGGCAGAACTCCCGGGCCCTGGGCCTGGGGATCCGCCGCCTCGGCCTGTTCACCAGCGTGGTGCTGTTCGACCAGCGCGTGTCGATGTGGACTTCGCTACTGGGGCTGACCGTGGCCCTGATCGCCAGCTTCAAGTACGGCATCGCCTTCATCCTCGCCTACCTGCTGTGGATCGGCCTGACCCGACTGATTCTGACCCTGCTGCTGGCCTGTTCCGGGCACAGCATCGGCCCGGCCTACCCGGTGATTCTCTATTACAACCAGATCGTCGGCGCCCTGATGAAGATCTACGTGTTCTTCCGCCTCGACCGCCAATCCTGGACCCGCCAGGACACCAAACTGAGCCGCGACCTCGCCAGCTTCCAAGGCTGGTTCAACACCTGGTCGTCCCGAACCATGACCTTCTCCGCTGGCAGCATTTTCGTCGCCGTGCTGATGACGATGGTTTGACCCGACCCGCCTGAATTAGCGAATGGAGCTATACCCATGAATTCCCAAGTCAATGCCAACGTCGTCCACGAATCCGAAGCCCAGCGCCAGCATGCGCGGGTGAAAATCCCGGCCAAGCTGCGCTTCCTCGGCAGCGAGAGCCAGCCCCTGGAAGTCCGGGTCCATGACCTGTCCGCCGGCGGCCTGAGCTTCAATGTCCCGCCGCAACAGGCCCTGGGCCTGAAGCTCGGCGAGGTGTACAAGGGCCGCCTGCAATTCGTCATCGACAACCTCGGCCTGGCCATGGACGTCGAACTGCAGGTGCGCTCCTACGACCGCCAGAACGGCCGGGTCGGTTGCCAGTTCCAGAACCTGGAGCAGCAGGACATCGGCACCCTGCGCCACCTGATCACCTCGCACCTGTCCGGTGACATCGTCAACATGGGCGACGTGCTCGCCACCCTGCAGCGCGACAACTTCACCAAGGCGCGCAAGAAAAAGGACGACGGCAGCGGCATGAGCCCGTTCGGTCGCCTGCGCGCCGTGACCTTCACCCTTGGTGTCTTCGTGGTGGGCCTCGCGGCCTTCGGCTTTGTCCTGAAATCGGTCTACGGCCTGTATTTCGTCAGCCATGCCCAGGCCGGCCTGGTCAGCGTACCGGGCATGAGCATCACCATGCCCCGCGACGGCACCGTGCAAAGCCTGATCAAGGAAGACGGCGTCGCCGCCAAGGGCGCGCCGCTGGCGACCTTCAGCACCAGCATGCTCGACGTGCTCAAGGGCCATCTGGACGACAACCAGTTGGAGCCGGCCAAGGTCGAGGAACTGTTCGGCAAGCAGATGACCGGCACCCTGACCTCGCCTTGCGATTGCACGGTGGCCCAGCAACTGGTCGCCAACGGCCAATACGCCAGCAAGGGCGATGTGATCTTCCAGCTGGTGCCTAAAGGGAGCGAAGCGAATGTCGAGGCGCGCTTCTCCTATCGCCAGTTCGGCGACGTGCGTCCAGGCACCCGGGTGAACTTCCAGATCGCCGGCGAAGACCAGATGCGCCAGGGCAAGATCGTCAGCAGCACCAGCCTGAAAAGCACCGACCTGTCCTCCGATATCCGCGTCCTGATCAAGCCTGACGAAAGCCTCGACAGCACCCTCGCCGGCCGTCCGGTGGAAGTCAGCA
>Ga0302200_10005085_pt1 | contig 10384 bp, 21 predicted proteins | sample II_Bog_N3_1_FD_194585 | JGI IMG/M metagenome (GOLD analysis project Ga0302200, IMG submission 194585) | Peat permafrost microbial communities from Stordalen Mire near Abisko, Sweden - II_Bog_N3_1 | ecosystem: Environmental > Terrestrial > Soil > Wetlands > Peat | place: Sweden: Abisko... | reverse complement strand
CGGCTCTTTTTTACTAACAATTTAATTTTAAAAACATGGAAACAAACATTGCAGAAAACCCAAACTTTTTATCTCACTTTGACGGACGTAGCGCCATTGAATCTTTTACCCAGTACATCGTAAACAGAATAAAAGATGGACAGGAAGACCCTTTGAAATATCATATCCAAGCTAAGGGGCTCATGAAGGCTCTGGATGCCATAGAAAAAGAAGTAAAGCCTTTAATCATTAAGGAAGCCGACAAGTACAGAGGGGAAGGTAAGGTTATTGAAATCTTCGGGGCGAAGGTGGAATTTAAAGAAGTAGGCGTATCATATCAATATGACGGATGCGGAGATTCGCAGTGGGAAACCCTGTCTGATGAAATAAAAACATTAACCGAAAGAAGGAAAGAAAGGGAGACATTTTTACGTGGACTTAAAACGCCTATTAAAGTCGTAAACAGATCCACAGGAGAAGTTGAAAGGATACACCCTCCAGTAAAGAAAGGCTCTGAATCAATAGCAGTAAGCTTCTAATAAACCTAACAATTTAATTACAAAAAAATGAGTATCCAAAAAGTAAAGATAGAGAAGTTCTTAGTCCTCGATAATTTTGAGGCAGATATTAAAGGCAAAAACATATACCTGAGAGCCGATAATGGACGTGGGAAAAGTTCCTTTTTGAGGTTCATCCAGATAGCAATGGGCAGAACCGACCTCATACCCGATAATATGCCGGTAGACGGGGAGGTAGTAGCCGATAAAAATGGCAAAGAATACCTGTTTAAAGTTGAAACCTCAAAGGCAGGCAAGGTAAAGGTAAGCGTAACCTGTGATGGGCTTACTGATGAACGTAAAGGTGCTATTGCTGCTATTGTAGGGGCGAATAAATTCAATATTGATGAGTTTATTGAACTGTCAAAATCCAAAGCAGGGCAAAAAGAACAAGTTAAAATCTTTAAAAGCTTTCTGTCAAAAGAGATCCAGGATGATTTAAACCGCTTTGAGGCACATATATCGAGTATGTACAATGAACGCACGGAGGTAAACAAAGATAAGGTTAGTGCGGAGAAACTTATCCAAAACCATCCTTTAAAGCACGTTCCTGACCTTTCAGTTTACTACCCTGTAAGTATTGAAGAACTAACAAAAAAGAAAGAGGATATACGGGTAAAATTGAATGGAGAATATCAGAACGCTAGAAAAGTAAATCAGGAAATACGGGATGCGCACAAGGTTAAATGCGATAAACTTCGTGCCGAAGTGGACGCTTACAACCTTTCAATATCTGTACATTCAAAAGTTTATCAGGACTGCCAGGCAGCGCATGAAATCCTTATTAAAAATGGCTTTAAAAGTGGAGAAGGGTTTGTGTTTCTCGATAGCCTGAAAGCAAACATAACGGAAGCGAAAGCATACATTGAATCACCTTTGGAAGGGTTAATAGATGAAATGCCAAGCAACGCCCCGATAATAGCTATTGATGAGGAGATTTTAAAAGCAACCGAAACCAATAGCAACTACATAGCTGCTCAACAGCTTATAAAATATCGCCAACAATTTAAGGAATTGGAGGATATTGCCGGGGAATTGACGGTAAAGATTGATAGCGAACGCCAGGCTATTTCAGACACTATAAAGCAGATGGATTCCCCAGTTGAAGGCTTGGAGTATGACAACGATATTCTGCGTTACAATGGAGTAGAAGTATCAATAAATAGCATGTCTACTTCCGAAATTATTGAGCTGGGTGTTAAATTAAAAATGGCTGAGAATAAAGAGCTGGGCATATTACTTATTGAACATGGGGAAAGCATAGGCAAGGAAAGAATGTCGTATATCATGGATATTGCTAAAAAAAATAATTTCCAAGTCATTATGGAGGAAGTTGTAAGAGGACAAGAAAAACTTACAGTTGAATTTATCATTGAATAACATTTCACAAAAAACACTTATAAAATGGAGACAAAAATCACAATAAAACACAGATATTCAGGAGAGATACTGTTTGAATTTGAATGTACCACAATATTAGAATGCCTGTCAGAGGCTATTAAGCAGAAAGCCAGCCTACACTATGCCAACCTAAGCAATGCCGACCTAAGCTTTGCCAACCTAAGCTATGCCGACCTAAGCAATGCCAATCTACGCTCTGCCTACCTAAACTCTGCCAACCTACGCTCTGCCAACCTAAGCAATGCCGACCTACGCTCTGCCGACCTACGCTCTGCCGACCTACGCTCTGCCTACCTAAACTCTGCCAACCTAAGCTTTGCCAACCTACGCAATGCCGACCTAAGCAATGCCGACCTACGCTCTGCCAACCTACGCTCTGCCAACCTACGCTATGCCGACCTAAGCTCTGCCGACCTAATCTCTGCCAACCTAATCTCTGCCAACCTACGCTCTGCCAACCTACGCTTTGCCAACCTAAGCTTTGCCAACCTACGCTTTGCCGACCTAAGCAATGCCGACCTAAGCAATGCCGACCTAAGCAATGCCGACCTAAGCTTTGCCAACCTAAGCTATGCCGACCTAAGCAATGCCGCAACTGATAAAAGATACATCCAAATATCCTGTATCGGTTCTCGAAAAAGAATGACCACTTATTGTTTTGAAGATAATAAGATATGGTGCGGATGCTTCACTGGAACTTTGGAAGAATTTGAAGCATCGGTAAATAAAACCCATAAGGACAATGCCCAATGGTTAAAGGAATATACTAATGCAATAACATTTATAAAATCATTAAAATGAGCTATAAACACGTAAACAAACGGAACCAACCCGACTATTTTATTGTCGAAGGCTTCCCTGAGCCAGTAAAGCCTACCAGTGAAAGATTAAAGAACTGGATTATTGTAATACTGGTATTAGGAATTATAGGATTAATGATTTATTTTAGTTAAAAATGGCAGAACAATGGACTAATCTTTAAAACATGAAAGCAAACAAACCAGGGGACAAGAAGCTGTCAAAGCATGAACGGAAACTGATAGATAAATTAATGGCAGAAGTAGTTTTTTACGGGACCAATGAACATTTATCATGGATAAGTAATTTGTACGTCCATTCCGAACACTATTACAACTCCCCTATATCACAAAGGCAACGGATAAGGCTGTATGAGTTAAAAAGAACCTATTTTAAGAAATAATGGATATACTGAGTTACTACAGAGATTTAGGAGCCGGAGAATCTTCCCCACATGGATTGGAAAGACCTTTTTACCCTGCAACCGTTAAATCAGTAATGAAAAAACGTAAGAGTAATATATGCTTTCAAATTGGTAACGACATACCATTTATTCGCTATAAATCAGAGAGGATGAAGCGTAATCAACTAAAGATTGTTAATAACTTGTAACCCGTTACCGATACATATTCAAATATAAATAATAATATTGCATCCATAATTATCACAATAATGGTTAACCAACTAAAATTATTCCCCCTTCCAGTTTCAGCATTGCGCCTCTGTGCCGTGATAAGCCAAGTGCATACTATTCAGGGGGGGGGTAACTTATTTATATGACATACGCTGAAAAACTTTTAGATCCCCGTTGGCAGCGTAAGCGCCTTGAGGTACTTGACCGGGACCAGTTTAAATGTATTCTTTGTAAAGACGATAAACATACCTTACAGGTCCATCACACTATTTACAAAAACAATCCTTGGGATGCTCCTTTAGAATCTTTAAAAACTCTTTGCGATACTTGCCATAAGGCTATTAGTTCACTCGAAAAGGCTTTATTCAAACTACCTTTATTCCCGACAAAGGCACAAAAATACTATTCTTTACCCGGGGACGGCTATGTACTTGAACGTGTCCTATTAAAAGTAGGTAATATGATAGTTATAGTTTACTTTGCTTCAGGAAGGTATGACTTCATATCAAGTGACGATATTTCTATTTACTATCACTTTATGGCTGAATAATGGGAAAGAGAAATGATCCTGCTTTTTTATTCTATTCGGATAACTTTGTTACTGGTACCATGTTTATGTCAAATGAGCAGGTCGGAAAGTATATTCGTTTGCTTTGCGCCCAACACCTTACAGGCCATCTATCAGAGAAACATATGAAAAAGATATGTGGAAGACATGATGAGGTTATTTACAGTAAATTCACCTTAGATTCAGAAGGTTTGTATTTTAACGACCGTTTGGAATGTGAGGTAATAAAACGTAAATCCTATACGGAGAGTAGAAAAAAAAATAGAGAGAAAAAAGCAACATATGTTCCACATATGGGAAATGGAAATAGTATTAATAATACAGAGGACAAAACTGAAATTCAAAAAACTTGGGATAGTTACTCGATTCCGGTAAGAAGTAAAAGAGGCGAAGACCTGACAAAAGAGGAAATTATTTCCCTTCTTAGAATACCATACGGAAAACGTACCCAAGACCAAAATAGGCAGGTAGGCCAGTTTACCACTTCTCACCCCGAATTTGACACCGACATTTACCAAAAAGATATTTACTGATGTTTGAAGCAGCGTTAAAATACTTCCATGCCGGACTATCGGTAATAGCTTTGAAAGAGGATAAGCGCCCTTTGGGACATTGGACTGCTAACCAAACGGCATTAATTGAACCGACTGATAAATTCAAAAAGGCACCGGGTTTGGGTGTGGTATGTGGTCCTGTGAGTGGAAACTTAGAAGTAATCGATATTGACTGCAAATACGACCTTACAGGGACTTTAATGCAGGATTATACCGCCCTTATTTCCGCTTCAAACTGTGAACTTTTAGGTAAACTCGTTATAGAAAAAACCCCATCAGGGGGGTATCATATCGCCTACCGATGCTCAGAAATTGAAGGAAATAAAAAACTTGCAAACCGTTATGCTACTGGTGATGAGAAAAAGAAGGACCCGAATAACACTGTTTCTGTATTGATTGAAACCAGGGGCAATGGAGGTTATATCATGGCGGCACCATCACCCGGGTATGAGGTTGCTTACGGAAGTTTCGAGACTGTGCAGGAAATAACCCCGGCAGAACGTAGGGTGCTTTTAGACTGTGCAAAAACATTTAATGAGGTATTTGCCACGGTCCCGATAAGAACTACGTTTTATGATGGCGCCAATCCATTTGCGGAGTATAACGATAACGCTGATATTCCTTTGCTTTTGGAAAAACATGGATGGCATTACGTCAAAGATGTGAAAGGCAATAAGATGTTTAAGCGCCCCGGTGGAAGTTCTGAATGGTCCGCCGGATTCGATCCGGTCAGGAAACTTCTTTATGTTTTTAGTTCTTCAACTGTTTTTGAGCAGCAAAAAGCATACAACCCAACCCAAGTGCTTACATTTTTGGAATTTAATGGGGATTACAAGGAAACTGCTAAATTTTTAAAGGATCGGGGGTATGGTCGAGGTGAAAAGAAAATCACAAAAGACGCTCCTAAAAATTCCTTCCTGACCTCGGCGGTTATGGAAATGGATTACCTGAAAAAAGCCCGTTCAGGGACTTTGGAAATGGGTTTGACTACTGGTTTTTCGGAATTGGATAAAAATTGGAGGTTGAAACCTAACTATCTCAATATCATAAACGGAATAGACAACACAGGAAAGAGCCAAGTGATATGGTATTTAAGAGTTTTGGCGGCTATAAATCATGGATTGAGAACTTTGGTTTATGCAGGGGAGAACGGGACCGGTGGGGTTTACAGGAAACTTATTGAATTTTATCTTTGTAAACCGATAAGTAAAGTAACCGATAAAGAATTTTTAGAAGCCAGAGCGTTTATTGATGAGCATTTTACAATCATTAAAAATTCAGACGTTTTTACCTATGTCAATTTACTCGAAATAGGGGACGAGGCTATTTCTACAAAGAGATACGATTGTTTCCTTTGGGACCCTTACAACGCTCTTTACCGGGATAAAAACAAAAACACCAATACTCATGATTATGACTACGAGGCTTTGGGTGATGCCCGGCAATGGATAAGGAATAATAAATGTTCAATTTGGATTATCTGCCATGCTGTAACTGAAGCCATGCGCAATAAATACCCAAAGGACCATCACAGATATGCAGGCATGGTTATGCCACCAGGTAAAGCAGATACTGAGGGCGGAGGTAAGTTCGGGAACAGGGCAGACGACTTTTTGACGATCCACAGGCACACTCAACACGCTGAAGATTGGAAGTGGACGGAAATCCATGTTAGAAAAGTAAAAGAAACTGAAACAGGAGGTAGGCAAACTTTTATGGACGAACCATTTAAAATGCGGATGATACCTGACCAAACAGGATTTGTGGATGTGAATAATTATAATCCTGTTACTAAAAAGAATTTTGCCAATGAAGTTATTAATTTTATCGAACCAAACATAAGCGATGATGCTCCTTTTTGAACCAACATACAGGCATAGGCCACGCATGAACGGGCAATTGTTTACCATAAACCGGAAAACTTATCGTATGTTGGAAGGTACATGGATGTTCAAGGATGGTATTTTGGTGGATGCTGTAAAGTTTGAAAGGATATCAGTACCGACAGAAAGGGATGAACCTGTAGAGATATATCGGATGCCCGAATCAGAATTTTTCGCAAAAGTAAGTCTTACGTAAGGAGCAATATCAAAGTAAATAAACATAGTAACCGAAATCTCTTTAAAATTCGGAAAATTAAAAACAAAGTAAAATGGTAACAAAAATTTCGGACGGAACAATTAATGTAAATGGGATAGACTATGTTCCAAAATCATCCGTCAAAACAAATCATCCCGCACTAAAAGGGCTTCAATTAGTACTCATACGCTCTTATGCTTCTGGTGTTCATTTCGGGTACATAAAGAAGCGTGAAGACCTTTTATCCGGACTAAAGGTCGAGCTAATCAAATGCAGAAGAATTTGGGCGTGGTATGGAGCTGCCTCGTTATCTCAACTTGCTGTGGATGGAGTGTTGGAAAGTAAAAAAAATGATTGCAAATTCTCTATGGAAGTCGAATCTATGGAAATTACTCAAGTTATTGAAATTATACCTGTAACTGCCAAAGCAGCCGAATCAATTAATTCTGTGAAGGTATGGGAAGTGAAATAAATTATGACTATGTCTATGACTATGTCTATGGCGAGGGCTCTGGCGAGGGCGATGGCTATGGCTATGGCTATGGCTCTGGCTCTGGCTCTGGCTCTGGCTCTGGCTCTGGCTCTGGCTCTGGCTATGGCTCTGGCTATGGCGATGGCGATGGCTCTGGCTCTGGCTATGGCTCTGGCTATGGCTATGGCTATGGCTCTGGCGATGGCTCTGGCTCTGGCTCTGGCTATGGATCTGGCGATGGCCAATAATTCATAACATAAAAACCAACCGAAAAATGAAAACACCGAAAAAGAAAAGCAAGGAGATAATCAAACCAATTAAAAGCACGACTATTACTTTTGAACTGAACCGCAATGGCACTGTTACAAGGAAAATAAATTCAGTTGGATTCACCAACACGGAGATACTTGGATTAATAGAAAGAGCGAAATATGACCATCTTTTATATATGGCTGAACTTGACAAGGAACTAAAAAAATAGCCCCCATAGAGATGGAACTGACAGCAGAGATAATAAAAAAATACGAAAATAGGGACATTCGCTGGCTTAGAAAGAAAGCACAGGAGAAGTTTAATTTTTGGGTGCGTATGGTAGAACGTGGAAGGGCCTGTATTAGTTGCGGTAATCCAAACCCTAACCAGGCGGGCCATTACTATAGTGCTGGGCATTATCCTGTTTTAGCTTTTGAACCCGACAATTGCCATTTACAGTGCATTTCTTGTAATATGTATAAATCCGGAAATCTCATAGAATACCGTAAGAACCTCATTAAGCTCATCGGAGAAGAAAGATTGGAGCGGTTAGATAGAATCGTAGCCCAAAGCAAAGCAAAGCGCTTTAAACATGATAGATTTTCGTTAATAGAAACAATTTTAAAGTATAAATAACTAACCCCCTGTCCTTGTAGGGAGGATAAATAAAAACAAGATGAAAAAATTAATAGCTAAAATAGAAATTGATAATCTTATCCAATCTAAGCCAGTTGAAGGAGACATAAGAGCCGAGGCGATAAAGATTATTTCGGATAAAATGAGAGAAATAGTAGAAAAAGCATCGTTTTTGAATAGTAATATTTCCATTGAACCCCTTATTGACGCTTTACTTTCTAAATATAACTTCACCCGCAAGTAAAATGAGTAAGGATTTATTCAACATAAAAGGAGCCGAGTTTTCAGAGGATAGGACGCATCGTTATAAACTTTGGCGTATTTGGAATGATGAATTACCCTTAGCTATGTGTATAGGTTTAAATCCTTCTACTGCAAACGATGATAAAAATGACCCTACAATTAATTATCTTGTTAAAATGCTTACAATAGTTGGATATGGAGGTTTTTATATGACGAATCTTTTTTCGTATATATCTTCAAAACCTGAAGCCTTATTAACTTGTCCCGACCCGATAAGAGATAACGATTTAAAGCTAAAACAAGTATCAAACATGTGCAAGGATGTGATTGTATGTTGGGGTAATTTCAAACAAGCTACTGAACGGATAAAGCAAGTTTTACCTCAATATCCGAATGCTCTATGCTTCGGAAAAAATGCAAATGGCACTCCTGTTCATCCACTCGCCTTAATGTACAATGGAACGAGTAACAACCCGAAATTAAGTCTATTAACCAATAACCCACCACTATGAAAGAGAAAACACCGAAAGCTGAATTAATCAACCCAATAAAGGTAGATAGAGAGGCTATTGACATAATAGATGAAAAATTCTCTGTTTATTGTCAAGAAAATAATTTATCAGGTGAGGCTAAGGTAGTATTTAACTTTTTAAAACCTTATTGTACAAAGATAGAGCCAATGGACTTCGCAGAATATTGCATAAAATGTTACGGCAGACAAATTCCAGAAATAGAAATTTCGCCAATAGGTTTTTCTTTCGCACAAGCCAATTACACCATTTATTTAGCTAACTTCAAAAAATAACACAAACAAAACCTGACATGAAAGAACTTCGCCTTGAAACAAAAGATAAGGTAAGCCCCTTAAGTTATAAAGATTTTCAGTTTAAGGCATATATCCCGTCTTTAGAAATCACATTAGATAGGTTGGCTCTATATCCTGACGGTAATATAGGGGTTGATGCAGATTACTTTTCGGCTATACTAAAAGAATCACCCTTAAAACTAAAATGGCACGGTGATGAGGAGGTTTATCAATATGATGAAAAAGAAGAAGCATATAGCACGGTTGCCTTATCGGTATTGAATGGAGATGACTGGCTATGGATAGAACCGAGCGATTATCAACTCCTCACCGAATATCATAACTCTACTCCCCAATCGGTAGAAAAATATTATGGAGTTGCTTCTTTCGTAACAGGCTATATAATGGACAACCCTAAAAGCTGGACGAGTGAAGGTATTGCCGAAATTATTAAAACACATCTAAAATAATATGAACGCAAAAGAGAAACCGATGAAAATGACCAAAAAAACTCTTGTTGTAAGAGTTGAACTACAACAAGAGTTCCCAGATTATAGAGTGGATGATGAGCTAATAGAAAGTGCCTTAAAGCACTACTATTATCATCTTCATAAAGTAAACCTTAATTTTATGGTCTATGGAATAACCGCAACAAATGAAGAGATATTTGACAAGGCAATGAAGATACATAATACCACAAAAGGAAAGGGTTTTATAGATGGTGCTAAGAAGAACAAACCAAAAAGAAAGAATTAGAAACCCGTAAAACCCCAAGTAAATGAAAACATATATTTTAACAGAAAAAGAAATTAGGGAAATAGTATCTGAATCATACGTATGTGGTATTCACAAAGAACATTATCGCATTGATTTCTCAAAGTTAAAAGAATCGCAGCCCTCTATATCAGCAGAGGAGTTTCTGAAAGAAAAAGGAGTAATTGAATCCGCCCTATCTAAGCCTATGGAAGAGAAGATAAGGTTCCCTGAAATAGATAGTTATTTTTTGAATAATTGGCAAAAGACATATGGCAGGGAAGCGGCGGATGGATTTATGACTGGATGGGATGAATTTAAAAGAAAAATCAAGGAATTAAATAACCCACCACTATGAAAGAGCTATTTGAAAAAGTAATTAAAATAGAAAGTTCAATGCCTGTTACATTGGATGATTTAGAAATGACGTTTGGTAACGGAGATGCTATCCCGAATCTTACAGTAACAGAAGTAAAGATGCCAACAGAGGAAGATTACGGTAGAAATGAAGCATTAAAAACTTTTCAAGGTACTCCATGCGTAGGTCAAGAGCGTATTGCTTTTCGCGCAGGTTGGAGAGAGGCTGTATTTGCAATAAAACAACTTAACAATATTAAATAACATGCGAACAAACAAGAAACAAAAATCCGAAA
>Ga0302200_10005065_pt1 | contig 10409 bp, 8 predicted proteins | sample II_Bog_N3_1_FD_194585 | JGI IMG/M metagenome (GOLD analysis project Ga0302200, IMG submission 194585) | Peat permafrost microbial communities from Stordalen Mire near Abisko, Sweden - II_Bog_N3_1 | ecosystem: Environmental > Terrestrial > Soil > Wetlands > Peat | place: Sweden: Abisko, Stordalen... | reverse complement strand
GGTTTCGCGCCCGAAAATATCAACGGACACCGGTGTGCATCAGCGGATCTATTTGTATTTATGGAGAATTTAGTGTGCCGTTAGTGGCTGGATTATGCTGCGCCGCAGCGGTTTACACGTTAGATTTGAGAGTTTTGCATGAATTCATTTGTATTTTATCCATGCGAAAACCCCTGCAAAACCGTTGTTTTTAAAGGGACCAAACAGCTACGGACAGCCAAATACACCCCTGTCCATTTGTATTTTTGGGACGGATTTTGCCGGGAACATTTTTGGCACTTTGGTAGCTTAATAAATATGAATGGCCTCCACTTTTGATGACCCACGGTACAAGACGAAAATCGCCAGCATCACCGATCACACCGGTAAGCAAGCTCAGCTGAGGACCGGCATCGAGGATCCCAATGAGGCGGCGATAGCGGCCAACGTGCTCGAGCTCCTGGCGAAGCGGGAGCCGGCCGTGGTGGAGGACATGGCGCTCTACTCTGATGTGGCCGACCTCTTAACCAGGTTGCTCCAGCGGTTGCGGCCGCGTGACTACGCCCGTCTCTCTACCTTGGAATTGTTGGAAGTTTTCAGCAAGGCAAAAGGCGGAGTCCCCAGTTCAATTCGAGTACGCAACGCGTCCATTGGCATGTTCAAGGATTACTTCAAGGACAAGGCGAAACGCCCACCCCACAAGTTCACCGAGTTTGAAATGAACGATTGGAAGAAATACTCCATCGACGGTGGGTATGATCCAAATACCTTCATGGAGCGCTTCCGGCTGATTAAGGAACTATTTGGCGAGATGATCCGCCACGGCGTCGTCACCAGGAATCCATGTGAGAACGTAAAGCTGACGACTACAGAACGCCGGCTGGTGCCCGAGTGGGAAACGGATCCCCTCGAGGATGAGGAGTATGAGGCGATGTATCTCGCCGCGGCGAAGCGGAATGATTATCAGTTGTGCGGTGTGCTCATGGCGGCTGAAAACGCCGGCTGCCGGCCTACCGAGATGGCCCACTTGCAATTTAAGCACATTTTCCTCAAGGAAAACTGCATGCGTTACATTTCCAGCAAGGCGACTGTGGCGGCCGAGGTGTTTTTCACCGATCAGTTCCGGGAGTATTTGATTTCACTGGGGGATGATCATGATCCAGATGACGCCGTGTTTCCGGATTACATCAATTCTTCAGGCGAACAGCAGCTTTCCACGGCCTTGGTGGAACTGATGGAAGAAGCAGGTATTGACCGCCAGCCGTACGTGCGCGAGTTGAAAAAGGGACAGAAGGATGTTCGAACCAAGGGACGCACCCGGTATAAAAAGCGCCCCTATTCCACGCGTCATACGATCTCCGGCCGCATTTCTGACAAATTCGGCCTGGACGTCTCGCAGAAAATACTCAATCAGCGCGATATGCGTTCGACATTCCGCTACGCCAAACCGCAGCGTTCCACAATGAAGAAGGTCGCAGTGCATCTCAGCGGCAAGGTGGTGGGCAGCGTCGGCATGTTTAAACAGGAGCAGGAGAAGCAGGCCGGCCGGGACAAGAATATTGCTTTGGGGAAGGCACGCCGCGCGCGCCGATTAGAGGAGGAGGCCCGCGAGGTGGAGAAAGATCCTGTGTATAAAGCTAATCAAAAGCTCGTCTTAGCCAGTTTGGCTGCGGGGATGAACAGCCTTCCTACTATGCCGGAATCAGTGAAGGTTATCCCGAATAAGAAGACCAGGGCTCGGAAGCGCATTCCGGTGCCGAAGGATTAAAGCCGCTGACGGTCAATCAACGGTTAGTTTGTGCAATTTCCCCTCAATTCGAGTTGCCTCTAACATGGCGGTCTCGTTGGCAGATTTCAAACCTGCATGGCAAGCGTAAAAAGCCGATTCGAGTTTTCGAAAGCGCAGTTCCTTGATTTCCAGCAGCAACCACTCCAAAATGATAGGATCCGAGTTTTTATTGGTGTCTAAGTCATAACGCAACGCGGCAGCTGTATTTAACAATGCTGCGGCACCGGCAGTAGGACTCGTTGCATCAAAAGTGGCATAAGCAAGCAGAGCCTCCTGATTCTCAGCGCAAAACTGACTTAGCTGTTCTAGAACTCTGGTCTTTTCGCCTGCCAATAGTGCTGTTTTTTGTTGAGCAATTCGCTGCAATTGCAAGGCAAGCTTTTCAAAGTTTTGTTGGTTGAGCCTGTGAATTGCAGCAGCAAGGGATAGTCCTTGTGTAATTACACCTCCCCCACCATTGCCACCGCCTCCGGTTGCAAGAAATACTTCCCCTTCTCGGATGCGTTCCAGCGATACAACCATACTAACAGTTGCGACACTCTCCCTAATCTCTTCCACTGAGAACTTGACTTGAGCACCATGAAGATGACCGGAAACGCCCTTCAATACTAGTTTCCTCCACTGCCACTCCTTATAACGGGTGAGCAGCCCTTTGTTCGATAGATACATCAAATCGTTGAGTAACCCTTGAATGTGGCCGAGAATACTATCATCAGCCAACGCCTTAATCTTGGTCGCTAGATTTAGGCACCTTGTCTCCAGTTCCGCCATTCCTTCCAGTGTATCGGGGTTGAGATCAATTTCCCATTCAGCAGGTTCTGTGGACGACAGTTGCAGAATGGTTCTAAACTTGGTATCAAGGTCTGCTGGGGTGACTATCTTCTGGGCGAATGTCGGGGGCAGATCGATGAACATTTCGAAAGCCTTGGCGATCTCGCTATATGAGTTTGTAAAGTCAACAACTAGAGTGTCGTCTTTGCCATCCATGCAGCGATTAACCCTAGTGATGGTCTGGACTGCATTAATCCCAGAGATGGTTTTGTCGATGAACAAAGTGTGTAGCAGCGGCTCATCAAACCCGGTCTGGAACTTGTTGACGACCACCAATATTCTGTATGCTAGCTCATTTTCAAAGGTTGCTTCGATTCCCTGAGTGGCGCCAGTAGCTGCATTCATCTGGGTTTCGGTTTTATCCTCACCAATCCCGTTGGTGACTGTGCCAGTGAAAGCAATTAAAGGTTTAATATCAAACTCGCTGAGTTTTGCCCGTAATGCCTCCTGATATAACCGGGCAGACTTTTTAGAACTACAAACAAGCATTGCCTTGCCTTTGCCACGTATGGCAAGCGACGTCCTCTCACGAATAATCGCAGTAATGATACTGCTTTTGGCCTCAATAATGGCCGGATCCTCATAGGCTGCCAAAGTGAGTTGGCGGTTCAGCAAAGCAGTTGGGAATTCCTTGAGCGTTAAATGCCACATCCCAGTTTGATGCAATTGGTAAAGCGTATCGTAAGTAATGACGTTCTTTAGCGGATTTAGGATATAACCCTCTTCTATGGCCTGCCGCATCGAATACAGATGATGTGGCTGTCCATCTTTACCGAAGCGCCGTAACGTCATACTGGATGGCGTTGCTGTAAAGGCAACCGTGACTGTGTTGCTTTTCTTCTCTGTCATTTTGTCCAGCGCAAACAATGACTCCTCACTTTCCTCGTAGCCGGATGTATTGAAGCCTGCCTCAACCGTCTTACGCATCTTCTCGTTCAGTTCTCCGTCTTGGGACCGGTGGGCCTCGTCAATAATAAGACAAACCCGTTCGTTGGTTGAAAACTGCAGTTCGCCAAGCTCCAGAAATTTCTGGACGGTGGAGGTAATTACAGGAATTGCCGATTTGCCCAACAACTCGCCAAGGTGCTTGGTACTTTGCGCCTGGACTACCTGTCCTTCACCAATTGTTGGCGCCAAGTCGCGCTGGATCTGGCGGTCGAGGTTTCGCCGGTCAGTCACAATTAAAATCTTGTCAAATAAAGAGCGCTGTGAATCTGCAATTTTTAACGTGACTAGGAAGCGAGCTGCCCATGCAATAGTTTTGGACTTTCCGGAACCAGGGGAGTGTTGGATCAGAAGTCGCTCCCCGAGAGTTCCAGTTGCTGCGTATGCATCAGTGCACTGCTGCTTTATCAGTCGTGCTGCTTCCCATTGGTGGTAACGTGGAAAAATCAACTCGCCCTTGACCGGTTCGATGTAGAGAACGGTGGCCAGCAGTTCGGTGACATTTTTTGGGTGAAGAAAACTGGTTTTACCGCTATAAAGATATGCGGTGTAAAAATCGTCTTTTGGTGCATTGTAGAAGTTCTTGCACGGGTTGAACGGCCTAAAATTCTTGGTTGATGTTGCGTCAACGCTTAGCCAGGCGCTTTCCGCGTCTAGCGTCATCGAAAATATGATGCGTTCAAACAACTTTGGTGCCTCGCGACTTTTTACGCGGTCAACTATTTGCGCGACTCCATTTTGGGCAGTCTGACCGGTTTGCCGATTTTTAACTTCGATGAAACCGAATGGAAGCCCATTGATCCAGAGAGCAATATCGCCTTTCAATTTTCTGTTGTCGGATGAATGCTGAACCTGACGAACAAAGGTAAACTGGTTTTTGGTCCAATCCTCTACGTCGAGCAAGGGAATGTGTATCCCGTCTGGTTCAATCGTCACCCCTTTTTGAAAAAATTGAAGAGATGATCCGGGCTGTTTCTCAATTGAGGCGAGCATCTGTGCCTTTGCCGCGATAGACCCTGACTTTGATACAAAATCCTGCCAAGGAACGCTTTTTTGGAGGAACTGTTCCAAACTCTCCCAATTGATGTAGCTGTGCGTATCATGTAGCTCGTGCTTGAGCCACCCGGAGTTTTGGAGCTGATCGCAAATGTGTTGTTCCAGAGTGGCTTCGTTCATAGTAAATGTGACAAAACAGTGGCCCGACTTGTATAATGCTCTTGCTCGAGCCTCAAAAACTTCAAAATACGATCAAACTCGACGGGGCCTGTCGGAAAGCAAATTGGGATGTTGGCACACAACGCTTCGTTCAAGTTGACTTGGGTTGTACCTCGTCCAATAGCGGCGATGGCAACTCTGTTGCATCTCAAGAAAAACTCGGTGAACTCTGTCAGCTTGACGTCATCTCCTTGTATTGCTAAAACCGCTTGATTCACTGCGGCATCCTTCGCCAGCTTTGCAACTTTTCCTATGGAGGCGTACATCGCAAATACAAGCGATCCACTAGGATAAATTTGGCCGCAATATTCTAAACCAGCTTCTGTCACCGTTTTGCGTGTTTCTGCAATAGGAGCGCAATCGATATCGACAACTTGAACCCAGTTGGTTTGGCCTGAATAGAGCTCAGCACTGCCGGATGGCGGCGTTCCACCGCTTGAAAGTTTAAAGAAATCCTTAAGCCGCCCCTGACACCAGCTTTTCGGTATCGAGCCAATCCAGTCACACGTAGGCTTTATGAATTCCAAGGCTGCCCTCTTACGCACTGTCCCATCTTCCAAAACCTCATACTTCCCCGTGACGACGTGCCAGACGAGCGACTGGAACTGCTGCTCGGCGAGGGCGAGGGCTGCGGTGAGGCGCTTCTGTGCTAGCTCTGTCGACTTGCGAACTTTAAGTAAGAATATAGCAATTCTGTTGGCTTCTTCCTTCGGTATTTGTGGGACACTCGCGCTCTCGACATCACAAGCAGCCAAATTATCAATTGTCGTTTTAATAACGATGTCCTTTAAATACGCCAGGACAAACTCCAGTTGAGCTTGGAGAACGACGGGGTTGCTGCTTGAGATCACTTTGGCTATACGTTGATTTAATAAGCCGCGAGTCCCCGACCAAGAAACGATCTTGTAATCTCCGCTGAGGGTAATGATCAAATCACCGGTTTCGACCCAAGGAGCGTTAGCATGCAGTTCCCCAGCATAATGAAGTTCGGTAATGGTATTTTCGACATCGCCTTGCCGAATTATTGGAACGCCTTCATTAACCTTGAAGTCAGATGCCGGAAATGCATAACCACACTGAAGCCGAAGTTCATCCTTGCACTGAACTGTCCCCCACGATTTTGGTATGGAAGTTGCCCATGGAATTGCGCACGACCGCATTTCGAAGTTTGCGCGTCTACGTAATAGCCCTGTTGGCATCACCTCATATTGGCCAGTAATGACATGCCAGACCATACTTTTGAATTGTTGTGAGAGCTTGCCCATACTAAATTTCAATCTCCTTCAGCGCGGCCTTTAACTGAACTCCCAATTCAAAGGGGTCTGCTGGTGCTTCAAACTTGTAGAACAATTGATTAAATGGAATCTCCCAACCAATGGTGACCTGCTCAATCGAGAAAGCAGCCGCCTCATCCGGCCGCATGGATTCGATGATCAGTGCCAGGGCTTTACTGCGCTGTAACTCCGCTTCTTCGTTGAGTTGTCCTGTTCCAAATGCACTGCAAGCGGTGAATGGCACACGCTCTGTGTCTTTTTCAAACCGCGCAACAGACTTTTTACCCTTCAGTTCGTGCTTTTGTTCACCCTTTTCATCGAGCACTGGAACTTTGATGTCGACTGAGTAATATGCGAATGCTTCATTTGGGACGCGCATCACTTTGGCGTTTTCTTCCTTGCTCTGATGCCAGCCGGCCACTTCTTTGATCGTTTCCTCGCTTAGAATATATCGTTTATTGCCGAGTGACTTGGCCATGCGTTCACCCATGTCAGCTGCGTCGATCAGGTACACATGCCCGGCGCGTTTCCCTGACTTCTTGTTAGATAACACCCATATGTAGGTCGTGATGCCGGTATTGAAAAATAGTTCACTGGGGAGTCTGACAATTGCCTCCACGAGGTCATTCTTCAACAGCCAACCCCGGATGTTGCTATCGCCGCTGCCGGCATCTCCCGAAAACAGGGGGCTGCCATTAAGAACTACTGCAATACGGCCGCCACCATCCTGCTTCGAGCGCATTTTGCTTACCATGTGCTGAAGGAATAGAAACTGGCCATCGGTGACTCGGGGAGTTCCCCCCGGGAATCGACCTTGATTGCCCTTGGCGGCTTCTTCTTCAACTTGCTTTTGGATCATTTTCCAGGCTACCCCGTATGGTGGATTTGCTCCCTGGTAACGAAATCTTCGTCCTGCATGTAGATCGTTCTTCAGCGTGTCCCCGACCTTGATGTTTTCCCAGTCGTCCCTGCGGAGCAGCAAATCGGCCTTGCAGATGCCATACGTAAGGTCCATGAGCTCCTGTCCAAACAACTTCACGATTGGTGGTGTCGTGCGACGGGCCTGAGCTACGCGCTCTTTGATCGCTTTCATTCCCATGGACAAAATCCCGCCAGTGCCACACGTCGGATCGTAAAAATCAACCTCTTCACCATCTTGGGGAATGTCACCATTAAGCAGGAGACGGACCAGCAACTCAACAGCATCTCGCGGCGTATAATGCTCTCCCGCCTCCTTGTTGTTCTGCTCAGCAAATTGACGAATCATGTCTTCAAATACTTCGGACATCAATTCGGGGCTGGCTGATGCAGATGTGAAGTCGAACCGAGACTTGTCGCAAATGCGAAACAATAGCGGTTGCAAGGCATCTTTGTTTTGCAACTTCTCAATCCAGTCAAAAAAGTTCAAAGCTTGGAATATTTCCAGGACTTCTGGATTGAATCCTCTGACATATTGTTTGAGCTTGGGCAACGTAGCCAATGGCGAGTTCTTGCTGATTTCCAAAAGGTAGTCCAATGCCTTCCCAGTCTCGGCGTCAATTTCAGTAGCGGTGTCGTTTTTGAAACGGAGGGTGCCGAACGCTTGCTCGACAGCTGTCTGCGTTGTTTTTTTCTTACTCCACTTGCCGTATTCCTCCTGCCAGCAGATATCCAACCTGCGCAGCAGAATGAAGGGTAGAAGAATGTTTGGCCAATCCTTCTTTTCGAACCTATTCCAAAGGACATCGTTACCGATTCCCCACACCTCATTTGATACTTGATGAATGTTCATAGCGCCCTGGCGGAACACGTCTCAGTGTGAGATGTTCGCTGGGTTGTTTCTCCTTGCTTTGTTGTTTGGCGCCGTTTCAAACAAGAGCGAGAGTTCTTATTAAGGGTAATCACCCTTTATTATAGGAAGTTGTTGCTAGCTCGTTGGTAATTTCGTATGTCCGCTGAAACCTGATCCTACTCCTCTAATCCGGCCAGCCGGATCGGACTTGTCCATCGTTAGATTTCTGCGCAAATGGGGGCATGATGAAGCATTCAGATTTGCTCCTATTTTTCCGAATTCACCCCGATTTCCACGAAACGTCCCCGTTTAATTCGGTCTGCCGAATCGGTCTTGCATGCCACCCGGATTCTGGCCACATGAGCGCATGATGAAGACGACTGAATTGCTGAAATCGTTCGGAATTCCGGTACGACATACCGGGTTTCCGAATAGTGCTTGTCCCCTTCCGCATTTCTGCGCGAATGGTCCCATGCGTGAAAATATTTCCGGCAAAATGGCGCCGGTTGTAGCTCTATTCTAGGTAGAGACGACGTTTATTGGAATGCCAACTGGCACCCAAGCCGTGGGATGAAGTTTAAGGACTTCTATGACGCTTTGGTGGTTTGGTGCGCTTTATACCGTGATTGGGTGTAGGCGAAAATCGTTCCAAAGTTTTGAACTTTTATTGTCAATTTTGAATTTTAAGGCCCAAAAATAAGTATTTGCTCTTGAGGCTTGCCTCCTCAGGTGAATTTGATGAGAACATGGAATTATGTGTACCTCAGGTCGGCCCGAAGCTGGAATGGAAATGATCCATGCAATTGGGAATTTACGTCTGTGCCAACTATCCAATGGGATTGAATGTTTAGGCAGTACTATCCCTGTTTTTTACAACGGGGTTGGAAAACGCTTGCGACGGGGTTGGTTGGGATGCACAACCATGCACATGAATGGGAACTATGACGACTGCAAGCTTAATCCATTACAGTGGATTGGCGTTGTGCTTTCACACCAAATGGCTGACAACCTATGACATGAAGTCGAAGAATATTGAACCCATCTCTATTGGGTAGAGTTGCGCTACGGAGATCTAATATGAGGAATTCACCCTGGCTGATATTCTGTACAGAACATGAGTGTTTCTCCGATTTCTTGGAGAAAATCCAGCATATTGGATTTTCTGCAACCCAGTGGATAAACGTTGTGCTTACACGCCCAATAGCTGACAACCTGTCAGATGAAGCTAAAGATTTTGAACTCTCAGAAAAGACACCAGTGACACTAAAAGACACCTCGTTGCATCTGCGGAACAATCCGTGGCTGACGCGAGCTATATGAAGGTAGAATGACTATGAACGCGCCTGTTTCACCACGGATAGTTGGACCTGCTGATCCGCCGTCCCGCAAGTATATGCGACTGCCCAAGCCAAAGGCGCGGGATCCTTACTTTGGGTTCAGCCGCTCATTCCTGAACACCCTGATCCTGCCATGCAAGGAGAACAACTACTCCCCGCCTGTGGCGAGTTTTGTCCTGAAGCGCCGGCCTACTTCACGCTGTGGCGTGCGGTTGGTGGATCTGGCTTCGCTGGAAGATTACATCGCGAAGCACCCGCAGGAGAAGGTAGAGCCACCGCACAATGAAGCTGCCAACTCATGATCCAACAGCTGATTTACCAGCCTTTTCGCCGGTATACCGGGGAAAAGTGGGCGATTTACGAAAGATCTTGTCAGCATTGACTTGATAAGTCAGATGCTTACCCAAATGAAAGTAATTTTATCTACCGGATCAATGTCGCCAGATGCCCAGCTTCTCTGCCAGGCCCGGCTTGGGGAGCTCTCTGAATCTGACTTTACGGGGTTGGAGCGCTTCGCCCAGTGGTTGCTGGATGCCAGGCTTCTCGTTGGAGTGGCCGCCGACGTCACCCACAGTGCCGTTGAATCGCTCCTGCTGGGCATGGCGACTGATCGTGGGCGGAAGCCGCGGCCGGTGGACCTGACTGACCGGCCGGCATTCCTGAGATACATGCGCGGGGTTGTCGCCTCGAAGGTGGACGCAGCGTCACGTCGGAACGAGAACGTCCCGCCGGTCGTTGAACTCTCCAACGACATGGTGGTTGATGAAAATACTCCGGCCAAGAATGCGGAGCTGGCAGACATCAAGGTCCATTTGTTCGAGCAGCTCCGGGAGCGCGCGCATTGGAAGTTACTCCCGACCATCGAAGCTTGGGAGAAAGTATTCGAAGGTAGTGACCGCATTCCAGCAGTCAACGGCCACCGTCAGTACGTGATTGAAGTGCGAATATTGGCGCAGGAAATTGTTGGTGAGCTTGATTGTTTCTCTTACACGAGAAACACCGGTGGACAGTCGGCCATACGCAATGGTTGGTGTTCAGAGCCCAGCAAAGGCGAGTTAGACACAACGCTCTGCATAACACAATCACCAATGGAATCAGCCCCGTCAGAGAGTCGGAACGTGTATTTTATCCGTGACCGGCGCTATTTAGATAACAATAGCACGTTGTGGCCGCCCGCCGCCGCGATTTCCAGCGCGCGCTTCACATTTTCCTGTCCTTTGACCTCGGAAAAATCGTGCTCGTCATCGGACTGATGCTCGAACAGTTTT
>Ga0302200_10005062_pt1 | contig 10412 bp, 20 predicted proteins | sample II_Bog_N3_1_FD_194585 | JGI IMG/M metagenome (GOLD analysis project Ga0302200, IMG submission 194585) | Peat permafrost microbial communities from Stordalen Mire near Abisko, Sweden - II_Bog_N3_1 | ecosystem: Environmental > Terrestrial > Soil > Wetlands > Peat | place: Sweden: Abisko... | reverse complement strand
CTAAATTTATGGTGGATTGCGGCCAGCGTTGGTATGCCAACTATCAAGGCGGCAATATGTGGGCCGCCGTACCGAGTTATCTGACTGCTGCACGGGATATTCTAGACTTGAAATTGCCTGAACATGATAAATATAGATATTGGGAAGAGTGCGCAATTGAAGGCGGATTTCGCGTTATGCATGAAGATTTTTGCATCGTGTCGGATTTTCCTTCTGTACTTAAAGTGGATGAGCAAAATCGCCCCCATTGTGATGAGGGTCCGTCGCATCAATGGCGTGATGGCTGGGCGCTGTATTTCTTCCACGGTGTAGCAATACCGGAAGATAAACGCCACATAATCTTACACCCTGAGACAATCACCGTGAATGAAATTGAAGCTGAACAAAATGCTGAAATACGGCGCGTCATGATGGAGCGTTACGGTTACGAACGCTATATTCAGGATTGCGACGCAGTATGTGTAGATTCGTGCCCGATCAATCACGCTATTGTCGGGTTACGTGACGCAAAGCTCCTGGTAAAACAGATTGCAAATGATGAGCCTGTCGTATTCATTGATTTATTGAATTCCACACCGGAACCAGATGGTAGTGTAAAACGCTATCTGATGCGGGTCGACCCTAACGCTTATGGCGGAGACGCAGCCAGAATATGTCAGGCGGCAGTCGCGTCTACATGGCGCGATGAACTAAGCGGCGATTTCGCATTTAAACATTGGCAGGACTATCAACCTGCATTTGAAAGCTGACAGGAGAAAATCATGACAACCACAATGACATTCTCAGGCGATAACCTGGCTTTGGTACGTAGTTCATTAAATTTAGCTCTAGATGAACTGCACAACATGATCGCGACTTGCCCGGATATAGTTGAACACGCCGAGGCTATCGAAGAATATGAGCAGGAACAAAAACGGGTGCGCCGGTTAGCGACGCGAATCGATAAAAAGTTGGGTGCGCAAAATGCAAACCAAAAGTCTTAACGCCAATCTGGCCAAGATGCAGGTCGGCGCGGTGCGTTGGATTGAAGTGCCGCTGGATAAGAGTAGCGCCATTGTGCGACGTATCACAGCGGCCTCGCGCTATCCGGCGCAAATGAAAAACTGGAAATTTACCTGTCGGACGTTCACGGCGATAGGATCGGAAAAACTGGGCAATATCGTCTATTTACTGCGCATTGAACGGGTACAGTGAACACAAAACTAAATAAATACAGAATGTGTAATCAATAATGGCAACGTACAGTGTTAGATGTCGGCATACCGTATGCCGACATCGCCGGGTATTTCGTAAGCACCCCGATGCGTATAAAGTTATTCCGAAATGCCCCAGTTGCGGAAAACAAAAAGGGTGGCGAATAGAGAATAGGGCGTATATGCTACTGCAGCGGACCGGTATCTGATGTAGGAGTAAACTATCCGCATAGAACGACACATCCCTATTGTGAGCAGCATCCAGAAGGTATTTACAACCAGGCAAAAAGACAAGGCGTAACAGATGAAGATATTCCCGCTGAATATTGGCCGGAAAGGTTAAAAAATGCAAATTAATCTTTTTAAACCTGAAACGGACGGTTGGCATATCGGTAGGCTATTTGAGCCCAGAATTAGGCGCCCAACGAAACGGGAACTGTTTAAAACAGGGTTTGCCAGGCGTGCCGCGGAATGTCGTAACACGCCGAAATGGGCGGATAAAGCAGCGATCCGCGCGGTATATAACGAGCAACGCCGGTTAGCAAAATTAGATGGTGCTAGGGTTTGGGCAGTAGATCACATCATACCGCTAAATAACCCGTTAGTTTGTGGATTGCACGTAGCTAATAATTTACAAATCATACCGTATAAAGAAAATGCAGCAAAAAGCAATCGGCACAGGCCTGATATGCCTGAATATCAAATGATTTTGGAGTTTCACTATGGATAAAATTATTACTTGTGACCACGGCCCGACGCAAGAATGCGCTGAATGTAATCCACATGAAGCATTACGCTCGGATTACGAAACGTTAATTAAATTGGCGCGGCGCTGCGCTTACGATCTTGCTCACGTAGTGGATGATTTGCCAAAAGATAGTTTCTGGCGAACTAAATTCCATATGGTCGAGCATGCGCAATGGTGGGTTGATTTATTCACTAAGGGTAATCCGGGTAAAGATTATCGTCATCGACTTCAGCACGAACTGAACACAGCTAATGACCGCTTGAAACGATTGCATGAATGGTGCAGCGCGCAAGGGCTTAACCCGCCAGACGAACGCGACGTATTTTAGCCACTAGCGTAAAGAAATCTCTTGCAATTGTATTTTTAATGCTTTATGCTTTGGGTGTCAGTTGAGTTTTTAAGCTGAACTGAAACCCTAAACACTACAATTCAATACGGAGAAACTACTATGAAAACGTTAATTTTATTAATTTTTACCGCTTTAGCTGGTTGCGGCGGAGGCAGCTCTAGTCAAAACACGCCGAGTACGATTAAGCCAGAAATACAAGTCCAAATTGCCATGTACGGCGACTCTACGATGGCAGGAGCTACTTACGTGAATGGAGGGTACATCATCACTAAAAATAATGCGCCTGCCGATTTACAAATTGATTTGCAAGCTACTTTTGGCGACGGCGTTACAACTAAAAATTACGGTGAAAGCGGAACTACACTGGCTGAGTTATTAGATGGTACCGATCTTTACACAACCCCTTTTGCAACTGAGATAACTAACAATCCGGCAAATATCATCGTCGAGAATTTTGCGATCAATGACGCAGCTCACGATACGCCAGAACAGTTTAAACAGAACTTAATAACTTTTATCCAGCTTTCGCAAGCCGCCGGTAAAGTGGTTGTACTAGAGGAGCCTAACCCTCAGTGTGACAAAATGACAGGGCTACAAATTTACCCGAACCCCTTAGTTCAGGTTATCGACGACACCGCTGCGGAATATAACCTGGCACTCATAAAACAGTATGACGCTATTTTGGCGATTCCCGGATGGTGTTCAATGCTGAGCGATGGGACTCACCCAGACGACGCTCTCTATGCGATTAAAGCGCAGAACGAAGCCTCAGTTCTGGCACCTTTATTGGCAATTTAAGGAGAGCGAAATGACCCCACAACAGAAAGATATGCTAATGAACGCGCTGCGGATTGGCGAAGACCAAATTAGATTTGAATACCTGCTGGCAGACAGTATATGCAAAGACCGATATAGAATTAAAGGCGAAAAAATCCGCGCAGCCATCAAAGAACTAGAAGCAATGCCGACAGAAGTACAACCTAACGGAGAAGTGAAATGAAAATCGAAGCAATTAAATTACTATCAGGAACGCACGCAGATACAGCTACAACTGGTCACGGCTGTTTTATGAATGTCATCAGTTATCTTAATGGTGAAGCACAAATAACCGATAAATCAACCTGCGTTTGCCCTACGATCAGGCTAATAGCAATCTGGCTAAACGATTTTGCTGATGACGAACTGCGTCAGCGTATGGTGCCGTTTATTCTACGTGCATTCGGCTCTGCTACAGACAACAAAGTTGAGATGGAGCGTCGATTGAAAGCAGTTGTTAAGTATGCGGAATTTAACGCGAGACTGGCAGCATATTTTGCCAAGTCCGCCGGGTACGCCGGGTACGCCGTCGAGTACGCCAAGTCCGCCGTCGGGTACGCCGAGTCCGCCGTCGGGTACGCCAAGTCCGCCGTCGGGTACGCCGTCGAGTCCGCCCAGTACGCCAAGTACGCCCAGTACGCCCAGTCCGCCGCCGAGTCCGCCGTCGAGTCCGCCGTCGGGTACGCCCAGTCCGCCGCCGAGTCCGCCGCCAAGTCCGCCCAGTACGCCGCCCAGTACGCCAAGTCCGCCGGGTACGCCGCCATGAAAGAAGCTAGCTTCCAAGCCGGGTTAGATTTCCTTGATGAAGTATGCCCACCACTGGAAGCATTGGATCAGGTTATTTTGAGCAGGATTACGGAGTTGCAGAAGCTGAATGAAGCAATGCCAACTACGGAGGAAGTGAAATGAACCGCACAGTCGAAATTTTTAGGTATGAATGGATTGATCCAAAAACCTGCAAGGCTAAGCATCTGGTGCCTGATGGTAAGGCAGTATTCCACCAATTCGGCCAAGATTATGAAGAATTCGAATCTGGTGGTTGCATGTTCCCGATTGCTATTATCGAGCGTGATAAGGGCAAGGTTGAGATTGTGCCTGCCAGTCACCTTAAGTTTATTAAGGAACAACCATGAACCAAGCCGATATATTGAAGCTGGCAGAGATTAATCTGGATTCTGAATCAGAATCAGTCATTAAGCTATTACAGGAGAAATTGAAATGACCAGAATAGTTGCTAAATTTCATGTCGGTGATCAGGTAACGCACATTAAAACTGGTCATGGCTACCGGATAGAAGTTGAACCGTCACAATGCTTTATCGAATCAACTGGCGAACCAGCGTACGCTTATCGCAGTGCGGACGGGTTGTTGTGGATACGCGGACAAATTCAGATGGAAGATGGGCGGTTTAAGTTAAGCCCGATAAGTACCGCGCCCGGGCAGCGCACAGATTAACTTAACCGCTATCACTGCCCCAGCCCGGATAAAAACGCTTTGGTAAATCCCAGTGTGCCAGCCGTACCGACACTACCGTAATTATTACAGGTGTCACTTGACGTGTTAGGTGACGCCTGGGTGGCACAATCAAAATCGCGCGAATAGGCCCAGGGGGTGATCCGGTTTAAGCCATTTGCAGTGAACCAGGTCGTTATTGTAGCCACATCGGCAATCGTAAGAAAGTCGATCGTACCTCCCACCCAGTCATTGCCGCCTATATACGGATTTACACCAAGATTAGCGTAAGGGATTCCGTTGTAGTTATGCGCGTTCTGCATCTCCTGAATAACCGATAACCCCATCTCGCACACGCCGGCCGAAATAACGCACTGATTAGATTGCTGTAAAAAATCGCCAGCCTGCAGCACAAATACGTAATTAGTAACCGGATAGACCGCCATAGCTTCCTGAATCCAGACAGCATACTGAGAGAAGCCGGTAGAGCATCCGACTGAACAGGCGTTGCCGCCAACCTGAAAACTCCATTGCAGACCTGGGTAAGTCGTCTGCGCGTAGTTCATCTCTTCGATAAGATTAAAGACGTCGTTTTGGGAATAGTTCGGCGTTGACGTGCCAAATACCCCCGATGTTATATTTAAACTGGCCGCTACATTATTCACCTTACCAACTAAATACGTCCCTGTTCCGCCTGTCCCAGTGCAGGATCCGCAGGCAGTCACCCCGTTTAGCTGGGAACCGCTCATCGCGATGATATAGTACACACCCACTGCCAGACCGTTATTATATATTTCCTGCCCCAGTGATACCGGCGTAGTGTCGGCGGTCACTGTCAGGATGTTACCCACACCTGTGCAGCCAGAATTACAAATAGTGCCCGTATAAGAACTGTTGACAATAGTCTGCCCTTCAATGTCAAAGTCAAAACCTAACAAATTAGGACTCACGAACGTATTCACGTAAGTCATGAACGCCGTATTATTAGGGCTGGTGCCTGAATTACATTTAAAGGTGTGCCCTGCACCCCCGGCGGAGACAAAATAGGTTTTACCGTTTGCAATGAATGAGGGAATGTTGACAGCAGCAGCAACAGCAGCCGGAATATTAGGCTCGAAGATGGGCATCGGACAGGTTGTTGATGCCGGGTTGTTAACAGTGAATCCCCAGGTTAGCGTTTTAAGATCCGGTGGCATTGAGGACCAGACACTTTGCGCAAACTGCGTGGACACAGTTTGCGTAGTCAGCGATGTGATAATTGAATTAGGGTAGATCGCGTAGTGAGGGTCGTAAGGATAAAGGCCCCCTGACGCATTTGCCGCCGTATTGGACGTATAGGTGTAGTCGTCACTATACAACATGAAAGGGGCAAAAGTGACCTGCGCACTGGCAACGGAAAACATCAGCGCAAATAAAACAAAAGAAACTAATTTTTTCATTTACTTCTCCGGATGGGCGCTAAATTTTAGCGTGCCCTGATAATACAGTTTAGATGAATGCCAGTGGGCAGGAAGAAAACGTAAAAAACCCGGCGGGTACCGGGTTATAAAAGTGTGCGGATAAGGCGGCCCGTAGGGGTATTCAGGTACCACTGGTACCAAATCGCCGAACCACTTTAGTTTTTTAAACACGTTACGAAACGATATACCCGGTATGTTTTTTTGCACCCAGCTGCAAAATTGTTTTTCACCCGCGTTAGGACAGGCGAACAGAATGCAGGACACTTCTTTAAAACCTGCCAGTATCAGTTCCGCTGCGCACAGTACGCCTTCACCTGCGCCTTTAGAGTGGCCGCTGACAACGATTTTAAAACCCGCAGGAATATCAGGTATCAGGAACTTTAAAATGGCGGGCAGATTCTCGTAGAAGCCACTGTGAACATTGCCAAACGTCGGGTGCCGGTAAGGTAGCACATCGAAGTCGGCAATCCAGCCGTGCAGATTGGCCGTGCCCTGAAAGCAAATGTGAAACACGCCATCAACGATAGCGGTTCCACAGATGGTTTCACCAGCCTGATACAGCTTACTGAATGCGGCTTTATTAATCGGAAAGTAGATATACGTACAAGCCAATTTCGCCGCATTAGTTAAATCGCTCATATCACGCAGGCTGATGCTGTACTTCAGTTGCCGGTGTGTTGAGTGCTACCCACGCTGTATGCGTAGCCAGCACACCCTGGCCAATGGTGGCGAATGTTGACGCCAGTTCAGCCTGCGTCATCAGCCCTGCAGCCTGAATTTGCTGCGCGGCCTGCAAAAACTGCAAAGCCAGCGGTGCCAGCGCCGCAGCGCTGGATACCGCAGGGTTTGCCGCGACTAAAGCTGGCGCTAAAGCAGTTAGTGTCGATACCAGCGTCGTTTCAATAGTTGACGCTGTACCTGGTTCGTTAGTTGAGTCCATTATTTTGCTCCCTGTTGAACTGCAATTGTTGCTGCCAGTGTCGTTACAGCAGCGGTAATCTGCGCCGTCGCTGCGTCCGGACTCGCCGGTAGTGCTTTTCCCGTACATAGTGGTGTCACCTGGCTGTCCAGCGTGTTGATAGCGCTGATCTGAACTGCTGTCAGCTTGCCTGCGTCCCGTAACTGTAAAATGGTGGCGAAACTGGTTTTGTAAGCCGTACATGCCTGAACGAAACCAACTTGCGCCGACTGAGTTGTTGCGCAGGCGGTTAAACCAAGGCACAACATAACGGCCAAAAAACTGAATAACTTGCTCATTTTGTATCCTCATTAAGTGGTGAAGCGGGGCTTTTAGATGAACCTAACGTATTAAAAATACCGAGGCCGGTTCCCGCCGCGGTTAAACCCATAACGACTAATGATCCGTCGTACGTCGGATAAACAACTTTTAAATATTGAATGAACGCCAGACCGCCAATTACGCCGGCATAACTTAAAAATTTTAATACTGCCGCTAAGTTAGGATTCATGATGTCACCGTATCGTACTGAGTTAAATTACGCGCGCTTATTTCGTCCGTCAGCATCGTTGCGTAATTAGGGTTTGTCGAATAACCGGCTGCCGCAATCGCCTGAATAAAATCATTCACATTTGTTGTCTGAAACGCGGCTGCGTAACGTTGATTAGTACGCAGAAAATTAGCGTGGTCCTGAATTGATGAAAGCCAGTCAGGATAGCTACGCCAGTTCGCCTGCACAATAATTTTTTTATATCCGCTTGCCGGATTAGTTGGGTCAACCAAAACATCTTCGCCAGTAGGCATCGAAAACGTCGCGCCGGTCCAGCCTGAATCCGCCTTGATGCCAAACAGATTGTTAGCTTGCTGGGTTAGTTCACTGCCGCCCCAGCTCGATTCAAAAATAGCCTGAACGATGACAAAGGAAGGCCAGATGCCTGATGCTGCAAAACCAGATTGCGCAACCGGGGCTATAGTAGTAATAAAATCAGCCGGCGTCATAGTCATCCTTATCTGTATGGGTTCTGTCTTCTAATAACCCTTCGCGTTTCTCCCGCAACCGGGTTATTTTCAACTCGCTTATTTTTATTTTTAATACGACACACCCGATAAGACAACCCAGAAACAGAGATATCCAGCCCAGCGCATCCTGGCTGACGTGGTATGCAATTTCAAGGAACCCCATCAGTCCCGTCGATATGGCTGTCGTCGCCGCCGCCGTCGGGGTTTCCAGAATCTCTTTCACTTTCTCGGTGACTATCTGGGTAAGTATGTTCATTATGAAATTCTTTCACTAAATAAATGGACCAGATTATAATCGCGAGAAAATACAACCCAACGAGGATATCGCTTAAAGTCGCCATCTGTTTTTCTTATTAAAAGTAGTCTTAGATAAGTTAATGCGACAATACCGGTGATAGCGTCGTGGTAAAAATAAGGGTAAGCGGGCCATTTTAAAACAAACCAGGCCACAATTTGAATGCCCATCTGAGCCAGGACCAAAAGAGAAATATCTTTCATTAACTTAGTCGGCTTCGTTTTAATTAAAAACAGCAGCGCCAGTAAATTGAAATTAACACATACAAATAAATAAGCCTCATTCGTTGGAATGAGGCTTAAAATGTGATGCGAAAAGCAGTCAGCCCAAAGCAAAATAAAAAAGGCTGTTATCCGCGACTGTAGCCCGCGCACGATTAGCCTTTAGGTGGTTCTGGTAAATTGCCGCCAACATCAGGCGTCACTTCGGGCGCTGTTTCAGGTGCCGCTTCGGGTTGGGTACCAGCGGCTTCAGGTGCAGCGCTGTCTGCACTGTCAGCTTTAAAAAAATTGCCAACTATTTGCTCGACGTCAGTAAGCAGTTTTTCTGCGTCAGCCTTCAGGTCGCTTTGTGGTTCTGTGTTATCCATGATGCTTTCCGTATAAAAGTTTATGCTGCTAAAGACCGTATTTTACTTCACCAGTTAATAGCTTGTACAGCAGCAATTGACGATGCCCTGAATATGGCCGCTTTTTGTGTTTGCTTATGGACGAATAAAGGCTGTGTGCGCAAAAATATAGCGCTTGCCAGCCCTTGCAGTTGTGAGAAAGTCATCGGTACGGCATTGTCTTTTGTATCATACCAGGCAAACCCGGGCGGGGCATTGCCCATTGCAGCAGCGACGGCGTTATTCAATGTAGTCAGCGATGTCTGATCTGCGTTAAACGTTGTACCCATATACTCTACAGGCTCGTTAATTGCAGCCAGATAAGCGGCTGTGATAAGTGCTGTCTGGTTTTCTTGCGCCTGTTTAATCAGCACGTCTTCACTTGGTGCTGTGGTGGTGAGCACGGCGTAAACCGCAACCTGTTCCCCTTCCACTTCGGTAAAAGGTGAAGTGGGCGCGGTGAAACTGTACGATGAACCGTGCGGCAGATTAACCGCAGTCATGTGGTCAGCATCAGATACCAAAAAAGCATCCGCCGGTGCATTGACATCTGTCGCGAAATAAAAACCTTTGCTTGGTACCGTTGTGTTGGCATGCGCCGAAGGGGAGTAAAGCACGTTCATGGTAGTCCTTTAATTAATGGCCGATAGTAATATAAGTTGCGGCAACGGTTCCGGAAGCCGCATAAATCGTGGCCCCCGTTGTTGTCGGTACTGAAGATGACAAGGCCGCGACGGTAGCGCCGTTCTGCGCTGCCGGCGTACAGGTGTAAGCGCCGGTTGGAAAGGTAATCGCAAAAGTCACGGCGACACCTGCCGTGGTTGCTGACACGGTTCCCCACTGTATAATCAGTCCGCTAGGCAGCTTAGCGTAGCCTGATGTGCCCAGCGACGCACCGGGGTTAGCAAACGCCGTGGTGGCCAGCGTCGTGTTGCTGGTGTTCGTCGCTTGCGTTGCGCCTAGCTGGTTATAAATAACCCAGTTGGCCGCTGCTGCCGCTGTAATCGTTTCGCTCCCGACCGTCATCGAGTTTTGCAGGTTATACGTCCCTGTCCCGCCTGATCCTGTACCAAAACTGACAATCTGTGTGCCGGTCGTCACACCCGTACCTGACAAAATGTGACCTAAAACCAGCGTACCTGAACCAACAGCGGTCACATTTAAAACTGTACCGGTAATTGTGCCGGTAACAGAGGCTGCTGCCGCATCAGGATTAGAAAAGTTATTATCGGCTGTCGATTTCCAGAATGTTGTTCCGGCTGCGTTACCTAATACGGCGCCTGATGCATAGCCGCCCACAAACTGGCAAAACGCGGCGTTATAGCTTGGGGTGAAACCCGCCTGCAGCCACTGTATAGCTGACGTTATTTCGTTTAGCAGCCCGTTAAAATCCTGACCGAAAGGAGGGACCCCGCCGTTAGATACCGATACGAAAGTGAGCGGGGGAAAACCGTCAGTTAATGATGCCGCCCCTGGTGTTACGTTAATCTGCGAAGCAGTCGGTATGGGCCTTG
>Ga0302200_10005061_pt1 | contig 10413 bp, 11 predicted proteins | sample II_Bog_N3_1_FD_194585 | JGI IMG/M metagenome (GOLD analysis project Ga0302200, IMG submission 194585) | Peat permafrost microbial communities from Stordalen Mire near Abisko, Sweden - II_Bog_N3_1 | ecosystem: Environmental > Terrestrial > Soil > Wetlands > Peat | place: Sweden: Abisko... | reverse complement strand
GGGGTTCTGCCAGAGCTCGAAGACTATCTGGGAGTCGGGAGGAGTGTCGTCGGTACGCCCGTCGGCGGTCCAGTGCAGATTCAACAATCCCCCTATGTTGAATAGATTGGAGTCGTGACCGCTGACGTAAACCAGATGCGTGCCGACAGGGCCGATAGCTCCAGGAATCGGCCTGGCAGACGGATTGTGCGAAGGCTGCGCAGCTTGTTCGAGCGTGTCGAGGATGTGCGCCATCAGGTTGGAACCCTGGGTACGAGCAGACACTGGTGTGCGTGTCGTCAAAGCAAATTGCTTGACTTGCAGCGGTATGAGACGGCGGAGCATGCGTTCATCGACTCGCCCCCAACCTACGTCGGACATTGGTTTGTCATCGACATATTCGAGCAATATATCTTCAACGAGTGGTGACGCGGCTGCGAGGGGTTTGGGATCGTCGAGAATGGGTTTCGCGGCAGGATGGGCGGGATCTGGGGCGAGGACGTGGGCGAACTCTTTGAGCTCGGGGTTCTCAGTAACTGAAAAGAAAGGTGCCGCGTCCTTGCCCATGGCGGCTTGGCTATCGCTGGCGGAAACGTCTTTGGGCGACAGCGGGAAGAAGCTTGGAACAGGCGAGAAGAGTGCGTCCCTGACGCCCTGCACCGGAATGATGGTGTTGATCGGAAGTGGATCGCATCCCGGTTCGAGACCGGCAAAGGTGTTGCGCGTCGACTCAATATTGCGCTCGTAGGTATCGGCGTAGAGATAGACTTCGTTGCTGTCGGGGCAACCTGCCGCCGGTAGCAGGCCATTGCGGACAAAGTCGAGGCGCATGTAAGAGCCCATCTGATGTATCGCTATCGCGCCGTGCGGTGTCAGGTAGCCAAGGGGAACCTCCCATTCAGGCCAGGGATCGTAAGAATGGAGGTCAAGAACTGAAGCAGCGGTGAGGGACGAACGGATGCCATGGCGCGACAAAACCAGCGTAAAGCGGAGCTTGTCTTTGCCGTGGTCAGTGAACGTCTGGTTCTGTGCCGGAAGGATAGTGGCCGTGAGCAGGAGGGCAATTGCGAGGGGAGTCCGCATGCGTATATATTGCCACGTTCCGGTTTGTTTCCGGCTCCGTATCCGTTTTGCAGAGACATGGAACGGCCCAGGAGCAGCCATGATGACGGCGGCGCTGCGATCGATGCTCGCCCATATGAAGCTGCACAGACCCATCAGTGAGGTACGTAGTCCTCACTATGGGGATGAAGATAGGCACCGCCCGGCGGACCCAGGATACTGCGATGCTGACAGCGCCGCCCACGACCCCCAGTATGGCGTCGGTGGCACGCGGGCCTACCGAGCGACCCTGCTACGCGTCAACCTCCAGCACGCCCCCGTGGTGCGCTTCCGGTACCCAGTCGGGATAGCCTTTCACTTGACCCGGCGAGTAGAACGCCGCGCCTCCGACTTGCGGAACAAACGCAGTCTTAATCACCAGGTCCAGCGGCATGTCCGTCATGCGATAGCCATCCGGCGTCAGCTTTCCCATCACTTCCTGCAAATTATCCCCATCCATCTCCGAGATATTTTGCCGGATCGAGACCACCTCAAACGCATACGCCTTGGCCGGTGCCGCAGTTGCTGCTGCCGTCGTGGCAGCCGACGGAGTAACTGGAGCCGCTGCGTTCGGTGCATTCGCCGCTTAGCCCATCGCCATCCCACAGCCCAGAAGGAATACCGTACCAATCTTGCCTGTCATCTCGTTCTAACCGCTAATTCTCCGACGGCCTCTCCACATGGTCGATCACCAGCGTATCGATCATGCCCGTCCCCGGCTGCAGCTTCAATCCAAGCTGCTCCTGCACCGCCGTAAAGATCGAAGGTAGAGAATCGTCCGCAGCAGCAGGAGTGGGTGCCCCCACTTCTCCCGGCGGTCCCAACCTAGCTCCCTGCACTGGGGCAAAGCTCAGCGTGAAGCTGTACTTCTCCGTAAGTCCGGTCTTGTCCTTCACGATGCGACCCGCGCCCACAAAGGGCTGCTCCAGAAAGGTCGCCAGGTCCCGCATCGTTTCCCCTTGCAACTGAAAACTGCCGATCCCGCGCATCACAGTCAAAGGTCCGGACATTGGCTTTCCGTCCTTGTCCTTCGGGCCATTGGGGTCGATGCCCTCCTTCATCTTCGGGCCGCCCTTCGCCACCACCAACTCATAGTCCGGCACCTGCTTCAACTCGCGATGCGCCTTCATCTTGAACCGGTCCGCCAGCAGCGACCGCAGCAGCGCCTCCATCCGCTGGCCCTTCTCGTCCATGCTCAGCTTCGCGAACTCCGCCGTCTGCTCCGCACTCATCTTGGCCTCGACGTCATAGTAATCGGTCTTGGTCCAGTCCGGCAGTCCGATCACACTGTCGTCGGTGGGAAGCTGCATCACCCCGCCATACGCGTTCCACACCATTGTCGACACCGTCGTCGCGTCCGCCTGGATGCCATCCGGCATATAACGGAAACCCGGCATCCTCTTGCCGCCCGTATCGATCGGCTTCACGGAAACCACATCAAACACCATCGCAGCCGCACTCGCATCGCCACTCTGCGCCGCAGCGCCGGGATGCGTCCCATCTGCCTGGCCAAATGAAAGTCGTGCAGCCATTACTATGCATATGGTCGCGAACGCAAAAGTTAGCGCCTTCGCATTATCGCTCATGACTCGGTTCCTCTTTTTGGCAGCATCATACACACTAAAGAAGCCATCTTGGGCCCGTCCATAATCGCCTTGGCTCCATCATTTAACCATATCCTCAATCGTCCCACGCAATGGCTCGACTGACTGCATTCTAAGAGGGTCCATTCTGCGAACTGCCTGCGAAGTCAGTTTGCGGTAACTTGGGTTCGCTGGCCGATCCTCGACGTGGGCGCAGCGTCAAGTTGGAACTGCACGAGTACAACCGGCAATTCTGCTGAGGGGGCTTCAGCCCTGGTCCACAACCTGTACCTTCCTGACCGCCAGAATTGGCGTCAAGGTTCTGTTGAAAGCAAACCCTTTGCCCATGCGCACGGAGGAAGCCTTGCGGACCATCGCAATCGGACTCAACAATACCTCTTCATGGGTCTGACTCGGGCGGCCATCGTGCCGCATCGCTCTACAGCATGATCGGAACAGCCAGACTCAACGGTCTCGACCCGGTGTTCTACCTGCGCATGGTCCTACAGGGACAGGGCCTGGGCGACCTACTGCTGACGGATGCACTCTACAAGGCATGGCAGGCCTCAAAGCTTGTCTCCTGTCGGGCGGTCGTGGTGGACGCCAAAGAAGGCTGCGTATTCCGGTCGATGTGGGCAGGCGATTCCATTCGATGTGGGCACCTATTCCGTTCTGATGTGGGCAGCATTTGCTGTTTTACCGTAATCGGTGCCCACATGGCGTAATCGGTGCCCACATCGAACGGAACGGTATCCCAGATGAAATGTAAAGGTGTCTGTGGGTTGGGGCCGGAGCGGACAGGGTTGGTAATCCCAGGCAGATGTTTTCCTGAAGTCAAAGGAGAACATCTTGCCCGAAAGTCGGTTACCCATGAGAAAAACGCACGAAATTCTACGGCATCACTTTGAATCACACCTTGTCCCGAGGCAGATCGCCTCGATCTGCAAGGTAAGCAGAAGCACCGTGCAGCGGTGTCTTGAGCGGCTGAAGGCGGCGGGACTGAGTTGGCCGTTGCCGGTCGAACTGGATGACGTGGCGCTGGAGCGGCGCTTGTTTCCTCCGCCTCCGGTCGCGTCGCCCGAGGACCGTTGCCTGCCGGACTGCGCGACGATTCACCGGGAACTGAAGAGCCGCAAGAATGTGACCCTTCAGCTTCTGTGGGAAGAGTACAGGCAGGCCAATCCGCTGGCCGCATCCGATGTGCCCTTGTCATTCAATATCAGCCGACCTCGACGGCTGATTAAACTTAGCAATGCGGCTTAGAGACGGCGTCACGCACGCCACAGCTTCAAGACCTATCGATCTTCATCGACCCAAGAACGAAAGTAGGATCCAGACCTCTTGCGTCGGATTCAAACCTGCATTCGAAGGGGTAAATGTCGTGGATTGCCTCACCTTTGTCCAATGACATACCTGAATCCGCCCCGTACGGTAATCTCGCGTAGACTCTCCCTCTTGCCTGATAAAGAATCCGATATGGAGCAAGGGATAGAATTGACAGACTATCGAGAAGTACGTCATCATCCGGGACATGCGTTGACAGCGGATCAAACTCTTCATCGGCCTCGTCAAACAGCCTGGATTCGAAGTAAATAGCTTCTTTGGCAGCATCAGCCGCACTCGATAGTAGACTGTCGTGTTGCTCTTGGATAAGGCTTAAAAGCTGGTCGAAGGTTCCAAGAGCACGTATTGCTTCCAATTCGGCGGTTTCTCCCGGAATATCGAAACTTTCCTCCATATAGAGTCCGTATTTGCTCAACGCGTCTATTAGGGCCATGCATTCTTTCACCGTGCTCTGTACGTCTATGTGAAGGTCCTCCAAAACGAATTCATCATGGAGTTCTCCCTGCACGGCATATTTGGCGCGCTGCGCCTGCGTGACGCCATCCTCCTCACGGAGATCCGTGTTTTGCTCAAACCATTGGCACTCTCTGATCTTCTCCTTCGGTGCGAGTTGTTCTAGCCAGATATGACCCAATTCTCTCAAGGCAGAGACAAAGTTCTTGAGTCTTAGCGGACTGTCTTCGTGATCGAAGCTTTTCACCGCAGCATCGAAGATTTCACGCTGCAAATCAAGCTTGAAATGACCACGGACGCGATGGATCAACTCATTTTTCGCAAGGTTCATGTGTTCACATTCCATCTGAGCAAATCCTACTTTCGCTTTCCCGCGAGACAACGGTAGCACCGATAATGCTCATCCGGCAATAACTATCGAACGAAGAAAAGCCACATGGCAACGAGCGATGCGCCGCCGATTCCATCGATCGATTTCTTCACATCATCAATCGTAGCGATTCTAGAACCATGTGAATCACTGACGTACTTTCCATCGAATTCGGCCAATCTGGCCCCATGCTTATCTTTGATATATTTGCCATCAATCTCCCCCAACCTACTTCCGTGATGGTCGCTTATGTACTTACCATCAAGTACAGCAACTTTACTTCCGTGTCGATCTATTAATTCATTGCGATCGAATTTGTATTCTGCCATGTTACCCTCCATTGCTTGGCTCCGATGATTTTCGTTAGACGGCAAGAAGGAGCCTTTTCCTTAATGCCCAAAGCACCGCCCCAATCAAGGAGCGGTTGGAAAACTGACCTCGGCGCTAGTTATTGATATTGAGTTCCTTGTTTTTGTCTTGGGCTAGGTTGAGGTCCACGCCGGAGCCGAAGAAGTACAACGCAGCGAGACCGTCGATATTGAGGTTCTTCCTCACTTTGACCTTCAAGGCATCGATGATGTCCTGTCTGTAGGCGGCGATTGCGAGAATAGGTTTCGTTTCTACGCGCTCGATCTTCGCGGACGCAAGAGCCCAGCTATCGGGAAGTAGCTTGAGCTTCTTCTTGACCTCGATCACGTTGTTGTACGCCTTTATGATCTCATCTTTGTGAATTTCGGCGAATGCGGTGTATTTGGCGATCTGTTCGTTGACTTCCTTGAAGCCCTTCGAGTCGGAATAGAGCCGCTTATCGAAGATTTGTTTCAATTCGACGAAGACCAGCTTGTTGTGATTCTTGTCGTAGTTCACCAGATCGATTCTAGTATTGCCGCTGCTTGGCGCGTTCTCTTCTTCGGGATCAGTCTCAGTGCCGGAATCGTTGAACGCGATTTCGGCGTCGAGCAGAGTCCTGCGATTAATCTCCACCAGATTGGACTGAATTCTTTTTTCCTCACCGGCGAGCGCGGCGATATTCGACCTGATCCGTTTGAAGTTCTTTTCCTCAAGAATCGAAGTGACCAGGTTGCAAGTCTTCTGATGAGTGACGGCAAGATCAGAACCGGAGGGCGTGACATCAACGTATTCCGGGCTATGGGAGTCGATCAGATACTTGTAATGAATGCTGCAGACAACCTCCTTATTCCGAAGCTGGATGGTCAGCAGACTTCCCATTCGGTAATAGACACTGAGGTAGTCGCCGCGAACCTGGATGCTTAGCTCCGGGTACTCGAATAAGCGACTGACGAGCGTATTCCACCATTCATGCTTGCCCGATGCAAGTTCAATAACCAGTGGATCTTCTGCTTTGAGACGTTCAAATCGTTTTTGCTCTGCCATGTCTTTCCTCTCTAGCTCAGGACGAAAGGTTCGCCGTCCTGGATAAGTGTTACGTTGTCGAAGTGATCCTGAAACCGCTCCGCGTATTCGGTGTGGATGGGTACGAGCATGCGGGGATTCAGTGCTGCAGCCAATCGCTGCAGATCCTCTACGGGCGCGTGTCCGCTGGTATGGGTGTAGACGAAGTTGATTTCCGGGTCGCTTCGGTAGGCGGCGATTTGGTCGCTGCCGAAATAGTCGGCGTGGGTTCCGTCGAGATAGCCGAGCCACTGCGAGTAGATGACGTTGACAGGGGCTGCGGCGTTCTTGAACGCATTGATGAGGCGAAAGCTGGACATCTTGCCGAAGTAGAGGAAAGCTTCAGGAGTTGCTTGTAGTTCCTCGCGCTTGACCCTGTGGAGATAGAGTCGCTTTCTGAAGTCTCCAAAGTAGTCTGGGTTTGCCTTGAGCCTTTGATCCTGGCGGTAAGCGGCGAAAACTCTTATCTCGGGCCAATCCATGGCAGGGGTATTTTGAGTAATTTGCCGGAGTTGTTCGAGCACCCATGCGGTGTAGATATCGATAACGAGGAGCTTGCCAGCACGTTTGCAGGCGCGATGGGCGGAGACGATGCGGTCGATGTTCTGGGAGGAAGAAAGCAGGAACGAGATGTTCTTCTGTTGTCGAATTGTCTGGAAGATCGTGTTCTCGACCGCCGTCTCGTCCGGGAACTGGTCGTTGCAGCGATGCAGCATGGTGCCTTCGAGGAAGAGGAGATCGATGTCGCGAATCGGACGCTTCACGAGATTCTCGAAAAGTATTCCCTTTCGGCCATGCGAGCGAAGGTCGCCGCTGTAGAACAAGCGCTTGCCTTCGGCTTCGATGAGGAAGGCGTAGGCATCGGTGGCGGAGTGATCGACGAGGTACGGAGTGATGGTGAACTCACCGATGGTAAACGGCTGCCAGGCCTTGAAATCGTGGAAATCGAGCGCATATCTGTCTTTGCCGATGAACAACTGCGGGGCGTCGATCAGGCTACGGGCCAGCCTGCCGATGTAGACCGGAGTGCCGGATGGCAGTGTAGCCATCAGACCGAAGTGGTCCTGGTGGGGGTGGCTGACCAGAAGGGCGTCCACGGAAAGGCCCGAGAGATCTACGGGCTGACTGTCGGGGCTGAGGGGAAGTCCGGCATCGAGAAGGATGCTGGTTTTTCCGGATGAGAGCTGAATACAGGTTCCGCCAATTTCGTGGGTGCCTTTATGAATGGTGATTTTCAATGGTGCTCTATTTCTCCGTGCTCTTTCTCGATTTGAAGGGACAGCACCGCACGTGATTCAGACTCTTTACGCTACGCCGATCATTATAGCTGCCTTGAATGCCCTATCCTGTACTCAAAAACACGAACGAGAAATTTACACTTGCTGGCGCTTTTTCTAAAGAAAGTTGTGGAAAACTCGGGGGCGTCCATTTCAGAAGCCGGACTTTCACTTTCTTGCCGTGGCAGGGCGTTGCGTTCGCAGTGAACACTATCGTAAGCGCTATGGAGTCCACATCTGTTTGACCCTCGTCATCGACCACATCGAGAATCCCTCCGAAAACTAAGCATGCCAATGAGGATCGTCACGCAAGTTGCGTATCAGGAAAAGCTGCGTTCAAGAAATCCTCACGCGGCTCGAAAGCGGCTATTACTGGCCTCGTTTGGGAGTACCAAAGATGGTTCCATCCCTTTCGTGCAAAACCATTGCTGAATGCGGGACCGCCGCTTAATCTGTGTTTGGGAGCATAGTCCATGAGCCATCAGGAACAGATCGTTGCAACAAACGATGAGCTGACGAATGCAGTGCTGTCGGTCGTAGAATCCTTCGAGCCGTATCGAGCCGACCATCGTCCGGACTGTGCGGACTTCGACCGCTGGCTTATCTGGAATGATAAGACTTCCGAGCGGCTGGGCATCGTTGCCCTTGTCGGGCCACAGGAGAACGCTTTATCGCTTCTTGAAAAGAAGGTACTTTTGCGTTCACGCACGATGGATCTGCTGCGCAATGTCGCGTAGCAGCGCACCTGTTCAACAGCGGAAGCAGGATAGATACTGGCGTACTACTTTTGAGTAGTGCTCGTATCATTAGCATCATGTTCAATAGACTCCGCTGGGGAGTTCTCAGCACCGCCAATATCGGCCTCAAGAAAGTCCTTCCTGCGATGCAGAAGGGCCAATACACCACTCTAGCCGCGATCGCATCGCGCGATCTTGCAAAGGCTCGGGAGGCGGCGACTGCGCTTGGCATTCCCACGGCCTACGGTTCATACGAGGAATTGCTGGCCGATCCCAATGTCGACGCGATTTACAATCCGCTTCCCAATCATCTTCATGTTCCCTGGACCATCAAGGCCGCCGAAGCCGGGAAGCATGTTCTCTGCGAGAAGCCCCTCAGTCTCACCGTCGCCGAGGCAAAAACTCTTCTTGTCGTTCGCGCACGCACAGGAGTCAAGATCGGTGAAGCCTTCATGGTCAACTGCCATCCCCAATGGCTTCGCCTGCGCCAATTGCTCGGCGAGGGCCGCATCGGAGAGCTTCGCTCCATCGTCGGCGTCTTCAGCTACTTCAATATCAACCCGGCCAACATCCGCAACCGGATAGAGTGCGGCGGCGGCGCTCTCATGGACATCGGCTGCTACCTCATCCACGCATCCCGCTTTGCCTTTGCAGAGGAGCCTACGCGAGTAGTCGCCTGCATCGACCGCGATCCCACGATGCATACCGACCGGCTCACCTCGGCGATTCTCGACTTTCCCAACGGCCAAGCCATCTTCACTTGCAGCACACAGTTGGTCCCCTACCAGCGCATCCAATTTCTTGGCACCCGTGGGCGCATCGAGATTGAAATCCCCGTCAACGCGCCTCCTGACCGTCCCACGCGCCTTTTCATCGACGATGGGCGCGACCTCTTCGGCAGCGGGATCACGACGGAGACCTTCCCCGTCTGCGATCAATACACCCTACAGGCCGACGCCTTCTCCAAGGCCGTCCTGGAAGACACTGAAGTCCCCGTTCCCATCGAAGACACCGTCAAGAACATGGCTGTCATCGAGGCTATCTTCGACTCCGTCAACACAGGCCAATGGGTATCCCCACAGCGATGAAGGACTTGCCTAAGTCGAAGGTATAGTTACAGCGAGCAATGACTGAAAGGGATAGGTCTGCTCAGTTGTGGGAGAGTCTCACCACTTCCCATTCTTGCGCGAAACAACTATTATCGACACGGCTCCGGGAGTGTATGAAATCTATGCCGAGGTTCCCGACGACAGTTGTTCGGCGCGTGGATTGATGCAGGGAGAGGGGGACCTTTTGTCATGGTCACAACCGAGTTAAATCTCAACCGCTATGAGATGCTGATCGACGGTGAATTAGTGTCGGCTTCCAAGCTGCTGCCGGTCGTAAACCCAGCAACCGAGGAAGTGATCTCCGAATTTCCATCCGGCACGGTCGAGGACGTGAACCGGGCTGTGCTCGCCGCCGAAGAGGCGCAGAAGAGTTGGGCCGCGCTGCCTGCGATCCGCCGGGCGGGCTACCTGCGGGAGATCGCTACGCTGGTTCGCGCCAATCGCGAAGCTCTGGCCCGCGTCATCACCCAGGAGCAGGGCAAGATTCTTTCTCTCGCCCAGGTCGAGGTGGACTTCTCAGCCGACTATCTGGATTACATGGCGGAGTTTGCCCGCCGCTATGAGGGCGAGATCATCCCGAGCGATCGCCCCGGCGAAAACATCCTGCTCTACAAGATGCCCATCGGCGTGATTGCGGGCATTCTGCCCTGGAACTTTCCGTTCTTCCTGATCGTGCGCAAGATGGCACCCGCTTTGGTCACCGGCAACACCATCGTCATCAAGCCCAGCAGCGAAACCCCCAACAATGCCTTCGAGTTTGCCCGCCTAGTGGCCCAGTCGTCGCTGCCCAAAGGCGTCTTCAATCTGGTCTCCGGCTCTGGATCTGTAGTGGGCAACGCGCTGGCCAGCCATCCCAAGGTGGGCATGGTCAGCCTGACGGGCAGCGTAGAGGGCGGTGTCGCCGTCATGCACGCGGCAGCGGACAACGTCACCAAGGTCTCGCTGGAGCTGGGCGGCAAGGCCCCGGCCATCGTGATGGGCGACGCAGACATCGACCTCGCCGTGCGCGCCATCCGGGCCTCGCGCATCATCAATACCGGGCAGGTC
>Ga0302200_10005059_pt1 | contig 10416 bp, 7 predicted proteins | sample II_Bog_N3_1_FD_194585 | JGI IMG/M metagenome (GOLD analysis project Ga0302200, IMG submission 194585) | Peat permafrost microbial communities from Stordalen Mire near Abisko, Sweden - II_Bog_N3_1 | ecosystem: Environmental > Terrestrial > Soil > Wetlands > Peat | place: Sweden: Abisko, Stordalen... | reverse complement strand
GGCGATGCCGACCCACGAGCGACGAAACCGTAGCGCCGATCTCCAGATCGGCTGTCGTGTGGGCGTCCTCTCCCGCGCTTTCGCAGACCGACCAACCTTGTTTCTTAACAGAAGGTCATGACAATCCATGAGAAATCTGATCTATGCAATCAACATAACGTTGGATGGCTGCGTCGACCACACCAAACAAAGTGTCGACGACGAGAAGCTTGAATATTTTACTCACCTCACGCGCGAGGTTGACCTGCAGGTCTTTGGCCGTAAAACCTATCAATCGATGGTTCCCTATTGGCCTGATGTTCTCAAAAGCCCGAATCAGACAAAAGCCGATACCGAATTTGCCCAGGCATTTGTCTCCACAAACAAAGTTGTCTTTTCACGGTCATTAGACAGTGTTGAAGACGGAAATACGCGCATTGTGCGTGGAAGCCTTCACGACGAAATACTGAAGTTGAAACAGGAACTAGGCAAAAGCATTTTGGTCGGTGGTGTAGATATTCCGTCACAACTCATCGAGCTTGGTCTGGTTGATGAATATCGTTTTGTGGTTGGGCCAGTCGTTGCAGGAGAAGGAAGACGGTTGTTGGAAGGTGTGAGCCTGCCGCGGAGTCTGCGACTAAAACTTGTTGAGACCAGGATTTTCAAATCAGGAAGTGTTGCGCTCCGCTACTTGAAGCAGTGACGGCAACATTTGCGGCAGCAACGCGGCTGAAATAAAAACGGGACGCCACACCCCCTGGAAACGAAATGAAGGATCCAGCGGAAGGTCTGCGCTGGCTCACACCCGGAAGGAAAAGGAGAAGAAAAGTGAAATACCTCTGTTTCGGCTACTACAACAAAAGCAAAGTCGATGGCATGCCTGCGAGCGAGCGAAACGCCATGTTCGATGCATGCTTTGAATACGACGACCATCTTCGCGCCAACGGAAACTGGGGTGGCGGCGAAGCGCTTCAGGGTCCGGAAACCGCCCTGACCCTGTCCAGGCAGAATGGCAAGGTGACAACCACCGACGGCCCCTATGCTGAAACTAAAGAACAACTTGGCGGCATTCTCGTACTTGAGGCGAGGGACATGAATCACGCTGTACAGCTCATCGGCCAGCATCCGGCGCTGACGTATGGCAACACGTTCGAGATCCGCCCAGTCGGGGACATGAACGAAATCATCAAGGCAAGTCAGCAGCGACGAAAACAGGCCATCGCCCCCTGAAGGGGGTCCATTGCGGACCTCCCAGTTCGGAGATGGAAACCAAAACCGGCCGCGTGTACCGTGATATGGGTCACCTACAAGTGCGAAAGATTATGATCTTCTAATGGCATCTTCTGCGGGTAATTAGGGAAAACGCATTGCGGTAATCTCCCGTCCTTTCAGAAGAGTTACCGCAAATTCTCTTTGCACACGATAGATAGTGAATCGGAAACTCGCACCTGGTTTGCGCGACCTGGTCAAAAAGGGGCAAATGGCATATGGCACGTCGAGCACAAGTTGACGAGGTTGCACCAAAAACTCTCCCGGATGATTTCAACTTCTGGGATGGCGGTGAGCCGCCTCCACCTTCAACTCTGCCGAAAGATTTCGACGACTTTGATGAGGCTCCACCTACGCAGGCCAAGCCTTCGGGGCCACGAGCGGCCGCCGCAGCGCCAGGCAAGGTGGCTGAGATGCCAGCCAACCGGATGTCCGTTCCGCCGCCAGCTCCCACTACGCCCGCGCCCATCGCACCTCCGGCTCCGAAACGGAAGCAAGAAGTCCCCATCAAGCGGGAACCCGCTGTGGTACCAAAGCGGAGCGGTAGCATCAGTCTGAACCTGCGCGAGGACTCCGCCGCGGCTCCTGCAGCTCGGGAGCAATCTTCGAAGTACGTAACAACGGAAGAGCTTTCATCCCTGGTTCAGGAATACAACGCGACACTGGACGACGAATCCGACGTTGAGGCAAAGCGTAAGAAGACACTCATGATCAGATGGATCGGAGCCATCGTTCTGGTTCTCGCGATTGTGGCCGCTGTGTTTCTCCTGAATTTCCACAAGCCGGCAGGGAAGAGTCAGAGCGTTGTAGTCGTACAGAATCCGGTTGTGACCTATACGCCTGACGCGACGCCGACCAAAGAGAAGCCGTCGCCTGCAAAGCCCGCACAACCCTGAACCGAAACGAGTGCCCCCGCCGAGCAGCCGTTGGGCAGGCGGTCCACTCATCCTGATCAGCTTGTCCCCACGCAGCCCGACGTTCTTCCGCCATCAGCGATGCCGCCGCCGTTTGACTCATTCCATCCGCACAATCCGCCCGATCAGTGCTGTCCTGCAACCCCCTAAGTTTCGCGCAATTGCACAGCAAACAAAATCCAAATAAAGAAAGCATTATCAACAAGTTAACCCGCTATCCCGTGCGGAATCAGCGCCTATTCCAAAGGAACGGCTAACTCTCAGCAACCCGCTGCCTCCTTTCATTAAACTCTCTACAACCGAAACATCTCAAAAAGGCTGCCCGCAAGGTACGTGTCTCAACGACTCGCAACCACAGGTTCAACCCTTTCGCATGTTTTGTAACCGTTTTTGCAGCCATTCCGGCTATGGAGCACAACCCTCCGATCGAACCGATTGCCACATCATAAAATGGAATCATGATCCTCGAAACCTTCCCCGTCGGCCCGCTGCAATGCAACTGCACCATCCTGGGGGACGAGGAGGCAGGCGAAGCCATCGTCATCGATCCCGGCGACGAGATCGGCCGCATCGCCCGCCGCCTCAACACCCTCGGCCTCAAACTCAAGCAGATCCTCATCACCCACGCCCACATTGACCACATCGGCGGCGCCCTCAAGCTTAAAAAACTCACCGGCGCTCCCATCCTCATGAATGAAAACGACTTACCTCAACTCAAAATCATGGCCGAGCAAGCCGGTTGGCTGGGCGTCGACACGCCGGAAACCGCTCCTCCGGACGAAAACCTGAGCGACGGCCTGGTCGTCGGCCTCGACCGATTTCCCGCCCAGGTCATCCACACCCCCGGCCACACCCAAGGCTCCGTTTGCCTTCACTTCGCCCCGCTCAACCTGCTAGTCGCCGGCGACACTCTCTTTGCCGGCAGCATCGGCCGCACCGACCTGCCCGGCGGAAACTCCGGCCAAATCATTGATTCCATTCAGTCCCGCCTGCTGGCCTTACCCCAACAAACCAAGGTCCTTCCCGGCCACGGACCCGCCACCACCATCGGAGCCGAACGAAGGAGTAATCCATTCCTACGTATGCACCCTTAATAAATGACATGTTTTATAAGATGTTTATTTTCAATGCTTAATCTAACTTACTTCAGGTATAACTTGATCCACGCGCAGGGTAATATTACTACCCTGAGTCGTTACCAGATGATCAATCAACATGGTTACTCCGGTAATGAATTCCGTCTCAGGAGTCAGCAGACTAAGTACCAGCCATCCCGACGCGCCCATCCCGAAAAAACCTCCCGGTTGCACCCAGACCCCACGTTCCAGCAGTTCCAGAACCGTCTCTTCATCGGGCTTCAGCGCAGGAATCCTCAACGTGGCATACCACCCGCCCTCAACTTCCAACCTGCTCACAGTCGCCACCCGCTCCAGCTGCCGATCCAGCTCCACCAGGTTTGCCCTCACTCTCTCCTGTATCTGCCTTTGAATTCCCCCCCGCCCGGCAATCCAGCCCGGAAGAGCACACTGCACTGGCGCATTCATTGACAGAAATGTATCTGCAATCACCTCGAGCCGCTCCAGGGCCACGTCGGCTTCGGGCCCAACTGCCACAATCCAGGCCGCCTTCATCTGCGGCAAACCGGCAATCTTGCTCAATCCACTCACCACAAACACGGGAACGCCCTCAAGTCCCGCCGCAAAACTCTGCTCCCCACCAGCCAGCGCGTAATCAAGAAACACCTCGTCCACGATCAGCGAAAGGTCAAACTCCCGGCAAAGCCGCGCCAGCTCGTCCGCCTCCCACGGCTTGGTAAAATGCCCCGTCGGATTGTTCGGATGAACCAGCACAATCGCCCGCGTCCGTTCAGTAATCGCCTGCCGAAACCCCTGCGGTTCAATCTGCCATCCATGGTCGTAAACCAGCGGAGCCTGCCTCAACCCCACATCGTCCAGCACCGCCAAAAAATCGAATAAAGGATACCCCGGCTGCGGCGCAACAATCTCCGTCCCGGGATCGCAAAGCAGCTTGAAAAGATAGTTGTAAGCCTCACTCGTGCTTGTAGTTAGCACAATCTGTTCAGGCCGAACCGCAACGCCGTGGTCCGCATAATACCGGCGAACCGCCTCGCGCCCGCGCAAGCTGCCCCTCGGTTGAGGATCGTAATCCAGTGCCGCCGGGTCACTCAGCGCCTCCAAAAGTGCCGGATCGTACTCAAACCCGCAACGCGTCGGATTTGAAGCGGTCAGGTCCGCAATCGGGAGCCCCGCCGCCACACGAAGCCGATGCGCCCGCGCCAGGTCGCTCTCTTCCGTATTCCATCCCGTCCGTCGCGAAAAGCGCATTGCAGCTACTCCAATCGCCTTTCTCGATAGCGGCCTCACCAGCCGCAAGCCGTTGAGGCAGAATAGAAAGAGGCGTCTCTTTTCACCATACGCGCCCTTCAAGAAGGAGAATCCTTGCCTCTGCGTGCGGTTATCTTTGACTACGGAATGGTCCTGACGGGTCAGCAGGACCCCGAGTCCCATTCTGACCTGCTCCGCACCACCGGCTTGCCCGCCGACCGATTTGAGCCCCTCTACTGGGCCGATCGCCACGCCTACGACGAAGGCAAGCTCACCGGACTCGCTTTCTGGCAGAAATTCGCTCGCGATGCCGGCCTGAATCTCTCGCCCGCCGCAATCGACGAACTCAACCACGTAGACGCCCGCATGTGGACCACGCAGAATCCCGCCATGCTCGCCTGGCAGCAGCAGCTCAAACAGCACGGTCTGCTCACCGCCATCCTCTCCAACATGGGCGATAACGTCCTCGCCAACATTGAGCGCGAGTTCCTCTGGATTCACAACTTCGATGCGCTGGTCTGGAGCTTCCAGCACCAAATGGCCAAGCCCGACCCCGCCATCTACCGTCTCGTCCTCGAAAAACTGAACGTCCGGCCAGAGGAATCCCTCTTCCTCGACGACAAGCTGGTCAATATCGAAGCCGCACAGGCACTGGGTATGCACGCAATCCAGTTCTCCACAGTCGATAAGCTCCGCGCGGACCTCGTCGCCCTCGGCTTCGACGAGCAATTACCCTTGCCCGCTTGAGGCGACACAGCCCTACCGCGGGCCCCAAATCCTGAAATTCCCTGACAGGTGCATCAGGCTCATGAGGTAGAGCATCCCGTCATAGTAACGGTCATGTCCGCTGGGTATTGGCGCATTCCACAGTTCATCCACAAACCGGTCCTTGATCGGCTTCGTCGCTGCCAGGCTGGCCACTGCGCTTGTCGCCATCAGCCCAATCGAGTGCCTCTTCGAAAGCGGCTTCCCTTCCAGCGTGTATTGGTCCGGATACTTGTTGATGCCGTGCGCGTAGAAGAACTCCTGCGTTCGGTCGCTAAGTGCGTGCTCCCGCGGGTCCTTGGCCCACCACGACCAATCCACCGACCAGTTGCTCTGCGTCCTCCATGAATCAAAAGAAAAGTTGCCCGCCATCGGGTTCCACTCAACCGAGTGCGGCTTCCCATCAAACTTCGCATAGTCGGGACTCAATCCCGTTTTCGCATTTGTCGTGCGTACAAAAAAGTCCCGGCTCACCTGTGCAGCCTCCGCCCAAAATGCCCTATCCGCCACTGGCCCCCATCGAGCCCACAACTCGTAAAAGGCCGGCAGATGATAACTCGGGTCAGTGAACTCGTCTTTCCCCGCCACGGGCGTGAACCGGATCATTTTCTCTTTTTCGTCGATCTCCGAACCCACTGTCCGCGCCCCAAACCGCGTCTGCCCGCTCCGCCGTTCCCTGTGCCGCATCGCCGTAAGTACTTCATCCGCCTGTGCCTTGTAGTCGTAAATGCCCCTCCCATTGCCCCAGCGGTTCCCAGCAAAATAGAGCGCCATTACAAAATACTCTTCGCCGTCAGGCGCAGGCGTCTCGTCGTTCGGCTCCCCACTCACCTTGCACGACCACGAAAAGTACCCATGCGAAGGGTGCTTGGGATTACTGATGTACATGTAGCTCTTCGCCCAGTTCCACAGCGAATCGAATTCCGTCTTATGGTTCAACTGAACAGCAATCATCATCCCGTACGACATTCCCTCTGTCCGCACGTCATGATTGCCAATATCGGAGACGTAGGCGAGCGGCCCGCTCTTATTCGCGCCAGCCTGGAAATACACCGTTTCCGTATCCGGATCGCCATGGAAAAGCTGTTGAAACGCCGCTTCCACTTTTGCATCCATCTGGGCCTTCGAGTGCCCCGCCCGCATGAACGGATTCTGATACTGTTGCGTAGCGTACGCCCCATTCCCATCATCCAGCACAGGCGCCCGTTTCCCTGCCGCATGCGCAGCCAAGGAGCCTGCCAGCAAGGCAGCCCCCAGCCAAATAGCGAGCGATCTACGCGTCATGAGTCACGAGCTCCAATACGGCGCAGCCATCTTAGCGACTGTCCGGCTCACGCGCGTATCCCACTTTAGCTCCATCCCCGACGCGTCTCGGGCACGAACCCCAAATGTGAAAAAAAGTAGCCCGATGCTTCCGGCCAGGTCACTGGCAGCGCCAACTAATCACTAACCACTAATCACTAACCACTGCTCTTAGGACGCCAGCCCCAACCCCACCAAATTCGCCGCCACAATAATCGTGATCATCCCCGCCCACAAGATGCGCACCGGCCTGTTTCCCACCCCGGCCCACTCGCCCAGCGCCAGACCGACGAGCCCACCGCACAGAACATAGATACTCATATGCAGCATCCAGTTCACATAGCTCAGGTGCTGCGGAATGTTCGCCGCGCCCCATGCATAAAAGAAGAACTGCAAGTACCACATGATCCCGCCCGTAGCAGCCAGCAGCCCATTCCTCGCCAGGGTAGCTCCAGGCTGTGCCAGATCGTCCTTCAGCGAAATCCTTTTCAGCACAGCCAGCCGGATGAAGCAGTAGCTCATATTCACCACCGCCCCGCCGCCCATAATAATCACGTAACTCGGCAGTGCCGCATAGAGCGGATTCACCCCCAAATGCAGTGCCGCCGCTTCCATCGGCTTTGCCGCGTTAATCGCAAACGACATCCCTGAAGAAAAAATTCCGCACAATCCAGCCAGAAGCAGACCAAGTTTCAGGTTGAACTCCTGCGGCCCTGCTTTCAGCAGCACTTCTTTCTGATGCCCGGCATACGAAACCACCGCGACGCCAATCAGCGCTACCAGCACGCCCGCCATCGTCAGCAACCCGCTCTTCGTCGTGAAAAGCAGGTCCGCCTGGCCGTTGCTCAGCGGTGGAATCAACGTGCCCACCACCAGCGTCACACCAATCGCGACGCCAATCCCAAGGCTCATTCCGAGATACCGCATCGTCAGCCCGTAGCCCACATTCCCCACGCCCCACATCGCCCCAAACAGCGCCACTTTCAAAAGCAAGTGCGGGTCAATCGACGAGTAGAATTCGCCAAAGCTCGGCAGCAAAATCAAACTCACGCCCATCGGCAACAGTATCCACGAGAAGAATCCTGCCACCGCCCAAGTCGTCTCCCACGACCACTTCCGCACTTTCTCAATCGGCGCATAGAACGACGCAGCCGACGCTGCCCCGACGACGTGCCATCCAATCCCGGCAATTATCGAAGACATCCCTCTCCTTGTCTCAGAACGTCCTGCTGTGCCCCATTCATCGCAGTTTCATCGCGATGAGTGGGCGTTCGCAATGAGGCTGGTGCGAGCCTCCCGCGAGCGTCTGCCGCACCGCAGGTGCCTCCGCCCGCCAAATCGTAACCGGCCCCATCAGCCCCGAACTCAGCAGCGGCGAGTCCGCTTTATACGGCTTCACGTCCGCCCATGTATAGGTCTTTGTTACGCCCGGCTGCAAGTCACCAATCATCCGATTCGGCCACAAATTCGTCACCTTCACTGTCACCTCGTTAGCCCCTGGATGCAGCGCAGCACTGGCATCCACCTTGAACGGTGCGTGCCACACTTCACCCAACGATTTGCCGTTAACCGTCACCTGCGCAATATTCTTCACATCCCCCAGGTCGATCCACATCCGCGCCCCATCGCTGAACCAGGCAGCCTGCGCATTCACGGTCGTCGTATAAGTCCCGGTCCCCGAGAAATACTTCACCCCCGGATCGGTGCTCTCCGTCCATGAGGCCAACTTGTCCAGCGTGACCTCCGCCGGCGCGCCTCGATCCACTTGAAACGCCACCTTCCATGCGCTGCTCACCGTCTCCACTTTCGTCTCATCCACCTTCGGCAGAGTGCGGTCCATCGATAGCGCAGTCTTGTGGAAGACCACAAACGCCGTTCCCCAAGGCTCCAGCGCCAGCGGCACAGTCGTCCGCCCATCAGCAATCTTGTAAGAAGCCGGCTCCATCGCGCCCGTCTCTGCGTGCCAAATCTCCGCTTCCCTGCCCGTCACTCTGAAAGCCCCATCCACCCTCTCGCTCCTGTCGCTGCGGTTATCGACAAAGTAGATGTCGCCATCCGCAAGTTTGCGGTGCACAAACTCAATCCGCACATCTTTTTCTGGCCTTGTGTAGTCGAAGTCGGGCGACAGCTTCAACGCAACAACTGCATCCTTCAAGCTCTGTCCCGCATAAACAGTTCCTTTTCCCACGTGGTGCACACCGCTCCCATCTCCAAACAACTCCCCGCTCAACCTCTTGAATTCCCTCTGGTCATCGGCCAGACTTGGATCGTCCTCCGGCTTCGCTCCAGCAATCACCGCACCCTCGGTCACGAGCGTATGAATCGCCCGCAGCACCGGCAGAGACATGTGCTTGCTATTGGCATCGAGCACGAGCACCCGGTACCGCATCCCACCCGGAGTCGTCAGTTCCCCATCCTCCACTTTCAATTCGTGAATCAGCGCATCGGCATTGATGTAATCGAACCCATATCCAGCCGGAATCGGCGGCGCGCTGTTTGAGAACAGAGCAGTCAGGTTCGAGTCCTCGCCGTAGAAATACACCACGTCTGCCGCAAACCTCCCCTGCTGCAACATAAAGCTCGACCGCGCCAGGTAATCAATCCATGACCCCGCCTGCTCCGCCCATGTCTCGTTGCGGTTGAACCATTGCCCAAACGGTCCAAGTGTCAGTCCCGGTATCTTGTCCGTCACCGGCTGATGCGCCGATTCATGAATCACAATGCGATTAATCCCATTCAGCAGTTCCTGATCCGCCGTTGGCTTCAGCGTCTCCGGCGACCAGCCCCAGGGAACCTCCGAGGCCGTCATCGACTCCGCCGCCGCCAGGTTCTGTCCGTAAATATGCGCCACCGACGCCGACTCGCGATCGTCCGCGTTGTAGCCAAACTGCTCGTGGTTTACCCCGGGCCGCTGTGTCCACATCGCACTCATGGGCACTTCGTTAAATTTCTTCACTTCCATTCCATCGCACACATACGCCCTGCCCCCTTCGTGCGACTCGCCATAATGCCCCATCCCGCGTTCGTGCAGCGTCTCTTCCAATTGCCCGTAATGTTCGGTAGCAATCAGATCGGCAACCGTCTTCCGCAGATCCCACAAAAATCGGTCGCTCGCCTCGCTGCTCTCCACAACCCGCCCCGTTAACACGGGCAGCCACGGCGTCGCATCGTACCCGCGCAGCTTCTTGAACTGCTCCAGCATCTTCGGTGTCCAGTTCAGCGAGCCTGCCTCCCAACTGTCATTGATCACGTAGCGGATGCCGCGCTTGCCCATCATCTCCGCGCCCACCGTCTCCTTGTAGCTATCGAGGTAAGTATTCATGTAACGGGCCACAGCAGTGCGATCCAGCTTGTCAACCTCAAGCCCCGTCGCCTCTTTGGTCGCAGGATGGTTCGTAATTCCCAGCAGCGAGTAACCCAGGCGCACCACCACCCATTCCCCCGGCGGCGGAGTCCAGTCCAGCTCCCCGTCCTCTTTCATTTTCCCGGTCAGGTCCACCACATCCGCCTTGCGGATGGCATCCTGCTGCCCCACCGCCGTCGTCGCGTAACGATAAAGGTCCTCTTCCGGAGTAAACGCCGCCTTCTCCTCAAACCGATTCACCCGCGCGCCCGGAATCAACTCGAGCTTCGCAATCGCATATTCCGTAGGCGCTTTCCTATTGAACTGAGCCGGATCAAACCCCTTCGCCCAGTCAGGAACCGCAGGCGGAGGAAGCCGTTTGAATGTCACGCGGAAAAACTTCGCCGTCACCGCCGGGAATGCAATTGTGTGCTCCGGTGCGCTCCCGCCTGAAAGCTTCGCCACTGTCCTAAAGGTCTTTCCATCATCGCTCGCTTCC
>Ga0302200_10005053_pt1 | contig 10423 bp, 9 predicted proteins | sample II_Bog_N3_1_FD_194585 | JGI IMG/M metagenome (GOLD analysis project Ga0302200, IMG submission 194585) | Peat permafrost microbial communities from Stordalen Mire near Abisko, Sweden - II_Bog_N3_1 | ecosystem: Environmental > Terrestrial > Soil > Wetlands > Peat | place: Sweden: Abisko, Stordalen... | reverse complement strand
TACTCCTATTTTTTCGCCTAATCGTGTATTAAATACTCCTTGAATACTCATAGCAATTCCTGAAATTATTGCACATATTATTCCAAACATAATATCACCTCAAGAGTAGTATTCCCTTAAGATTATTGACTATGCCTTATATAAAATAAAAATATCATTATGTAAGAATATATTATATTTAATAGCCAACAGTGATGTATGTTACATTAAAAAATTAAAGTATTACTAAATTATCTAAATCCTTAATAAATTGATTTTGTATTTGAGATTCTGAAAACCCTAATGTTAATCCTAAACTTAGTAAGTCTTCCAATAAAGTTAAGTAGTGATCCATAGATGGGGAAGCAATTAAATCGTTAATATCAATATATAAATTTAAGAATTGATCACTTAAACAATAATCATTAGGATTCATAGATACTGCAATTAAATCTGTATATTTATGATCAATTCCTAATGTTAAAGCTTGAGAAATACAATTTATATATTTATTAAATATTGCAGTTAAATTAACAGGTTTAGTAATTTTAATTAAATAATTGAAGCAAAGAGTTTCATTAGCTAAATTACCGAGGATTACCTCGAATTCTAGGTTTTTGCGAACTTGTAATTTATGCGAATCTAATTCCTCATTTATCGGTAAACTATCATTGTATTTTTTTTGTACTTTAAATAGTGGTTGAATATTCATAGTGAATCCTCCTACATTTCTAGTAATTAATATTATTTTACAAAATCTTTAAAGCAAATGAAACCTACGAAAACGGATACAGGAAAAATTTTTTTTATATTTACAAAAAATTCACAATATTAAGAGATTATTTTTGAAGTTTAATGTACTCATTGTGCTAATTAAAAATTTTCTATGTAAAAATGAAATCATGAAAAGCTCAAATATAATCAATATCCCTTATCTAGGATTAGAAAAATAGAAAGAAAATTTCAAATATATATAACAAGCTTAATTCATAAACATGTACAAATAATAAGACTGTCTCAAAAAATTTATTTGAAGACAGTCACTAACATGGCTAAGATTTAAAACATAGCCCAAAAATTATTTTAATTTTTAATAAAAACCAAGCTAAGAAATAATTTTGTAACGCTACAATAATATATTATTAAAAGTCTCTTAATGTATATGATTTTAATGGAATATTTTTCTTTACAGTAGGAAGTTTCCATATTTCAATGCTTTTAACCTTTAATTTAGCAACATTATCTTTGTTATATATTTCAGGAAAATTTAATTTCACATCTTGTTTTTTATAATCTTTAGGAATATAACCTAAATTAGCAAGAGAAATAAAGTTATCTTCAAAAGATTTAACAATAAATCCATTAAGTTCTAAAGTATCAAAAAGACAACGAGAAAGCCTTTTTATATAACCTTTGTTATCTATTTTTAAATTTATACTTTTAGTAGAATCAAATAGATATACTAAATCACTAGCGTCAATTCTAAAACTTTTATATGGAGATATAATTTTATCAACAACAGGATATAACTTATCTAAATTCGGATTTTCTATAGCTGTTAATATAATAAAAGGTACTGGTGAATTTCTATTTGCTCTAAATTTCTTAGACATATTTCTTTGTATCGGTGATATTACTTGATAGGTTTCCTCATCAAATAATGCAACTATATAGTAATTCATGATAAACCTCACAATCTCAATTAGTGTAGTACTCAAAGTTTTAATAAATTATAACACAATAAATAAAATAAAAGAACAGAATAATAATTAAATAATGAATATAAATAACAATTATGTAATATATAATAATTTTTTACATATATATTTATTTGTATTCTAGATAATAAGACGATTTAGGAATATAATTACAATTATTCCAATTAAAAAGTTATATTAAATAGCATATATACTGAAAAAAGTAGTAATAGACTAAAAAAATATATTTAAATAAATTTAGTTTATGATATAATAATTAAAGTAGATTTTAATAATAAAATAGGTTAATAATGCAAATTGGTATGAATTAAATATAATATATATTTTAGATAGATAGGGTGAATTCAATGGAAAGATTAGTTATAAACGGAGGAAACTTGCTAAAAGGCAGTGTTGATATCAACGGAGCTAAGAATGCAGCAGTAGCAATATTACCAGCAGCAATAATGGCAAGTAATGGAAGATGCACAATTGATAACATACCAGATATTGAAGATGTACACTGCTTAGAGAGAATACTTAAAAGCTTAGGGTGTAAAATAGTTAAAATAGATAATAATACTTTAGAGATAGATAGTACTGGTGTTAATAATTTTGATGCATGCATAGATGACGTTAGAAGAATGCGGGCTTCATATTATTTTATAGGAGCTTTATTATCACGATTTAAAAAGGCGAGAGTAGTTCTTCCAGGTGGATGTCCAATAGGTGTAAGACCTATAGATCAGCATATAAAAGGTTTTGAAGCTTTAGGAGCAGAAGTGGTTATAGAACATGGAGCCGTTAATGTTAAGGCTGATAGATTAATAGGTGCTAATATATTTTTTGATGTAGTTTCAGTAGGTGCAACAATAAATGTTATGATAGCAGCAACATTGGCAGAGGGAACTACAGTATTAGAAAATGTAGCTAAAGAACCTCATGTTGTTGACGTAGCAAATTTTCTAAATACAATGGGTGCTGACATAAAAGGTGCAGGTACTGATATTATAAGAATTAAGGGTGTAGAAAACTTAAAAGGTTGTTCATATAGTGTAATACCAGATCAAATCGAGGCTGGTACATTTATGATAGCAGCAGCTGCTACCGGTGGAGATGTCTATATAAAAAATGTTATACCAAAGCATTTAGAATCAATTACAGCTAAGCTTACGGAAATGGGAGCTGTAATTGAAGAAGGTGATGATTGTATTAGAGTAACTGTAAGCAAACCACTAAAAGGAGTTAATATTAAAACAACTCCATACCCAGGATTTCCTACAGATATTCAACAACCAATGTCAACATTATTAAGTATTGTCCCAGGGAGAAGCTTAATTACTGAATCTATCTGGGAAAATAGACATAAGCACATAGATGAATTAAAGAAAATGGGTGCTAATATAAAAGTTGAAGGTAGAGTTGCAATTATAGATGGTTCACAAAAGCTAACAGGTGCGGTAGTAAAAGCAACAGATTTAAGAGCTGGTGCAGCCATGGTTATAGCTGGATTAGTTGCAGAAGGTGAAACAGAAATAACTAGTATAGAGCATATAGATAGAGGATATCCACACATAGAAAATAAGTTTAAGGCCTTAGGTGCAGATATTAAAAGAATAGGCGTTGAAGAGTAATATAAATCTCATAAGGGGGAGGGATTACAGTGATATTTTGTTCTTTATATAGTGGCAGTAGTGGTAATAGCATGTTTATTGCCTCAGATAAAGCTAAGATATTGATTGATGCAGGACTCCCAGGTAAAAAGATTGATATGGCATTGCAAGAAATTAATCAAGAGCCAAAAGATTTGAATGGGATTTTTATAACTCATGAGCATAGTGATCATATTAAGGGAATAGGGGTATTATCTAGAAAATATGATATTCCTATATATGCAAATGCTGATACTTGGTCTGCTATGGAGAATTCAATTGGAAAGATAAAAGAGCATAATGTAAAAGTAATTGATAAAAGGTCAACTACCGAAATACAGGATATGAATATCAAAGCTTTCAATATTCCACATGATGCTGTTGCACCAATGGGATATACAGTAAGTCATGGAGAAAAAAGCATAAGTGTAGCAACAGATTTTGGAACTTTTACTAGGGAGATTTATGATAACATAAAAGATTCAGAAGTCATACTTCTTGAAAGTAACCATGATGTTAACATGCTTAAATTTGGACCATATCCGTATCCATTAAAAAGAAGAATACTTAGCGAGATAGGACATTTGTCTAATGACGATTGTGGAAGTGCTATTGTTCAATTATCTAAATGTTCAGCAAATAAAAAGATTATTTTAGGACATTTAAGTAATACAAATAATCAACCTGATTTAGCATATCAAACTGTTTTGAATGTATTAAATGAAAACGGAATTAAGCAAAATCAGGACATAACATTAACTATGGCAAATAGGCATAATCCTAGCAGTTATATAGAAATTTAATTTATTTAAGATTATAATATATAAGTTGTATTAATGATTATTCAATAAACTGAATATTTAGATGTTCAATTTTAATGTAAATTATTTATTACAATATATATAAATATTATATATAATTATTATATAAGAATGAAAATTTAAGGAGGACTTAAAAATGAGTTTATATACAGAATGGACTGAAATGGTTGTTGAATATGTAAAAACTAAAGGGGAAAATGCTTTTTGGGCAGAATATAGTAAATTAGAAAAAGGAATATACAAGGATTTATTAGCTAATCATAAAGAAGTTAAAAAGACTACTATTAATGAGTTAGCTAAAAATTATAATTCTACAGTAGAATTTACTATGGGATTTATGGATGGAATTAATGATAGTTTAAAGAATCAATATGATCTTGAAACTATTGATGCTGATACTGAATTAGTATTTGATTTAAACCTAGAAACTTTATACTTTAATATGTTAGATGCTAAAGCTGAATATTTATATACATTACCACAATGGGAAGGAATATTCTCAGAAGAAAAGAGAGCTGAAATACAAAAACAATTTAGAGAATCAAAAATTGTAAGAAATTTTGATAAAGTAGGAAGAAATGATATGTGTCCATGTGGAAGTGGAAAGAAATATAAAAAGTGTTGTGGAAAAGATAAATAATACTTAGAGATTTTAAGTGAATTATAATAAAAATCAGATTTTGTTACATATGAAATAAATACTGGTTGAATTAAAAAAGCTCTATTTTTAGATAGGGCTTTTTTCTTTTTAATGATTTTATGAAAAATAACAATTCACAAATATGAATAAAGTTGGTATAATTAAGTTGTAATAGTAATATTAATATTTAATTAAGTTTAAATATTAAAAATGCTTATTAAATTAATTGACATTAAGATTTTGATAATATAATAAATAATGCTATGGTAGCACTGATAATGGATTTTTTAAGGAATCTTTATTGGTGCTTTTATTTTTTATAAATTTAAAATGTAGGCAATAATATTTTTTGGGGGAGGAACTAAATATGGCTTTAAAACTTAAATATTTACTCAATAGGAATTTAAGAGAACATTCAGAAAAGGTTTTTGAAGGAATATCTAATGGAAGGAAAAAAGCTTTAGATAACTGGTTCAATGATAAGTGGGCTCAATTAGATAATATTAAAAATTCACTTGTGGCATTAGAGGATGATGACAATATAGTATATAACTATTTGGTGGAAAATGTAAAAAAACATGAAGATTTTTGTGAAATATTTGTTTTAGATGAAAAAGGAATAGTATCAGTTTCTTCATGTAAGAAACATATAGGATTAAATATGAGTGATTTGCCTAATTTAAAAGCTGGATTAGAAGGTAAATCATTAATGTATGGTCCATACATAGATAAGAGAACTTTGGATACTGATATAAATAATAAAAAATTTGCTGATGATGTTACGTTAATGTTTTCAAGTAGATGTAAAAACCATACTGACCAAATTAGAATATTATGCTGTAGAACATTAAATGATGATATGAGTAATGTAATTCAAGATGAGGACACTCACATATATAAAGATTCTGGAGACAATTATTTATTTATGGTAAAGTCAAACAGAGGAATTAAACAAGGAACAGCAATATCTAGAAGTAGATTTGAAGATAATACTTTTACTTTAGGGGATAATCTTAAGGATGGAGTTAAAACTAGAAGTTGGGGATTAGTACAAATTAAAGAACATACTGAATTTGAAATAATATTTAATGACCCAGCAACTAACAAACTACATCAAGGAGTAGAAAATACTATTAATAATGGGCAAAATTTAGATTGTTGGCCTGGATATCCTGACTATAGACATATTATGGTTGGCGGTAAAGGAGTATTAATAACTCCGCCTAATTGTGATGAAGTTTGGGGTATGATGTGTGAAGGTGATATAGACGAAATATATAATTTTCAAAGTATAAATCTAAAAATGCCAATAGCTATATCAATTATGTCAGCAATATTAATAGTAATAAATTTCATAACAACAAAATTAGCACCAAATATGAGTATATTAACATCTTTAGGAATGTGGTTTATACTATCTGTATTCACTTTAGTAATCTCTAAAAAAATGGTTTCAGCACCTTTAAGTAAGACGATAAATATATTACAAGACATTGCAGAAGGAGAAGGAAATCTAACAAAAAGAGTTAAGAAAATGTCATCAGATGAAATTGGAGAATTATCAAGATGGTTTAATAAATTTATAAATAATCAAATGAGTATGCTATATAGAGTGAAAAAATCAGCAAGAACTACAAAGAAATCAGTAAATATAGTTTCAAGCATAACAAGTGAAGTCAAAAAAGGAATGGGAATAATAGAGAATACAGTTGTAAGTTTATTAGAAAATTCTAAGGAGCAAAATTTAATATTTCAAGACACAAAAAATAAATTTTCAGAGATTACAGCATCAATTCAAGAAATGGACAGTCTTATTCTAGAAGTTTCAGGAATAATTGAAGGAACTAATGAAAATTCATTAGTAGCACAAAATTCATCAAATGAAGTTCTAAATAATATGCAGGATTTAGAAAGTACAATTAGCAGAACAGTAGAGTCCATTAGCACTTTGCAAGGATATTCAAATGAAATAAGTGAAGTTATTAATGTAATAAGTAATATAAGCAAACAAACTCAACTTTTAGCACTTAATGCATCAATTGAAGCTGCAAGAGCTGGTGAGAGTGGAAGAGGATTTACTGTTGTTGCAGAAGAGATATCTAAACTAGCATTAGAAACAGAAGATGCAACTAAATCAATAAGTAATGTTATTAAGCAAGTTCAAGAACAAACACAAGCTACCTTTGAATATGCAGGGGAGATAAATAGTAAAGTAAGTACATCAACAGGAAGCGTAAAAAATTCCATGCAATCATTTGAGCAAATCAATGGTGATGTAACAATAATTGCTAATGCTATGCAATCTATTACAAAAATAACGTCAACACAAAGTGAAAATGTTGGAGATGTAATGAACAAAGTAAGTACTATGGCTGATAAGATAGAACAGTCAACTGAGCATAGTTCAAATAAGAGTGAGGAATCATTAACAATGGTTAAGAAGATACTATCAGAAATAAGACAATTAAAACAAGCTACTGAAGTTCTAGAATATTCATCCGATAACCTAAATGAAATGGTTGGATCATTTAAATTAAAATAAAATACTACAATTATGCGTACAGAGCACCGAAATAAGGGGGCATGCATTTGTTACAGTTGCTAAGGATTTGGCTGTGAATTTCTACTGAAGAAATATCTACAGCTAAATCCTTTGATGCAACTTTCACAAAAGCATGCTCCTTATTTCTAGTTAGATATATAAGCATAATGTAGAACTTAGGTATTTATATTTTATTTAGAATGTGTACTTATCCATAGAAGGAGAGGAATATGTGGATAAGTTTGAAGTTAGAAAGTGTATGTGTGGATTATATTTTGGTATTTTATGAATTATCCTATTATTTGTGCAAATAATAAAAATATATTATAATCTAGTTTAGCTTCAAATTAAACTATATAAGTTGTAATTGTATTAAGTGTGATATTGCTTTGCACTATTTAAATATAGACAAGATTTTTTAATTTATATAAGGAATTTAAAGTGTACAGAAAGGATAAAGTTTATGGAGAAGATAGACAATGAAATACATAAAAAAAGATGGATAATATTACTTACTACTGTACTTCTAACATTTATGGCTACTCTTGATGGCAGTATAGTAAATGTTGCATTACCTGTTATGGCACAAAAACTTTCAGTAAGTATGGCGTCTATAGAATGGGTAGTTACTAGTTATTTAATAGTTATTGTAGGAACCATTCTTATATTTGGAAGATTAGCTGATATTATAGGAAAGACTGCAGTTTTTAAACTAGGTATTATAATTTTTACAATTGGCTCTCTTGCTTGTGGATTATCTAATTCATTAATAATGTTAGTTTTTTCAAGAGGGTTGCAAGCTATAGGTGCCGCAGGTACTATGTCTACAAGTCATGGAATTATAACTCATGTATTTCCCAATAATGAAAGAGGAAGGGCACTAGGGTTAAACGGTACGTTTGTAGCACTTGGTTCAATGATAGGGCCTCCTATAGGCGGAATTATTGTATCAATTTTTAGCTGGCAATATATTTTTTTAGTAAATGTACCTATAGGAATTTTGGCCCTTATTCTTGCAATGAAAACACTACCTAAAAGCAGTAATAATAAAAATGAAAAATTAGACATAAAGGGAGCAGTTTTATTTGCATTAACTATGGTATTACTGTTTGGAGCATTAACTTTTGGTAAGGAAATTGGATTTAACAACAAAAGTATCATTATGTGTTTAATCATTTCACTTGTATTATTTATGTTATTTATAAAGGTTGAAAGAGGAATGAGTCAGCCATTATTAAAACTTGAAATATTCAATAATTCACTATTTTCACTTAGCGTATTTTGCGCATTTATTTCATTTGTAGCAATAAGTTGCTCAAATATAATACTGCCATTCTATTTACAATATGTAATGAAAATGACTCCTTCATCTGCAGGAGTAATAATGATGGTATCACCAATAATATTATCAGTTGTTGCACCAATGAGTGGGTACATATCAGATAGAGTAGGTTCAGAAGTTCTAACATTTCTAGGACTTATAGGAACTAGTATAGGATTATTTTTAATATCAACTTTAACCCAATATTCTCACTTGGGCTTTCTAATTGTATTTATAGCCATAATGACAATAGGAAATGGAATGTTTCAATCACCTAATAATTCATTAGTTATGTCTACTGTAGATAAAGATAAGTTGGGGATTGCAGGAAGTATAAATGCTTTAGTAAGAAACCTAGGAATGGTTTTTGGAATATCATTATCGACAACGCTTTTATATAGTCTTATGAGTAAAAAAATAGGATACCATGTTACAGGATATATAGAAGGAAGAGATGATGTTTTTGTATATGGAATGCAATATGTATATATATCTGCAGCTATTATATGTGCTATAGGAGCAATGCTTACAGCATATAGATTATATGGAATTAGATCAAAAGAGAGAGCTAAGGAAGCTTAAAAGTAAAAATTAATATATTGAAGGGAGTAGCTATTAAAAGTATTTTTTATAAGATACCTAAAAAAATAACTAGAATATTCAATTGTTTTTTTGAGGTTTAAAATACTTGTAATAGCGTAATAAAAATGACTATTACTATAATTACAGTTGGAAAGTTAAAAGAAAAATATCTAAAAGATGCAATAGATGAATATTCTAAAAGGTTAAGCAGGTATTGCAAATTAGATATAATAGAAATTCCAGATGAAAAGACACCTGATAATGCTTCTGAAAAAGAAGAAGAAGCAATTAAAGGAAAAGAAGGTCAAGCAATACTAAATAAAATTAGAGATAGTATGTTTGTAATAGCTATGGATTTAGGTGGTAAAGAATTAACTTCACAAGAATTTTCAGATTATATACATAACTTAGGAGTAATGGGTAATTCTAACGTAGCCTTTATAATAGGAGGAAGTTTAGGAATATCAAAAAGCGTTTTGGTTAGAGCAAATTATAAATTGTGCTTCTCAAAGATGACTTTTCCTCATCAACTTTTTAGAGTTATGTTGTTGGAGCAGATCTATAGAGGGTTTAGGATAATGAAGGGTGAACCGTATCATAAGTGAGTGATAAATTTACTAAAATTGGATGGTGGAATAGGTGAGAGGTAAGGGACGGTTCGCCTCTACCATGAAAACCCACGATACATATAACCCGTACTGTAGAAATTAAGTGCGGTTTTTTACTTTGCTGTGATAAAATTAGTATATGATTGCTGAACATGGTGTCAGTATAAATCCTCCAAACTAATATTTTGCCTAATTTGAATAGAACGAAACAGCTATAAGCAGCGGTACTCTGTTTCAATTTAGAAGTTTGAGTTTAAAATCTAAGATATGTATAAATTTAAATTTCAAATTTGACATGAATATCCGCCTACTTTATAATTTAATTACACAATATTGAAAAAGTAAGGAAGCGAAAATTGATATGATAAATATTATTAAAACTACAATTATAACTATAATAATATCATTTATATCTGGGTTGCTGTTAGAGTATTATAAAAATTTAGCACCTAGAATATTATGTAATATAAGAAATGGTATACCTCTAGAATTAAATAACAAAAAAATTTGTACATACATTCTTACTGTTAGAAACATATCTAATAAAACAATTCATGAGCTAACCCTAAATATACAAGGCT
>Ga0302200_10005049_pt1 | contig 10428 bp, 9 predicted proteins | sample II_Bog_N3_1_FD_194585 | JGI IMG/M metagenome (GOLD analysis project Ga0302200, IMG submission 194585) | Peat permafrost microbial communities from Stordalen Mire near Abisko, Sweden - II_Bog_N3_1 | ecosystem: Environmental > Terrestrial > Soil > Wetlands > Peat | place: Sweden: Abisko, Stordalen... | reverse complement strand
AGCAAAATTTTAATTTAAGACTTGTAATTGTATTGGCTATCAGTTCATTATTGCATTTACAAATCAATAAACAACATTCTTATGGTTAATTCTCTTTTCTTCTGTATATATGATAATGGGGTTTTAATATAATTCAGTTCAGCTTTATCTTCTTGCTATTGACTCGTGAAGAATAGCGCATTCCTTATGATTTATGAATGATTGTTTCTATTGTTTGTGCTTTGCTGCTGACGATGTTATTTATAGGAATGAATATTTTAATTATCATAATCTTAGATCATTGTATATTTCATAGCTCCATAACAGAACTAAAATACAACTTATCTGAAGGCTGCTTGACTTGACTTTCACCAAATTTGGCTTTGGGGCTCATTAATCTTTAGGGACTGAATTCATATAAACTGCGGGGTGTTGTAATTTCAGGTTTATCGCTTCCCAGACTGTTCAGTTTGAGCATAAGAAGAGGAGAAGAAGCCTCATTTTGTCCAGTTTATCCAAATGACTGAACTTTTCGGAGTAGGCTAAGTTGACTACAAACTCCGCACATTTCAGGATTGTTTTTAGGTGCAGGATCAACAAATCTGCTAATAGTGACCTCCTCTTTGGGCCCAATAACTTAGGACTCTTTGATAATCTTATGTCTAAATAAATAATATTTTACACTTCGGGAATGGTGATATTCCCGTATAATCCTTTTTTAAAGGAATAGATTGAACCAATGCTTTTAGAAGGTCTCAATTTTTAATCAGGGCTTGCTTCAGTCCTTTCTTGGGTGACTTCTCGGAGTTGTTCAATATCTTGTTTGATCATTTGCAGTTTTTAGTCTTCTCTGGGAGTATTTCCATTTTGGAAAATTCTTTTGGTAATAAGTTTATTTTTATCCTTTTCAAACTCAAGCTTCTTTTTTGCAGGAGGAGGAGATAAAATTAATCTTGAAGGCGAGCAGCTTAATTTAGATAGCCTCAATTGATCATTAATTATGCTTCCAGCTCTAGATGAAATAAGATCAGTTTGTTATTGCATGACTAGAGGGTACTCCTTGCATTTCTTTACAAGTTTAAGGCCAAATATTTGGAGATTCAATCCTTTAGAAATTTATTTGATTCTTTCTAATAAGCCAGAGTAAGATATTTGTCCTTACATTAACACCTTTTCCAATTTATCACCTTAATCAGATGTCATTTTATTCACTATTAGGGAGATCAGAGATTTCAACATATCTTCAAGCTTAATATCTCCATTCAGAGGGAAACCAAAAGTACTGTTATAAAAGGCATGATTCCACCAAACTTTTACTTCTCCAGAACCATCCACTCCAATCATATAGTCTTTGATAATAAAAGGAGTTCTTGTTCGATGGAGGAGTTCCCTAAAGCCGCGCAGTGAGCCATTCAAAATGAAGAGAGCCTCCTCATAAGTAATTTGTTAATCATAAAGTTAGAATCTCCAAGGAACATAATCCGTCACGATGGACACTTTCAACGAAGCGACTCCCATGTCGTAGGAAATATGCTCATCCTTAATCTTGAAGACTGTTGCCACATTTTTGGATAGAGATTCCTTACGATTTAAGTAGGAGGTGACTTATCGCTGAAAATTGGATGTATCAAGGGGGACATTTTAATAGACATGGACCATCATTAGCTTAGTCTAATCATAAGCTGCCATGGGGCATCCAGGAATCGTCTCGCTGGAGACGATGCTACGATAATTTTCAGCCATGCTTAATGAGATTTGAGGACTGTAATAAATTTATTATATGCAGCTATTTGATTTTTTTATTGTAACGCTATTGCCGCTGCCGACTTTGTTTCGATGCATACGAATGCCTATTGGCATTTTTTTTGCATTTGCCTATTAGGAAACGAACTCTGTAATATTTTCGTATCCTTTGAAGAACTTTTTATGATGTTGAGTCCCTGATGATAAATTATTAGGAAATCAAATGGTTACAAATAAATATGCAATTGCTATGCAATTCATGACTTCAAACAAGTTTTGAATCAATATTTTCCATAAGGGATAATCAAATCTACCTTTATTTAGAATCATGCAATTGCAATATATTTATTAAACCAAATCCTTATCACTAAATATAATAAAAATAATCATAATGGCACATATTCTTCAAAAATTATGATTTAAATAAAACATTTTTATTCAGGTATTCGTATTTTCAATAAAACTATCTAGCCAAGAATCATATGGTTGCTGAAAGCAAGATAATTTAGCCAGCAATATGTTAAACGCTTTACAGTTTATTTTTGACAATTATGTATTTTTATTTTGGCTTTTTTCACTTTTCAAGATTTTATAATAGTTTATGTCAGATTCAGCAATACAGGAAGCTCCAATCGTCCCTGAAGTCAATGAAGTCATCGAAGTGCCCGAGGTTGTTACAACTGATCCTCGTAAGCTGTTTGTCAGCAATCTCGACATCACAGTAGCCATAAGTCCAACTAGGCTTCTAATCGCAAAACCTAAAGCGATCTTCACTAAATATTCTCAAAATTTGGACAGGTGTTATCCATCTCAGTCAAGCGAAATGACAGACAAAAGCGATTGTTTGCTTTTGTATTGTTCAAAAACGCTGAGGACGCTGCGAGAGCTATCGATGAGTAAATAGTTGTTGAATCAGTCTGGACGACTCTTACTTCGGGGACTCCAAAATCAGAGTGGAACTACAGAACAATTTTAAAAGTGGGGCTCCCTCTGGCAAGAATAGGTACATTAAGCTAAAAATAGCGCTGTGACCTGCTACCGATGCAAACAGACTGGTCACATAGCCCGTGACTGCAAGTAAAAACCAGGTAAATCAATCATCATACAGCATACCAACAGGAAAGACCCAAACGAACAGATAAAGAACGATAGAGATCGAAACATGATAAGCATCATGAAAGAAGGAGAAGCCGAGATAGGAAGAGAAGGTAGAGCAGTAGCAGTAGTAGCAGCTCTAGTTCCAGTCCTCGGAAAGGTAAGCATTCCTGGACTTAGACAATCGCAGAAAGCGCCATTAGAGCAGATCTAGCAGTAGTAGTGAATCATCCAGATCCTGATGAATTAAATTTAAAATATAAGATCTATTAAATGGCCACACTTGACCAGATTCTTTTGGAAGAAGACGATTACTCGTCACTGTCAGCGGAGGTTTCGTTCACGCTGGAAGACGTCCTGTTGTAGCCTGATTAAATAGCAATTGAAAACATTGAAGAGGAAGATTTGATGGATCTGGATGAGGAAGGCATGTTCGATGACGATATGTTCGATAATGACGAGGGAGAAGCCCATCAAGAAACACCCCATTCAGATAATCACCTCAAATCGAAAAGATCATTGAGATCTCTATAAGCCAACCTAGGCAATTAAGCGGTGGCAAACTAAGCAGCAAAAATTATCGTTGAGTAAGTGCTTAAAGTAGAAGAACCACCTCTTAAAATCATCAATCGAGAACGCAGGCTCAAAGATTTATAGTTGCCCGCCGTTAAGTAAATTAAAAACATGAGTTTTGTTGTTCTTAAAAATGTGACTGAACTCTTTTAAAATCCATAAAAAAAGGGAGTAGGAATACCCACAGTCATCTCGGCCACAGGTTCAAAATTTTTAGCAGTAGGGACTTCTCTAGGGAACACAGCGCTGTTTTAGGTGGGAGTAAAAGGGTATAAGCTACTAGGCTCGACAGAGCATAAAAAATATGGCCAAGTGACATCAATCAGTATATCGAGAGATAATAAGTATTTGGTTGCTGGGCAAGAAAATGGCATGCTGACAGTTTGGGATCTTTACTATTATTCATAATTAAAGAAGGAGCTGGTAACTCGTAGCAAGATTCTGAAGCTGTTCTTTTGCTCATAGAATGAGTTTATCCTCATCGATATGGAGGGCAACATAGAGTTATATACCATTTAAAAATACATTTGGGTTAATCTCAAAAGCCAGAGATTGTTAGAAAAGACTGATACTGTGTACTACGACATCAAAGTGCATACGCTACAATCAAACGTGCAAGTGATAGCCCTTTGCACCCTCGATAGCGTTCTTGTGCTTGCCTACAAGCCTCAAGTCATACCTATTATCCGTATAAATCGACCTTAAGATCTATATTTTTCTAAGTTACCCAACATAGAGATGGGTCGATGCGCAATCTTTTCTGTAACAAGTCAAGCTAGCAAAGATCAGATAAATTTTACTGATGTTCTTTGCATCAGTTGGTCTAAGAGTATATTTGTATATAAATTCGAGTAAGGTTCTCGACAGGAGACAGTTCAACTGGTTTATCGATTCTAACAATAGACTCCAATTTTTAACCTGTAGTTTATTAGTGATGGGGTACTGGTAAGTTTAGACAGCAAATATGCTTTCCGTAGTTACAGACTGCAACTGTCGAAGGAGTGGAGCCACCAACTCATAAATGAGCAGTAACTGCCAGAAGAGGTGATATATCAGCGTTTCCTGCGAGACAAGAGTAACAAGTACATTAAATCTTTTAACAATACTATAATCAGCTGCAGCTTTAACCCCAAGGAGAAAGAACTCTTTTTTATTTGCAAGAATTCGATCTATCGGTGCAGGATTCATCGTTGGAATTAAACAATTAGTGAAATGATTAACACTAATCACTAATATCTCAAAGCCCTTAAGTTATGCCTTGAGCTCTATCACAACCGCCTCAATATCTTTTTGGAGTATGTGTACATCACATAGAAAACTAAGAAAGTTTTCTGCGAAATAGGTCGCTTGTTTCTCACCGAAAATCAGAAGAGGATTGAAAAATTAAACGAGGACAGAGTTCGTAATTTAGACCAGCGCAATTCCATTAAGTTAGTGGAAGCTGAAGTTGAGGAAGTTTATGACTGTCTCATCGAGTACATGCTAGACATCAATTGTGCAAACTTCCTTTTCGAGAAGATTTACCGAGATATAATCAAACTGAGACACTATACTGACGAGTATCACTATAAATTTCTGGACTGTTTGGAGCCATTTATTCTCAATGGACAACTGACCACACTCTATTCTAAAGAGTTGTTCCGCTAAATTGCTGACTATTTTCTTAGGCGTGGCAAAAAGTCGTTGGTGGATAGCTTTGTGATGGGGCTGGATGTATCGTCACTTTTTTATGAGGTGGCTATCGAAGTGTGTAGCGAAAATAAGCTGTATCGAGCATTGGCTTATGTCTGCTCCACTCATGGAGACTTTATTTCGCCACTAAATAAACTTCTGGGTGAGTTGAGGACCGCTCAAACACAACAATTACAACAAGCTCCTCAAATTTATTATACCATATTAAAAGACTATATCGACTAATTGTTAGCGGGTAAGTATATAAATGGCAAAGTTATCGAGGAGGAGCCAACATCAATGAAGAAGATATTCGCAACTTGGCTGACTTGCAAATAGACTTTTAATTTTTTCACTACTAACATCGAAGAGTCTTACCACAAAGATTATTTCATTTTCTTAGAAGAACTAATACTCAGTCTCAACGAAGAGAATTAGTCCAAGGAATACACACATAACATTTTGAAGGAATTAATCACAGAGAAAAATAAAGAAAAATAAATAGCTGAGCTATTTGTAAAAATAAGCCCTTCCATCAGTCTCGATGGTCAGGAGATAGAACTTATCGTAACGCATAGTACTCCTTAGTAGATAGATAGTCATCTCTCGGAGTATCTGTATTTTGTGAAGGCATACTTACTCAAACTAAACCCTGAGTCTGTGGAAATTTTTGTTCAAAAAAGCAAGCAACTGAACTATTTTTATCACCTGATCAGTTCTATTGCAGATCAATCAGTGAATTTGCTATAGAAAACCGGCATTCTAATAAATCCCCAGGCAGAATTAAACGATTAACTATCTAAATACATTTTGTCTCACCTTTCAGGTCACAAGATCGCCAGCAATATAGAAGACCTGCTCAAAATTCACTCTTAGAATACATTGGTCTACATGCTTGAAAAATTTTCATTATAAATAGTAAATGAAAGATTAATCACTATTAAGGATACATAGTATCGGTATTTAGTCATCCGAAAACTATTGAAAAAACTAAGAAAGGAGGAAGCAGGGCCACATAAAAATAAGAAGAAAAATAAAAAGAGCAAGGACGGCCATTCCAGAATGTCCAATATCAGTGAAAGCGAGTCAGAGGGCTCTGTCCTTTAGTTGTCAGAGATCGAACGGGAGAGCTCCTAAACTTTTAAGAGAAGAAGACTTGATAAGTCTATTATGGAATTCTACATCTTGTGCCTTTGCCGCTATAAAAACGAGAAAAGAGTCTATTACGAGTTTGTGTGCTACATGTTGGACTACCTTGACAACATATAGGCTCTGATTACCATTATCGCTCCTTTTAAGTTTTAGAGTTGCCTAGGCTTGCTTGAGCAGACCAGACAAAACTACCTTCCCGCCTACGAACATTTCTAGAAAGTATATAAACAATATTTTTAAGAAAATTATAAGAAACTCATGGCTGTCAAGCACTGCCATGGGCGGTTTATGCGCAGAATCTTTGAGCGCATGCTCACCATCACGCAGATCCTAAACATTGAGTAACAATGGAAGGAATTACTGACTTGCGTGATATCTCCTCTTGAAAGTAAATCGAAGGTTAGGAACTATTCCACTCTGGTGGTATGTGACGAAATACAAGATGTTTACTAGAAGAAAAGTACTCATCCTTTCTTGATGCAACTCAATTAGATATTGTAATTATGCCTCGTAAACGTAAGTACGAACCTACCGATCAGTATGATTTCCAACTTCATTGGCGATCACGCCTATATCTTCAGTAAGAAACTTGTTCTCAATTCTTTTCGTAGCACTTTGATGACCTACTCCAAAAATACGTATATTTATATGCTGGCCAATAGTATGATCGTCGATGACCAAGTCAATCACTTTGAAGAAATTTATCAGCATAAAATTAAAGGAGTAATTCCTAATATTTGTTGTGAATCGTGTCATCTCCCATACTAACTGGGACAGTTGTCTAAAGTTTATACATGCAATCATTCTTACCACGAGAGTTGTCTTCCCGCCCGACCAATGGCAGAGGGAGATAATTAACCTACCATTGAAAGTAAGTGCCAAAAGTGTATAGTTCTCTAGGCAGGAGGAGATATATAGAATCTAGGGGAAATCATCCCAGATTTACATAGAGATTATCAAGATGGCTTCTTGATGAAGGGAATGAAAGGAATAGTGAATATAATTCCCTCTATGATCAGTGCTATTCCAAATCCCATTGGAGTCTTTTCCTCTCCTCTTTAAACCAATGAAATCTCTCCTTTGAAGGAACCTCATAGTTAGTTGGCAGACGATGAAGTCTACGATTACTTAGCTTTTGAAAAGACTCTTGAAGATTCATCCTAATAATTCAAGAATTTTCTTTAAGACTATAGTAAATATCTAAGTAAATATTGATATACTGACCAAGTGATATTATATTAATTAGTTTTTAGATTTAGCCTTTAATTTATTCTCCAATGAATTGGAAAATTATGATTTTATATTTTACTCACTTAAACAACCCTCAATAGGGATAAAAGGTAACATTAAGGCAGTTTGAACTCATTTATCAAAATTGGATTCAAAATCAATGACAAAGATCAATCAAACAATTATACGAGTCAATTATTATTGATTTCTAATTATCAATGTCAGTTGATATCTTACATCATTATAATCAATTAACTAATGACCGAAGCAAAAGCACTCAACCAAATTAAATCGCGCCGAGCTCTGAAGTTCTCATTTTCCGATTATGGATTTTCCCAATTTGTCAGAGGGCGTATGGACCAGATTTTAACTCAATTTGATGCCAACCATGATCAAATCTTCTAATAAGAATAAATCAAGGATGCCCTTGTGAATATCTTGAATGAAGACCCCAACTAACTCTATTATGTTGTTCAGAATGTGTTTCGCTACGACCATGACAATGACCGCAGAGTCACTTTTAAAGAATTTGTAAGGATAATAGCACATAGATCGATTTTAGTGTCGAACAGCACTTTGGAGAAATGGCCATTCAAAGGCTTCATCGTCAGAAACTCTATTCTCAAGGCGCCAAAAGGATTATGAATCAGCAATAATTCGGTCATACAATGGAGTTTTCCTTAAATACTATTGGAGTATATGGATCCAATTAAATTTACTAAACCTTGTTTCATGAGATTGATCTTGATAAAGATGGCTGGATTACTTATGAGGATTACTTCGCTTTCCTAAAAGAATATTTTGGCTCATTAAGCTCTTCAGGCTCAGATCAAAAAGTTCCAGAACCAGTTAAACCATCTCCTCCACCATAATTTTTAATTGACAACGGGGCAGCTGAAAGATTTGCTCGATTGGTATACTCTCAGCAAAAGATAAGCGCAATGCAAGTTGATGTCAATAAAAACCTGTACTTGTAAGCTGCAGAGGTGGGGCTTTTCCTATCTCAAATTATGCAAGCTGACTAATACTAAAAAGATCATATCTCCAAATTGATTTTCAAAGACAAAACTCAAGTAAACTACGATTAGTTTCTTCAGTTTATCGTACCATTCTACTACTGCGAGTATTTTGTAAGTCAGCGACTCAGCGATATTGGAAAAACACCAATTAATGAGCAATTATTTGTGGATATCATAACAGAAGCGACCTCTTCCTTCGTGGCGGTCTCCCCCAGCTAGAAGACCATAAAATCAATTTTCCATTTAGCAACAGGAGGGGCAAGTGATTTAACTCTTGAACAATACGTCATGCTGATGGGAAACATCTTCGAAAACTATTCATTTGATAGGCGAGGATTGGCGCGAGGCAGTGGACATTGATGTTTGGATAGATTTGATAAAGCTATGGGGTAGGGTATACTTGTTTATATTGATTATCATACTATATATATAATTCACGCAATGTTTTGCTGCAGCCCTCGGTCTCTCCTTCTCTCAGTCTCCAAACTCGAACCTGATTATTAGAATAAGGAGCTTTACACGGATAGCATTGCAAACCTTATAAAAAAATAAGGTAAGAGCTATATACTTGCCAAATATAGTCATCTTGAAATCGATGAGAAGGGAAGCTGTTAATTCAAAACAGGTCAGCACAATTCACAATCCAAATTTTCTTTTTACCTGTGCGATTCAACTCGTTAAATAGCCATGAGTTAAACAATGAGTTCGAAGCAAACTGGATAAGTATGGCGGGTTTTGACGGATAAATAGTCTCACCTGCTTGAAATGGGCGATAAGATAAAAATTGGGCTGACATAATTTGAGGTGTATTCAAAAATTACAAACACTTCTTCAACTCCCTAAAATAAAGATGTTATAACCAAATAGCATTGCCGATACTGTTTCGGAAATACTTAAAATATTTAAGATCCCTTAATCAGTCTCTGCAAATGCTCTGGGTCAGTCAAATTTTTGCATTTGAGTTGCTTGAGGAGTTGGATGAACAGCAAAGTCGAAAAATAGGTTAGAGAAAATGTGAGCTTTTTTATGTAATTTTAGATCTATGTAGATATCATAGTTTGGAGTGTTAACTGTGCAAAACTTCTTGGCCCTTACATTTTATTCATCAAAAGAAGCCTTATGATCTGCTGGCATTCGATGAGGATTAAGACGAATCGTTTGAAGAAGATTAGTTGGAAGAAAAGCATTTGATTTTGGCTACAGATTCTCTGGACGAAGAAGAGTTGGAAATTAAAATATTTGCAAAGATTAATGTGAGTAGTCGCTTTTCGATTGGAGATGAGTTTGAGAATGCTGATTTGTCGCTGGACACGTTCGGGGTGAGCCCTATCCACTGCTCCTTTTACTTTGAAAATAATAACGTATATGTTATTGACTGCGGCTCGACAACTGGCACTCTCATCTCCATGCACGAATAAGAATTATTCTCCACGAAATACGGAATTATTCTGCAGTTTAATCAAACTTTAATGCAGCTGAGAGGAGAAGAAAAATTCTTCGAGTGCATGTACCCTGAGACAGTATACAAAATCCATTTAACATCCAGAAGTCTGCGAGGACATAAATGATATGTTTCATTTTACTTTGAAGAGATGATAATATCATTTCTGGTCATTCTAAAATTGACTATCATTATTATATAACTATTGATATGATTTAAAAGAAAGAATTTCCCACTCTACAGTCTCTGGCACTGTAGGTTGTGGCAAAAAACTATCACCGCTACCCTTAACTCACAGGCCTGAGTGAGCGTGTCAAGGAAACAGTTGTTTTCTTCCTATGCAGATTATTTAAAGATCAATTGAATCATGCGGATAAAACGATGAAAGTGTTCTTATCGCTGCTCCGCACATAACTCAATAGAAATACTGGAAGGCCTGCTGCCTGAAAAATAAGAAATTGATCAATTCCATGAAACTGGAGGATCATGGGTTCAGCTTTAAAATTGCATTTTTAGAAATATATA
>Ga0302200_10005042_pt1 | contig 10438 bp, 7 predicted proteins | sample II_Bog_N3_1_FD_194585 | JGI IMG/M metagenome (GOLD analysis project Ga0302200, IMG submission 194585) | Peat permafrost microbial communities from Stordalen Mire near Abisko, Sweden - II_Bog_N3_1 | ecosystem: Environmental > Terrestrial > Soil > Wetlands > Peat | place: Sweden: Abisko, Stordalen... | reverse complement strand
TAAAAGCGGGCTATGTTATGTACCTACGGCACATATAAATATTTCAAACCTGTTTTTCTACCAATATATAACCCCTACGGGGTTTAAGGCACAACTTGTGTCCACACAGTAGTCCCAGGGGAGGAAATGTCTAAAGGCAAACAAAAAGGGTGATGCTATTTTTAGCATCACCCTTTAATATTCTTTATCGGATCCCGGTATTAATTGCCATTTGGATCGCCCTGGTTTTGGCCCTGATCGTCCTGATCAGGTAAGCCTACAATTTTATAGGTCTTGTTGCCATTAGGATCAACCAATACTTTGAAATAAATGCCATCAGGCGAAATATAAAGCTTATCGCCATTGATGCTGATCTTCCTGCTGTTAGGAGGCAATTGAGTAACAATATCGCCTATTTGCGGTGCAGCAGGGGCATTGTTAACATCGCCGCCGCCGTCATCGGTAGTTAATTCGCCGTCTTTACCGGCAACCTGGTAGCTTAGCGTGCCATCATCTTTAGTGATAGGCTCATAGTAAACACCATCGGCCTCATAATATTGCTGACCATTGATCACAATTGACTGCGCGTTTGATGGCAGGGTATTTATTTCGGCACCCACAGGTGGTTCAACAACAGTATACTGATCGTTATCATACTGGTAGAACAAGCCACCACTATAAAAATACTGGTAATCGCCATAATAGAAAGGATAATAACCGTATGGTAAGTAACCTATGCTAAAACCTAACCTTGGCGCATAGTATGAACCATAATAACCATGGTTATAGTGATATGCTGTATTGCCTGGTAAATAACCTCCGTGGTAAACTGTACCAACATGGTTACGGCCATAAGCATTACCCGGATAAGTACGGTAAGCAGTTACACCTGTACGAACAGGGACACCTACATGACCTGCGTAGTTTGGCCTTGCAACAACGCCGTTTCTTTGTGTGTTTACGTTGGGGCGCTGTACATAATTACCATGCCCTGTAGTACCATTAACAGTATTGCGGGTTGAAGGCGTGCTATAACTACGTGGCGCAGATGTTGCTCTTGGTGCAGATGGTGCAACAGATACGTGGCCACCACCGCCACCACCACCAGAAGGACGGCTGCCACCACCACCGCCACCACCGCCTGAATGATCGTGCTGAGCACTGGCAGGCATGGTTAATGCAAGGCATAACATACCGCTTAAAGCAGTAGCTGATAGATATTTATATATACTTTTCATGATGATAAAAAATTAATTAAGCCAGTACCTAATATTTAGCTTTATATAGTCAATAGACTATTGATTATGCAAACGGTTTAATACTGGTTTATATTATATATACGCAAAAAGCAGACCAGTAATTGTATTCTTTGTTTTATTACAATGGGTTTACAAACCAAACTAATGTAGGCGAGGCTAAAGTAATATTAAAAAGTCAATTACCTATAATACGTAAATGATTTATTACATGCTACATTAAATAAAGCCCAAGCCGGCAAAATTGCGTGTAAGTATCTGGCTGTTGTTTACATTGAGCCATTTATCTAAAAGGGTGGCATAAACATCCCTGAAATCTATTTGATATTTCAGGTCGCCGTTATCCAAAGTTGCCAAGTCGGGAGCTTCATTGTAAATACCCGGCTTTTTAAGCTTGCCGCCATAGATCAGGATATTGTTTGCCGTACCATGATCGGTGCCGTTGCTGGCATTTTGCTCCACACGGCGGCCAAATTCAGAGAAGGTCATTACCAGGGTATCATCCAACTTGCCGCTTTGTTTCAAATCTTTTATAAAGGCGGCAACCCCATCGCCATAAATTTTTAACTGCCTGCCCTGTTGGTTCTGCTGCCCAACGTGGGTGTCAAAACCGCTTAGCGATACATAATATACCCTGGTTTGCAAGCCTGAGTTTATAAACTTCGATACCGTTTTAAGCTGATTAGCAAATGGAGTAGCCGGATAATCGGCAGTTACTTTATATGTTTTGGATGTGTTTTGAATATAATCGGCAGAGGAGGAGGTTTCTATCATGGTTTTATACAGATAGCCCAGGTTGTCTTCGTTCAGATCGGTACTGGTATGATCGTGTACCAGATCTTTAAAAAAGGGTTCGCGGGTGGTTTGGTATAATTTGTAGGGATCCTGTACAGCTATACCTTTCATTTTGGCTCCCTTCATGGCTAACGAGAGTGTATCATCAACCTCAATAGCCGAGTAGGAGTTTGGCAGTTTGAATCCAGATAGCGGCCTATCCAACCAGTGGTTAAAAACTGGTTAGCGTCGCTGCCGGTCTGCCATATATCCATGGATCGGAAATGCGAGCGGTCGGGGTTTGGATAACCAACCGAGTTGATGATGTTCATCCACCCCTGGTCATAAATTTCTTTTAAGGCCGATAGGTTAGGGTTAAGGCCCTGCATATCATTCAGCGTAACCACATCTGTTTTATTTATGGCGATGGTATTTCGCTTTTGATAATAAATATCGTTGCCATAAGGCACAATGGTATTGAGCCCATCGTTACCGCCCGAAAGCTGTATGATCACCAGGTTTTTATACCCGCTTAACTGGTTCATGGCCATAGCCTCCAAAGGCTTCAAAAATGCCGGCATCATAAACGCCCCCGATGCTATTGCACTGCTCTTTAAAAAACTGCGTCGTTTCATAGTAATTAGTGATTTAGTGGATTAGTGAATGAGTGATTACCATTTCGGTGTTCGCTAATCCTATTCCCACTTTAATTAATTATCCGCTTTTCATAATTCAGTAAATCACTCATTCACTCAATCACTAATTAGCATTTAGCAAAGCTGATACTCCGGTGTCGAAACAAGTTCAATCACCATATCTTTAATATTCGTTGCCTGTGTTACTGTATTTATTAAGGTATTGTTCAGTTTAGGTGTGAGTATAAACTGGGCTATTGCCATTTTTGATGTATCTTTTGGTATGCTGTTTAAAAACTTATCCCAATCGGGTTGTGCCTGTACTTTGGTTGCCACAACTTGCTGCTGGTTGTGCATGGCGGCAATGTAGGCTTCCTCTTCGGGGTCGGCTTTGCCGGTAAAATCAATTACGCCGGCATTCAGCAGGGTTGATGGTATCTTCATGCGGTACATGAGCGATGAACTGTCTATCCAACTCCTGCCGCCCGGCCAGCCCGCTACATTGGGTGGATTAAATAACACCTGCCCCAAAGCGCGTTCAAATAACAACAAGATCTCAGGCTTTTGGTAGGTAATGTAAAACTGCCTGTTCAATCCCACCAGCAGTTCAACCGGCGATTTAATGAGGTTGCCTGTATTTTTATCATCATAAAACCAATCCGATGTAAAAACATATTCCAGCAGTGGTTTTATTTCATAGTTGGCATTATAAAAAACATCGGCCATGGCGCTCACATGTGCCGGGTCTGGCATTTCATTTACAAAATACTTATAAAGTTTGTTACTGATGAAGTGCGCGGTTTCTTTCCTCGCGAGCAGGGTATTAATAATATCCTCGCCCTGAAAGTTCCCTGTTTTGCCCATGAAGGTTTTTTCTCCGTTATCATGTGCATATGGGCGCATTTTAAAGTTTCCGTCCTTATCAAAGCTCCAGCCGGTAAACGCGCGCGCCGATTCTTTCACATCCTGTTCGGTATAATTACCCCGGCCAATGGTGAACAGTTCCATCAGTTCACGGGCGAAGTTCTCATTCGGGTGCCCTTTTTGATTTTGCTGGTTATTTAAAAACTGCAACATAGCGGGCGATTTGGATACTTCCATCACCATAGTGCCAAAATTACCCAGGGAATTGGTACGCTGTATGTTATTCAATTGCTGTGCAAATGATGCGCGGTTGCTGCGGCAGGCAAAATGATTATGCCAAAACAAGGTCATCTTTTCCTGTAGCTGGGCATCGGTAGTGCTCATTTTATTAATCCAGCCTATGTTAAGGTCTTTTTCCTGCTGGCGCTGTTGTTCCAAAAACATCTTTTTGGCGCCAACGTCGCCTTTCATCAGCATGGTGTAATCAGTAGTATCCTTAATTACATCTATGGGATCGTCGTTTTCAGATGTTTTAAACAAATGTTTAACCGCTGCTTTGGCGCTCAGGTGTTTATCATCCTTTATATCCTCAAACCGCAATCCAAATGCTGCCCTTGTAAACAGGTGTTTTATTTGTTTAATGTTATCCATCTATTGGGTATGACTATGGTGCCTGCAATTGGTTTAATGTGGTGTATTACTATTAGTTATATTTATTTACAATTGATGAAAAATTATTTAACACATCATTCCAACTTTATTATATTTATACCGATTAAACCTTATTGATGAACAATTTTTTTTTACTGATAGCAATATGTATATGCACATTGTCGGTTAAAGCACAATTCAAATATTTAAATTCAAAAACACATTCGTTTGCAAATGTCGATACTGCCGATCTGGTGTTAACTTCATGTGATTTTGAAAAAGATGCAAATGCGGAAGTGCTTTTTGATAAAGCAAGTGTAGTTTGTGAATATAATTCCATCACAATGGATCGACATCAGCGAATCAAGATATTTAATAATAAAGGCAATTCGGCTGCTAATATTCGGCTATCTTATTTTGAAAGCTTTGAAAATATTAAGGATATTGAAGCGGAGACCATTAATTTAAATAATAATACTATTGAATATATTCCTTTAGATAAAAAGTCTATTTATATTGAAAAAACTAATAAATATATAAAGACAGTAGTTTTTACTTTTCCAGCAATTAAGGCAGGTTCAATTGTTGAATTTAAATATAAATGGCAAACCTTTAATACTTACGATTTTCCTTTTTGGATTTTTCAGAATACTATCCCAACCCGTTATTCTGAATATTCTTTTAATTCTAAAGCTGTAAATAACTATAATATTAATATTCACGTAAGTCAAAAATTTGTGATTGATACGGGTTTTTACAATAACAATTATTATCATGAAATGGGGAAAAGCCATATATGGGCATTAGCCAATGTAAGTTCTTTTAGAAAGGAACCTTATATGAGTTCTCCGGAAGATAATTTGCAATATATAAGATGTCAAGCCCAACGATATTTAACCTTGTTTGGAATAAAAGATGCTTATTTAAAATTTCAAAGTTTAGGCAGACAACTTAATACAAAGTTAATTACTGATAACAAAGTATTAGACACGCTGAAATCGATAAAAAGTAATGAAGAAAAAATTGCTTATATTTTTAATAGGGTTAAAACTACTGTGGGTTGGAATGGGATAAATACCTATGCTTTACAAGATGGTATTGAAAAAGCATGGGAGAAAAAAGTAGGAAATTCAACAGAAGTAAATATTATACTCTACAATATACTTAAGCAAGCGGGTATAAAATCATACTTAGTGTTATTAAGCACCCGTGATCATGGTGCTGCTGATTTTAGCGATTTTTATTTATCGAGCTTTAATAAAACAGTATTATATGTTCAATCTGATAGCACAAAAAGTTACATTCTTGATGCTACAGATAAAAACAACCTTTATAATGTAATTCCTGTTGATCTGTTAAACTTAAAAGCACTTCTTATTGAAGAACAGAGCGGTAAAGTAGGGGTTATAGATATTAAAAACAGTGCCCCTGCAGCACAATCTGTTTATATTGATGCAGAGATAAAACCAGAAGGAATCATAAAGGGAACATCAACCATATCCAGTTATAATTATAATAAAATCAAAGCCATTAAGTCTTATGAGTCTGATGGAAAGGAAAAGTATATAAATGATTTAAAAGAAGGCAACAATAATTTGAAAATTACTTCTTTTGAACAGGGAAATATGATAGTTGATTCGTTGCCATTGATACAAAAAGTAGAATTCAGTCTTACCCTTGACGGGCCGGATGAGAAATACATTTACTTCAATCCAAACCTATTTACCTCCCTGCGTAATAATCCTTTTGAAAGTGAAACCCGGCTTTCAAACATTGATATGATATATTGTAACTATTACAAAATATCAGGTAATTATAAAATCCCCGATGGCTATAAAATTGAAGCCCTGCCAAAAGTAGTAACGCTTGTTATGCCCGATAATAGTATTTTCTTTAAACGGATAATAGCAGAAGACAATGATTATATAAAAGTAAATTACATTATCAGCTTCAAAAAAAGCACGTATTCAAAACTTGAATATCCGGAATTATACGAATTCTATAAAAAAATGTATGAAATGCTGAATGAGCAAATTGTATTTAAGAAGTCTTAAAATTATTATATTTATACCGATTAAACCTTATCCAAACAATGAACAAATTTTTTACGCTAATTGCGCTAACCGCACTAACTATTTCCGTTAAGGCCCAGCAAGTTACACCCGTTTATGAGTCTTATGGCAAAGTTAACAAGGAAGACCTGGAGTTGAAAGCCTGCGATTTTGATAAAGATGCCAACGCCGAGATCCTGGTAAGGAAGGGGGATTTGTATTATGATCAGAATATGCACATCCTTATGGATTACCATGAACGCATCAAGATCTTTAACGACCAGGGGAAAAACAAGGCAAACATCAGGATAGCTTTTTTTTCAATTGATAATTATGAGTATATAACAGGTATACAGGCCCAAACTATAAACATGGTTGATGGTAAAGAAGAGATTACCAAGTTGGATAAGAAGCTGATATACAGGCAAAGCGTTGATAAGTACATCAGCGCCATAACGTTTACCATGCCTAATGTAAAGGCAGGTTCAATAATTGAGTATAAATACACGTTCAATACAGTATCATACGCTAATATACCAGATTGGTCATTTCAGGATGATGTGCCGATAAGATATGGTGAATATATCACTGCCATACCTGAGTATTTTTCCTTCTCAACACATACGCGTATGCATTCAGCGTATGCTAAACATGCTACCGGCGTTGGTTCGGGAAGTTTTATGGATGATGAGCATCATACAGTTTCATACAACACATCAACTGAAGACAGGGTTTTGGTTAATGAGCCGGCACTGCATGATGAACCATATATGAGTTCAAGAAAAGATAACCTGGAAAGTATAGGCTTAAATTTAGCCTCAATAAAGCCTACCTACGGCATGATTCATAATTATTCTGAATCATGGACAAAAGTTGGTGAACGACTTGTTGAAAATGAGGACTTTGGCGGCCAGCTGAAAAGAAAATTAACCAATGAAGAAGCTATTATTGATAAGGCCAAAGCATTAAAAACCGACGACGAAAAAATAGCATATCTTTTTAATGAAGTTAAAAATGATATGAAATGGAACGACGACGACGATTGGTATACCAATGATGGTACCTGCAAGGCCTGGGATAATAAAACAGGTAACTCAACCGAGATCAATTTAATTTTATATCATTTGCTCAAAAAGGCGGGTGTTAAAACTGCTTTGCCTATGGTGGTAAGCACACGCGAGCATGGTAAGGTTAATCCTGCTTTTTCTTACGTGTACCAGTTTAATCGTGCCGTAGTATATATACCTGTTGACAGTACTAAAATGTACATATTGGATGCAAGCGGGAAATACAATTTGTATAATGAGATACCGTACAATCTTTTAAACTCATCGGGTTTGTATGTAAATACCGACACGAAAGAATATGAGCTTGTTTTTCTGGAAAAACAAGCGCCGGTACGTAAATCTGTTTTTATAACTGCTGATATTAAACCCGATGGGAAAATAGATGGCACAGCGCAAATAAGCGGCTATAGCTATAACCGTGTTGAATGTATTAAGCGCTACAAAACAGATGGTGAGAAAAAATATATCGACTACCTGAGGGATGACGATAATAATTTAAAAATAGCATCACTTAAAATGGAGAATATGGATGTAGATACCCTGCCCCTGATGCAGAACATTAACTTTAATCTTGACCTTGCCGGCTCTGATGAAAACTATATTTATTTTAACCCTAACCTGTTTACATCATTACATAAAAATCCCTTTTTAAGTGATACCCGTGCAACTGATATTGACTTTGGCTACCTGGATGACCTTACACTTAATGGCATGTATAAGGTGCCGGCAGGATATAAGATTGATGCTTTACCCAAAAACATCAGCATGACCACACCTGATAAAAGCATCACATTTAGGCGTTTAATAGCTGAACAGGATGGCACCATAGCAGTGCGTTACAGTATAATGTATAATAAGAGTATTTATTTTAAAGAGAACTATGCAGATTTTCATGAATTTTTCAAGAAAATGTATGAAATGCTGAATGAACAAATAGTACTTAAAAAATCCTGATAATTATGCGTAAATTTTTAAATGGCTTGTTGCTAACAATTGTTTTATCGGGTGTTGTTGTTACCGGGGCGCATTGCCAGGATGTTATTCCGAAGGAGTTTTTTACCGCCGCGGGTATCCCCGATTCCTTAAAAGAAGATGCAAATTCAATTGTAAGGTATTCAACAGATGAGGTAACCATAAAAGGCCCCGGAGAGGCAGTAATTAAGCACCATAGCCTTGTTACCATTTTAAATGAAAAAGGTGATGATGAAGCTATTACCCGGTATCGATACAACAAAAAGTATGATACTTATAGTTTTATTAACGTGCGGGTTTATGATGCAGCGGGCCTGCAGATAAAGAAATATCACAAGAGTGATTTTTATGATTATGCACTTATAGGCAGCGGAGATATAGCCAACGATGAACGTTTCCTGGTGCTTAAACATACTGTTGCGAGTTACCCAACAACAATTGAAGTGGAGTATGAAGAGGATGTAAGCAGTTTTATAAATATAAGTGGCTGGGATATACAGGATATAGAGCAATCAGTACAAAATGAAACCTACAAGGTGCTTACTAAGCCGGTTATGGGTTTCAGGTATAAATGCAATAACATTAAACTTAGCCCCGTAAAAGGTACTGTAGATGATTATGACACTTACACATGGCAGATAAAAGATTTAAGAGCCATAAAAAAAGAGGAAAATGTGAGAGCATGGTCAGTTGTTCCATACGTTTCCTTTGGTACAAATGCCTTTAATTGCGATGGCTATCCCGGCAATATAAGCACCTGGCAGGATTATGGAAAATGGGTTTATAACTTAAATAAAGATGTTTGCACGCTGGCCCCACAACGCGTAGCCGAGATCAAAAAAATGACCGATACCATTAAAACAGATAAAGAGAAAGCGAAGTTTTTGTATGAATATTTACAAAAAAACACACGTTATGTGAGTGTACAATTAGGTATTGGTGGCTGGAAGCCATTTGATGCGAACTTTGTTGATGAAAAAAAATATGGCGATTGTAAAGCGTTAGCCAATTATATGTATGCTTTGTTAAAGGCTGTAAATATTCCTTCTTACTGGGCGGTGGTATATGGCGGCACGAATGGAATATCGCCGGATCCGGCTTTTCCGGCAAATGAGTTTAATCATGAAATTTTGTGTGTCCCGTTTAAAAATGATACCACATGGCTTGATTGCACTTCAACTTACGGGCAATTTGGCCGCCCCGGGCCATTTACAGAAAACCGTATGGCCCTGTTAATTACCGAAGATGGCGGTAAACTGGTAAGCACGCCTAAAAGTAAAGCCGAAGACAACCAGTTTAACAGCGAGGTGCACCTGGTGCTTGATGCTGATGGCGGAGCCAAAGCGCAGGTAAAAATTTTAAGCACAGGTGAGTACAGGGAAGAATACATTTATCTGGCTTTTAAAAAGCAGGACGAACAAAAAGATGACCTGTTAAATGACCTGGGGATTAAGCAGCCTTCGGTTTTTAACTTTCAATATGGTGATGATAAAAATGGCGTTAAGGAGTTGGATCTTAATCTTGAATATGACAAACTGTATGATATTGCAACAGGCGATAAGCAGTTTTACCATTCAAATATTTTTGCACTATGTAATTCAACCGTGCCTATATTAGAAAAACGGAAAAGCAACTATTGCTTTGATTATCCTGAGATAAGAACCTGCGTAACCACTATCGACCTGCCCGCAGGTTTTGAGGTAGAAACCTTGCCAGCTAATCAACAGCTAAAGTTTACGTACGGTAATTACGAGGTAAAATACAGCTACGACGCCGCGAAGAACCAGGTGATCAGCACTGCTAAGTTTAATTTAACAAACCAGGTTATACCGGCTGCAAAATATACCGAGATGCAGCAATATATGGATGCCGTTGCCAAAGCGCAAAATAAAAAGCTGGTAATACACCGCAAGGCGTAAATTTGCCCTGATGATATTCAGGCTTGATGAACGTTTACTGTTTCCGGAACCTGCCTTAGCCGAGGAAGATGGCTTGCTGGCCGTAGGTGGCGACCTATCAACCAAACGCTTGCTGCTGGCTTATCAAAATGGCATCTTCCCCTGGTATAGCGATGATTCGCCTATTTTGTGGTATTCGCCGCACGAAAGGTTTGTGCTTTTCCCGGATGAGTTGAAGGTCTCAAAAAGCATGCGGCAGGTGCTGCGGTCAGATAAGTTTACCGTTACTAT
>Ga0302200_10005032_pt1 | contig 10449 bp, 10 predicted proteins | sample II_Bog_N3_1_FD_194585 | JGI IMG/M metagenome (GOLD analysis project Ga0302200, IMG submission 194585) | Peat permafrost microbial communities from Stordalen Mire near Abisko, Sweden - II_Bog_N3_1 | ecosystem: Environmental > Terrestrial > Soil > Wetlands > Peat | place: Sweden: Abisko... | reverse complement strand
AACTCCAATGCAATTATTTATGCAATCGGCATCTTTGATGATCAGGATGGTGATCAGAATCCTGGCGTACTCAAGCGATTTGCAAAAGAAACAGGCGGTGAAGCATTTTTCCCGCAATCCTCAAAAGAAATCACAGCAATCTGTGATGGAATTGCTCGAGATATACGAAATCAGTACACGCTGGCTTATGTTCCCATAATTGCAAAGTCAAATAGCGGGTACCGGAACGTCGAAGTAAAGGTCAACTATCCTGGACGTGGTCGCTTATCGGTTCGAACTCGAACCGGATATTCCGTGCCATCTGTGTTTTTACCGCCGACTCTGCAAACAGATGGCCATGATTCTCATAACTGAGCGCGAGACGTTTATAAAGTGTGGTCAGCGATTCATTCGCTGGACAAGACGGATATTCATGCTCACGGGTGCGCTTGCACTCGCTTTTGTCGCGGCTACATTGTTCAATGCGTGGTGTTTTCAGAACATTGCAAGCCACGCGCTGGAAGAGCAACTCCACGCGGAGGAGCAGCACACATTCGTGCAGGCCAGAAATACGATTCAAGAAGGAGACGTTCTTGGCCGTATAGAGATTCCTAAAATCGCTCTATCGGTTGTAATTCTACAAGGGACGACAGCACAGACACTTCGCTTGGGAGTAGGTCATATTGAAGGGACGGCACTCCCTGGAGAATCCGGAAATATCGGAATAGCAGGCCACCGGGATACTTTCTTCCGTAGCCTGAAAGACATTCATAGAGATGACATGATTCTTCTTCAGACCGCATCTGGAGTTTTCAGCTATAAGGTAGATTGGATACAGATCACCGCCCCAGGCGACGGCGGAATTGTGGCTTCTACGACGAAATCAGCATTGACTCTCGTGACCTGCTATCCCTTTCACTATGTTGGCGCAGCCCCAGAACGATTCGTAGTTCACGCATATAGGCAATAGAGATGAGCTGTATGGACTGATTCTGACAACTATTCAGAAATATAGTTCAGGATGGATCGCGATTCTTCGAGCTAATGTGACCATACTTGAGCAATTCAACTCTGCCATTACCTTGATGAACGTTGCTCAGAGACTGAAATTGATGTTGATGGCGGCTCGTGTATCTAAAACAGGCAACCTGATCGGAGTAGACCATGACGAAGTCATCGCGAAGAATGAAATCGGATTTATTAAAGGACTACAGCAATGGTCTAGCTGTATTGCAGAGCTGTATTACAAACAAGTGGACTTTTGATGCAAGAATCAACCCGCCAATATCCGCACTGATTTGCGCAATCCTCCTAGTCGCATTGTCCGTGCCCGCGGGATCGCAGTCACCGGCGCTGATCGTAAACTCCTCAAGCGTAGTCGACAGCGCGAGATCGGTTCAATTGTATGGTCCGTACATACGTCCGACACAGAGAACCAAAGTTAATAACTATTTGTTCGACGCGTATGGTCCGTACCCTATTGCAGGATCTGCCATATTCGCAGGCATCAACCAGGCGAGTAACACTCCGCCAGAGTGGGGCCAAGGTGTTGATGGTTTCTCCAAGCGATTGGCGTCTAACTACGGAATAGCAATGGTAGCCACAACGACGCGCTATGGGTTGTCAGAAGCTTTCAGGGAAGATTCCATATACTATCGATGCGATTGTAGAGGCCTGTTTCCAAGAGTACGTCATGCTCTGATTTCAACTTTGACGGCACGCCGTGGCGAAGGCGGGCATAGTGTTTTCTCGATCCCTGCTCTTGTTGGACCCTATGCAGGAACGATGACCGCCGCTTACGGTTGGTATCCAAGCCGTTACGGCGCCAAGGACGCATTTAGAGCGGGCAACTACAGTCTGCTTGCGTATGCGGGCGAAAATATTTCGTTGGAATTCCTCTATAGTGGGCCTCATTCGTTGCTTTCTCGTATGCATCTAAACAACCTGCACGGCTCTCCCATTGAAGGGCCAAACAAGTGAGCGACCACGAAGTAATTGCAGATAACGGCTTCAGTCCGCTAATTCCAGAGCCGCCATTCAAACTTATGCCATCTGTTGCAGATTATGCAATGAATCTAGTTAACAACTTGTTTGAATGGTTTGGCAGCCTCGGTATCTTCTCTTGGAAAGTACTCCAAGCAGCGGTGACGCCGCCGTATGAGTGGAGAGAACTGATTCGGCAACTCGACGAGGTGGGCTCCAAATCATTCCCGCTGATTGCTCTGGCCGGCGCCGCGATCGGTGTCGTTATATCGATGGAAGCCCGTTACAGTCTGACTCGATTCGGCGCCAGATCGATGTTTCCCGCGACACTTGTCTACTCGGTGATTCAAGTGATGGGCCCGATCATGACGGGGTTGATTGTGAGTGGCCGCGTGGGCGCAGGCATGGGCGCGGAGCTGGCATCGATGAAAGTCAGCGAGCAAATCGATGCCATTGAAGCATCGGCCATCAATCCTTACCGGCTCCTGGCGGCAACACGAATCCTCGCTTGCATTCTGATGCTGCCGCTGCTGACTCTTGCCGCCGATGCAACCGGTTTGCTGACGGGCTGGTTTGCGCAGTCTATGGTCGAGCCTCTCTCATTTCATCAGTTCATCGAAAGCGGATTTCATGGCGCGACCTTCAGCGCTTTTTTGCCGCAGACCTTCAAGACTGCGGTGTATGGCTTGATTATTGGGACAATCGCGTGCTTTCAGGGAATGCGCACACGCGGAGGCGCGGCGGGCGTGGGCCGCGCGGCCACTAACTCGGTGGTCATCGCATCGCTCTTTGTAATCCTGGCCGATGTCGTGCTGGTGAAATTCATTTTGGTTGTCTTCCCATAACTCGCAACCGGAGATCCGAGGATTGTTCATGGCCACTGCCTATGAGATCGCGATGAAGCAACCGCAACCAAAACAAGAGGGCCGCGCGCCGATTGTAGCCGTCGAGGATTTGCGAAAGACCTTCGGAATTCACAAGGTTATCGATGGGATCAATCTCAACGTGAATCGCGGCGAAACCCTGGCTGTGCTGGGACGCAGCGGCACCGGAAAAAGCGTGCTGCTGCGGCTCATCATCGGCCTGGAAACTCCGGACTCGGGCTCAGTGCGCATCAACGGCCAGAAGATCGCCGGTCTGGCGCTGGATCGAATGGGCGAAATAAGAAAGAAGATGGGCTTTCTCTTTCAGCATGCGGCGCTTTACGATTCGCTCACGGTTGCGGGGAACGTAGCGTTTCCTTTAGAACACCATCGGAAAGAACTGTCCAAATCCGAGCGCAGCGACCGGGTTCAGCAGTTGCTCGCCGAGGTGGGCATGGAAGGCGCCTGTGAAAAGATGCCATCCGATATCTCCGGTGGAATGCAGAAGCGCGTGGGCCTGGCACGCGCTCTGGCGCTGGAGCCGGAGATTCTGCTTCTTGACGAACCCACGGCAGGTCTTGACCCCATCAGTTCAGGGGAGATTGACGATCTGATTCTCAAGCTCCAGCATGAGCGCCAGATGGCATCCGTTGTAGTAACTCATGATCTGCACAGTGCAAAAACGATTGCCAATCGTTTGGCTTTGCTGGACCTGGGTAAAGTCTTGATCGAAGGAACATTTGAAGAGCTTCAGGAAAGTGACATCGAATTTGTCAGGGAGTTTCTGAAGCAGTCATAGGAGGAATTATGTCGAGAGTAGCGCGGCTGGGAGCATTCATTGTTGTAACACTGGCAATTCTTGCTGGCGGGGTCTTCGTCATCGGAAGCAAGGAGTATATGTTTCGCTCCACATACCACCTAAAGGCACAATTTGACACTGTGGCGGGCTTGGCCGCCGGCGCCGACGTGCAGGTGGGCGGGGTTCACAGCGGAACCGTGGAAAGCATCACACTTCCCCATAAGCCCGGCGAGCAGGTCACGGTGTTGATGGACCTCGACAAATCGACGCACGAGATCATCAAGCAAGACTCGATCGCTTCGATTGAAACCGAGGGAGTGCTGGGCAATCAGTTCGTTTCGATCTCATTTGGTTCCGCGGGGCAAGCCGAAGTAAAGGATGGCGAGATTATTCAAAGTGAACCGCCGTTGCAGATTTCGGACTTATTCAAAAAAACGAGCGGCATCCTGGAAAGCAGTCAGTTGGCCATCAACAATGCGACTTTGGCCACGGCGCATTTGAACTCGGTAAGCGCCAAGATCGATTTGGGTCAGGGAACCATCGGAGCGCTAGTGAACGACAAGCAACTCTACGGCAATCTGCAAGAGACGACAACGACGCTGCATGCAACCATGCTTCAGGCGCAGGCCGGCGTGACCGATTTCAAAGAGAATATGGAGGCCTTGAAGCATAACTTCCTTTTGAGCGGATATTTCAAGAAGCGCGGATACGATAACTCAGAAGAATTGACGGCCAATACAATTGACGCGCTTCCGCAAGGCGCGCCCCTCAAGTCGTTTATCTTTACCGCCAGGCAACTCTTTGATGCTCACGATTCAGCGAAACTGAAAAACCAGAAAATACTCAACGCAAGCGGCGAGTTTTTGGCTCAGAATCAATTCGGCTTTGCAGTAATTGTGGCTTCGACGGGGATGGAAGGCGATAACAAAAAAAACTTGGTGCTCACTGAGGCGAGAGCGATGGTTCTGCGCGATTACCTGGTTGATAATTTTGGATTTGACGACAGCCAGCTCAAGACATTGGGCATGGGCAAGCAGGCCGGCGCGAGCCTGGACGCCGATTGGGGATCGATTCAGATTCTCATCTTTCCCGAGGGAACTGAAATGCCCGCTGACAAACCGGCTTCGGCAAGCAACTCACCCGTCACAAAGAATGACCAGCCCATTCAAGTTACCGCGGCGGCTACCCCTCAACCATAGGCCTGCGCGCTCTGACGATGCGGCAATGATGAGTTGAGAATGGAGAAGAAATGACTAGAAGCAAATATAACCACGAAGGAAACAGCGGCGAAAGCGGAGATCCCGATCCCGGCCCCTACTGGAGGCGCATGCATCGCGACTCGCGCTTCTGGATAGGCGCAATGTTGATGACTGCGGCAATTGCCATCTACGTTCTGAGCGGAGACCTGGCGTGGGTTCCGCGCGGCCGAATGCAATAAGCTCTCACTATTCCGCGCGCCATGAGCTATGAGCAGTGTTGCTCAGCAATCGAACTGCTGCATTGAAACAATGATGAGGAAGGATGGAGAAATAAAATGCCTCTCGTCACTGTTGTCATCGCTCTCGCGGTCGTCGGCCTGCTGCTGTTTCTGGTCAACCGGTTCATTCCCATGCAGGGTCAGATCAAAAGCATCCTGAATGGAGTTGTGGTCATCGCCGTGGTTCTATGGCTTATGAGGATTGTCGGCCTATTCGACAATCTCAATCAGTTTCGCATCGGCCATGATATGCCGCTCGTCCCCGTTGTTATCACACTCTGCGTGGTCGGCTTGTTGATGTATCTGGTCAACCGCTATATCCCGATGCAGGGGCAGATCAAGGGCATCTTGAACGGTGTCGTTGTCATCGTGGTCGCGCTATGGCTTCTCAAGGTATTCGGCCTTTTCGACTACATCTATCAGTTCCGTGTTGGCCGTTGATGTAACGCGCCGCTGAAGCCTTGGCCTTCGTATTCAATCACGAAGCGCGAATCAATCGCAAACCGGCATATAAATGCCCAAGGAGAAAATATGAAACGCATGATTTTGTTTGCAGTGGGAAGCATTCTGAGTTTGAGTGCAATTGCTCAAGTCAATCCGCCAACGATGGCCCTTGAATCCACGGGATCGGGGTCCACCTACCGCGTAGTCGTCATTAGCCGCTCGGTTCAGGCAGTCAATTACCGGCATCGCAGCGGAGCCTCGAATGTGGATTTTGCCGGCACGGCATTACTGCCATCGGCGAATGGAAATGCCAAGGTGCGCAGCAAGCGCGGCACCATGGAAGTCGAGGCGGAGTTTGGCAATCTGCAAAATCCCACGACATTCGGCGCCGAGTATCTGACCTATGTTTTATGGGCTATCTCGCCAGAGGGCCGGGCAGTTAACCTTGGAGAAGTTTTGGTCGGCGACAACGGCCGGAGCAAATTGACTGCGACGACAGACCTTCAGGGATTTGCCTTGATTGTTACCGCCGAGCCATACTACGCTGTCAGGCAGCCAAGCAATGCTGTCATTCTTGAAAATGTAATTCGCCCTGATACCAAGGGAACCACCGAAGCAGTCAATGCCAAGTATGAGTTGATGGAGCGCGGTGGTTACCTTCCCACCGGCTACAAGTTCGACCCGGTCGTTCTGAACGCAAGCCTTCCGCTCGAATTCTACGAAGCGCGGAATGCTCTGCGCATCGCACAATCCGAGGGAGCGGAAAGGTACGCGAGTACAAGTTATCAACATGCCGTGCAATTGATGAACATTGCAGATGCGGATGCGACTAGCGGGCATATCGAAAAAAAGCATCTGATTGCCGCCGCTCGGGCGGCGGTGGAGTCTGCCGAAGATGCGCGCGAAATCGCAGTGAAAAAGATCGACGAGGAGCGTCTTGCGAATGAGCGTCAGGCTTCCGCCGACGCACAGGCAAGATCGCAGGCGGAAGCCAACGACGCCACACGCTTGAAAGAGAAAGCACAAGCTGACACAGCCAACGCACAGGCCAGTGCAGCGAACGCACAAGCCAACGCGGCAAAGGCGCAAGCTGACATGACGGCCAATCAGGCGGCATCCACCGCCGCGGTCACGGCAGCCCAAGCAGATGCCGCACAAGCACGAACAGCAGCGCAAATTGCTCAACAGGGCCAGCAAGAGGCGGTTTCCGACAAAGCCGCAATGCGCGCACGGCTTTCAGAACAGCTCAACCTGATACTTGCCACGCGCGACAGCGCGCGCGGACTGATCGTCAGTATGTCCGACGTGCTCTTCGACACCGGTAAGTATTCGTTAAAGCCGGGCGCGCGGGAGAAGTTGGCCAAGGTAGCCGGAATTCTGATTTCCTACCCCGGACTCAACATCGAAGTCGGCGGCTACACGGATAATGTTGGCGGCGATGCGATGAACCAGACGCTCTCGGAAAATCGGGCGGGTGCGGTGCGCGGCTATCTCGTCGAAGAAGGTGTGACCACAAACTCCGTGAGCGCCAAGGGCTTTGGAAATACATCGCCCGTGGCCTCGAACGACAACGCAGCAGGCAGGCAAGAGAATCGTCGCGTGGAGCTGGTTGTTTCCGGCGATGCTATCGGCAGCCCGGCGAATGTGACGACGGGCAGCTTGCGCTAACCAAGTCGTGAATACGCCGCGATCTCGATTGGGACCGCGGCGATTTTTCAAACAAGAAATGCGAGGAGTCACATGCTCGGAACCATCTTGATCGTAATTCTAATTTTGGCGTTATTGGGCGTATTGCCGCGGTGGCCGCATAGCAGTGATTGGGGATACTATCCCAGCGGAGGAATTGGACTTGTCCTCTTGATTGTAGTCATTCTACTGCTGCTTGGGCGAATTTGAGAGTGAAAGAGGGATATTATGCCGCTTCCTGAATTGATGAATATCGAGCAGCCGGGCAAGGATTCCGATCATAACGCATTCTTGCGCGCCGCTGCGAAGGCGTGCAAGCTGCCCTTGCCAACACGCATCGCTTTTATTGGAAATTACCTGCCGCGCGAATGCGGAATTGCAACCTTTATGACCGATCTGTGCACTGCGCTCACGACCGAATACGGAGAGGGCCGGCTGTTTGCGATCCCCGTCAACGATCCTGAATCAAATTACGACTATCCCAAGCAGGTTCGTTTGGAAATTACTCAGGAAGATATTGTTTCCTATGAACGCGCCGCCGATTTTCTCAACTTCAACGGCAACGATCTTGTCTGCCTGCAGCATGAATATGGGATCTACGGCGGAGACGCGGGCGGCCACATACTCACGTTGCTGCGCAAATTGAAAATACCGATTGTCACGACGCTGCATACGGTTCTTCGCGATCCTGACTTCAATCAGAGGATTGTGCTCGAAGAGATCGCCCAGCTTTCCGATCGTATGATCGTCATGAGTGATTTAGCTGCTCAGTTGCTGCGCGAAGTCTATGCGGTTCCTGAAGAAAAGATCGATGTAATTCCACATGGAGTTCCCGACCTTCCCTTCATGGACCCCAACTACTTCAAGGATAAGTTCGGCACGGAAGGCCAGTCAGTTCTTCTTACGTTTGGGTTGCTCTCCCCAAATAAGGGGATTGAAAACGTGATTCAAGCTCTGCCCGCGATTCTCGCACGGCAGCCAAACGTTGTGTATATTGTCACCGGCGTAACTCATCCGCACCTTCGCCGGCACGAGGGTGAGCGTTACCGTGAGGGATTGCAAGCTCTTGCTGAAGAGTTAGGGGTCGCGGATCACTTGATCCTCAACAATCGCTTTGTAAGCGCGGAAGAACTTATCGAGTATGTTGGCGGAGCTGATATTTATGTCACGCCTTATTTGTATGAAGCGCAGGTCGTCTCCGGAACGCTCGCCATCGCATTTGGAGCCGGAAAGGCGATTGTCTCCACACCCTACTGGCACGCCAAAGAGTTGCTTGCGGAGGGCCGTGGCGTAATTGTTCCATTCCAGAGTCCCAAAGCTATCGCCGATGCGGTTCTCGATTTGCTTGAGGACGATGCCAAACGTCATGCGATGAGGAAGCGCGCCTATCTTCACTCCCGCGAAACAACCTGGCCGAAGACAGCGCGAGCCTACATGGCGAGCTTCCAGCGGGCTCGCTTCGAGCGCTCACTGCATCCAAAATCCGCAAAAAATGACGATCTTGCAATTGAGATGATGGATTCCTTGCCCATGATGAATCAAGAACATCTGCTAACCATGACCGACGACACCGGGATTTTGCAGCACGCCATCTTTGCAGTTCCAAACACACAGGAGGGTTATACGACCGACGACAATGCGCGCGCACTGATCGTCTCTGTTCTTCTGGATGAAAATCCTGAGTACCTGGATCGGCGAACATATCCGAAACTCTCTCATCGGTATCTTTCCTTTCTCTGGCTTGCGTTTCATGCTGACTCAGGAAGATTCAGGAACTTTCTCAATTACGACCGGAGGTGGCTTGAAGATGTTGGATCCGATGACAGCCACGGGCGCGCCTTATGGTCGCTGGGCAAGGTGCTCGGCGCTTCGCAGGATGCGGGATTGAGAGGAGCGGCGGGGAGGCTGTTTGAAGCCGCCGTTCCCGCCACGCTCACGTTTACCAGTCCCCGCGCATGGGCCTACTCCATTCTTGGCATACAGGCTTATCTGGACTGGTTTCCCGGCGATAGAGCCCTTCAGGGAGTCCGCAACGAGCTAGCCAACCGCCTCATCGACATCTATGAAAGATGCCATTCTGCGACGTGGAGGTGGTTTGAGAAAAGCCTCTCCTACTCTAACGCAAGGCTTTCGCAAGCGCTCATTTTGGCCGGGTGGAGAAGTGGCAACCAAAGAATGATCGAAGCCGGAATGGATTCCCTGAAGTGGCTGGTTGCCGAGCAGCATCGCGACGATAAAAATGTCTTTGTCCCGATCGGATCCAATGGATTTTATCTTGAGGGAAGTGAAAAGGCGCGCTTTGATCAGCAGCCAGTCGAGGCTTGCGCGACCGTCTCAGCCTGTCTCGAGGTATATCGTCTGACCGAAGATAAACAGTGGCTTGAAGAGGCGCAAAAGGCATTCAGCTGGTTCCTCGGGAATAACGATCTTCAGATTCCCCTGTATGATGCAGTAACAGGCGGATGCAGGGATGGACTTCATCCTGATCGCGTAAACGAGAACCAGGGCGCTGAGTCCACGCTCTCATTCCTTATGGCGCTGCTGGAAATGCGGTCGGCCAACGTTACAAGCGCTGATGAACTGCATCATGGAATGAGTATCTCTCTTTGAATCCAATCATTACCAAAGTCGAAGTGGCCGAGGCTGCCGTTCAAAATGAACACAAACCAGGAGCCTGCGCGGACCATCCTCTGTTCACACGTCATCATGACAACCCACTTCTCAGCCATGCAAACTGGCCCTATCCCATCAACAGTGTGATGAATGCGGGCGCGGTACTGTTGCCGGATGGAGTTACCCTGCTCTTGTGCCGGGTGGAAGACAGAAGCGGATTGTCGCATTTGTGCGCTGCGCGTTCCGCCAATGGCATCGATAATTGGCGCATCGACCCCAAACCCACTTTGATGGCGAATCCGGAACAGTTTCCTGAAGAGATATGGGGCATTGAGGATCCGCGCATCACCTATGTTCCGGAACTCGAGCAATATGCGGTTGCCTATACATCGTTCGCGCGAGGTGGCCCAGGAGTCTCGCTCGCATTGACCAAGGACTTCCACACCTTTGAGCGCTTCGGCGTGATCATGTCTCCAGAGGATAAAGATGCCGCGCTACTGCCACGCAGGATTGGTGGCCGCTGGGCGCTCATCCATCGTCCGATGACGGCGCTTGGCGCTCATATGTGGATCTCCTATTCGCCGGATCTGCGGCATTGGGGAAGC
>Ga0302200_10005028_pt1 | contig 10452 bp, 9 predicted proteins | sample II_Bog_N3_1_FD_194585 | JGI IMG/M metagenome (GOLD analysis project Ga0302200, IMG submission 194585) | Peat permafrost microbial communities from Stordalen Mire near Abisko, Sweden - II_Bog_N3_1 | ecosystem: Environmental > Terrestrial > Soil > Wetlands > Peat | place: Sweden: Abisko, Stordalen... | reverse complement strand
TGGAGGCGCTGGCCGGTTCCGAAGTGTTGCGCGACATCCGCGACCTCGGCGCGAAGGAAAGCGAACGCGCCGAAATCAGCCCGCGCTCGCGCAAGAATCCGCCGAAGGACGAAGCTGACAAAGCGAAGCGCGTGGAACAGGATGAAAAACTCAAAACGGAGATTGCTGAAATTGAATCGCGGCTGGAAGCGGGTGGGTTGAAAGCGAGACTGGTGGAAGTCGGCCCGGTGGCGGCGGCGAACGTGCTGGATTTCTTTGCCTCAACGGCTGGCAAAAAAGTTCTCACCCGCATCCACGAATTGAACATCACGCCGACGAGCGAGAAGGCCGCGATTGCCGCGACGACCAAAGGTGCATTTGCCGGCAAGATGTTTGTGCTGACCGGCACGCTGCCGACGCTGACGCGCGAGGCGGCCACGGCGAAAATCCAGGCGCTCGGCGGCAAGGTGACCGGCAGCGTGAGCAAGAAAACAGATTACGTGCTGGCCGGTGCCGAAGCCGGTTCCAAGCTCACCAAGGCGCAGGAGCTGGGCGTGAAGATTGTTGATGAGAAGGGATTCCGCGCGATGCTGGACAAAAACGCGTAACCTCAATTGCGGAATGCAAGATAACTGTAAACTGTGTGGATTTTTTAAAGACCTGCGGCTGTCGCATATCATGCCGGATTTTTATATTAGAAGTTCAGAGGCATGGCTGAAAACAGGGGCACAACAACAAACTCAACCCCACTCGTTCGTGGTGGGCGTTTCATCCGATTTCAAAGATGGCTGGAAACAGCGAAATAATTGGGAGAAACAATTGGGATGGACAGAATACTTATTATGCCATGAATGTGAACAGCGGTTTGGAGTTCACGAAGCGACAGCCAGAGTTTTTCTCTATGGCAATGCACCCGCACCTTTGAAGAAGCAATTGCTCGGAACAATTGTGCAGGCATCGCAACCTGGTTCACCACCGGATTTTTTAGAAATCCGCGAAGTGACAATTGATTACCGAGCGTTGAAATTGTTTCAGTTGTCTCTTTTGTGGCGTGCTGGTGTTGCCAAGGGAATGTTTTTCAAAAATGTCGATTTGGGAAAGAAACATGAGAAACGATTGAGACAGCTTCTTGTAAATGATGATCCGGGGTTAGAACTCGATTACCCCTGCATTATGTTTGATCTCCGCTCTCAAAAAATTGAGTTTGAAGGATTCTGGCGGGAGCCGACAACGTGCCATGATGAAGACCAAGGCCAAAGGCTTTACAAAATAGTCATTGGAGGTTACGCGTTCATGTATTCCGTATCCTCTCATTCACCCAGTCAGTCGTTTAATTTATTTTGCGCCAAACCAAGTGGAAAAATGTTCCTGTATGTTGTGAATGGAGAATTATTCCTCAAAAAAATGCAAGATGCGTTAGATAAAGCAGGAAAATTGAATCTTCAAACATTTGCAGCTAGTCGCTAGAACACATTACGATTGCTTCGTCCCGAAGGGACAACCGGAAATTAGCCCGGCACAGCTTGCCGGGTGTGCGTCCCCAAACAAAATCCGTCCTGAAGGGATGGCGGAATCATCCATCATTTTCCATAGTCCCTCCAGGACGTAATTTTTTGTTTCCGTTCACCGGGGACGTTGTCCCCGGCTAATCTCCGATGCCGCTTCGCGGCTTTGCAACTTTGCGTTGAAATAATTTCACAGCGTCGGATTGCCCTGTGCATCCGGCAGGCGCAGGAGGCAATGGCCGAAATCCAGGTGCCGCTTGCCGGCGTCGGCGATGTAGGCGGCCGGCACCTGATACAGCCGCCGGTTCACCACCACCAACCCCGCGCCGCGCAGCACGGCCAGATGCTTGGACACCAGCCCCGGTTTTTGCCCGACGATCTTGGCGATTTCGTTGACCATGCGGGCTTCGCCGTCGCTCAACGCGCCGAGGATGGCGCAGCGCACGGGCGCACCGATGGTTTGAACGAGAGTGTCAAATGGCAACAGCGGCGGATTGGGCGGGTTTGACATAAAATTGATTGGTTTTATGGGTTTATTGACGGAAACAACGTCTTTTGAGAGAATTTAATGTGGATTTGAAAGAATGCAATAGCTTTTAATAATAGCTGGAACGCTTCATACAATAGCGGTAGTGCCTCCAATATTAGCGGGAACGCCTTACACAATATCGGGAGTGCTTCACATATTAGCAGTAACGCCTCCCATATTAGATGGAGTGCCTCACACAATAGCGGGAACGCCTCATACAATAGCGGGAACGTGAGCTGTAATAGCGGGAGGGCTTAAACAAGTGGCGGGAACGCCAGATTGGTTGCGCCAAAGACCCGCTGAGAAACTACCGGAAAACATCCGGTTAAGTTATTTCGCAGTTTATTTCTTCCTGGAGAAGGCGGCGTCGAAGGCGGCGGCGTTAGGGGCGAAGTCCAGTTTGCGCACGAAGGCGCAGCTCTCGGTCGCGCCGTGGACGCGGTCCATGCGGCCATCCTCCCATTCCACGGAGAGCGGGCCGCGGTAGCCGGCGTCGTTCAGCGCGACGATGATGTCCTCGAACCGGATGTCGCCGTGGCCGAGCGAGCGGAAATCCCAGAAGCGCCGCGCGTCGGTAAAATCCGTGTGCCCGCCAAACACGCCCACGGTGCCGTTGCCGTGCCCCCACCAGACATCCTTCATGTGCGCGTGGAAGATGCGGTCGCCGAACTCGCGGATGAACTTCACATAGTTCACGCCCTGATAGCCGAGGTGCGAGGGATCGTAGTTGAAACCGAAGCGCGAATGATTCTTGACGGCCACGAGCGCACGCCGGGCGGTGGCGATGTCGAAGGCGATTTCCGTGGGATGCACTTCGAGGGCGAAGTTGACGTTCTCCTTTTCAAACACGTCGAGGATGGGCAGCCAGCGTTTCGCGAAATCGGCAAAACCCTGGTTGAGAAATTCCTGGTTGGTCGGCGGAAAGGCATAGACGGCGTGCCAGATGGACGAGCCGGTGAAGCCGTTCACGATGGCGGGAGAGCTTTTATCCGCGCCGGGCTGGGCGTTGAAAAATTTCCGCGCGGCGCGGGCGGTAGCCTTCATCTTTTCAGCGGCGCGCTGGCGGACGCCTTCGGGTTTGCCGTCGCCCCAGACATCGGCGGGCAGAATCGCTTTGTGCCGTTCGTCAATCAGATCGCACACGGCCTGACCAACGAGGTGCGCCGAAATGGCGAAACATTTCAGGCCGTGCTTCGCGAGCAGCGCCCATTTCTTTTTGCAATAATCGGATTCGGCCAGCGCGCGGTCCACCTCGAAGTGGTCGCCCCAACAGGCGAGTTCGACGCCGTCGTAGCCCATCTTTTTGACGAGCGGCAAAAGTTCGGCGAGCGGGAGGTCGGCCCATTGGCCGGTAAAAAGAGTGACGGGACGTGGCATATCAAAAAGATTTTGTCCGGCCATCTTGCCAAGCCGGGACGGCAGGTCAAGCGCGGCGGAAAAATAATTGCGTCCGGTGCAACTGGGGTGTTGTGAAAATAAATTATTTTGGCAACCTTTTGGTTCAAACTCTCGTCTGCCAGACCAACATTAAATCATGAGCGACATGACTGAAAACAAGACCGATCAGAGCCCGTGCTGCGGCAACTGCGATTACACGCTCGCCTTCTGGGTGCTGCGCGGCTGGCTGGCGTTGCGCGCCATTCTCACGGGCGTCGAAAAATTCGGCGCCTACAAGACCGTCCAGCAGCCGCTGCTCGACCCGGCGACCGGCCAGCCGGACGCCAGCGGCGCGATGGTGGAACTGAAGGTGAAATTTTATTCGCTCGCAAATTATTCCGGCATCCCCGCCGCGCTGAAGGGCAAGTTCGCCAACGAGTCGCTGCTGCCGCCGTTCGCGCTGAACCTGTTTGATCATCTGCTCGGGCCGGCGCTCATCGCCACCGGCGTGATGCTGCTGCTCGGCCTCGGCACGCGCGTGTCGCTGTTCGTGCAGGGACTGATCTACATCGCGCTGACGGTCGGGCTGATTTTAATCCATCAGGACGACGGCGTTTCCTGGCTGGGCATCCACATCGCGCTGGTCGCGTTCGCGCTGGTGCTGGCGAAGAACAACAAATTTGCCATCCTCAAAAAATGGTAACGCCATCCATCACGCGCCGCGAATTCATCGGCACGACGGCGGCCGCCGGCGCGGGCCTGCTGTTGAGCTCGTGCAGCCCGAAGCAGACGGCCGCCGGCAAAAATTCGCCGTTGAGCAAGATCAACATGGCGCTGATCGGCTGCGGCGCGGAGGGACAAGTGCTGCTGGATTCGCTGCAGGTCATTGATGGCATCCGCATCGCCGCCGTCTGCGACATCTGGGATTACAATTTGAAGAGCAATGTCCGCCGGCTCAAGGACAACGGCTTCGACGTGAAGGGCTATCAGAACTACGAGGATCTGCTCGCGCAGGAAAAAGATTTGCAGGCGGTCATCGTGGCGACGCCGGATTTCTGGCACGCGCCCATCACCAACGCCTGCTTGAAAGCCGGGCTGCACGTCTATTGCGAAAAGATGATGAGCAACACCATCGAAGGCGCGCGCTCGATGGTGGAGACGATGCGCTCGACGGGCAAGCTGCTCCAGATCGGCCACCAGCGCCGCAGCAATCCGCGCTACATGTTCGCGCTGAACCGGCTCGTCCGCGACGCGAAGATCTGCGGGCGGCTGACGGCGGCGCAGGCGCAGTGGAACCGCGCGGTCACGGAAGATTTGGGCTGGCCGAAACATTCCGAGATCAAGCCCGACGTGCTGGCGAAATACGGCTTCAAGGACATGCACCAGTTCCGCAATTGGCGCTGGTTCAAGGGACTGGGCGGCGGCCCGCTCTCCGACCTCGGCGCGCATCAGATTGACATTTTCAACTGGTGGTTCGGCATGACGCCGCGCGCGGTGCTGGCCAGCGGCGGCATTGACTACTACAAGAACCACGAGTGGTATGACAACGCGATGGTGATCTACGAATACCCGCTGCCCGACGGCATGGCGCGCGCGTTTTATCAGGTGCAGACAACGACCAGCGCCGGCGGTGGCTACTTTGAGATGTTCATGGGCGACGAGGGCACGATCAAGATGTCCGAGAATCCCTCCATCACCAAGCTCTACCGCGAGGATCGCGCGCCGGCCTGGGATGACCTGGTGGCGAAAAACTATCTGAGCGCCAGTGGCACCGCCGCGCCGAGCGACGCGGACAAGGTGGACGTGCGCGAGACCGCGCCTCTGCTGCAATATGACATTCCGGTCACGTTCACGAAAAAAATCCACCAGCCGCATCTGGAAAACTTTTTCAACGCCATCCGTGGCACGGCAAAATTGAACTGCCCCGCCGACGAGGCGTTCGCCAGCGAATACGTCATCCACAAGGCGAACGACGCCATCACCGCGCAGAAAACGCTGGCGATTTCACCCGAAGAAGTCAAAGCTTGAAACTGTAAAATCAATTTATGAAAAAAATAATTTTCCACACCGTCAGTCTCGTCTTGCTGTCCGCCAGCGCCGCGCTCGCGCAGGACAAAATCCCACTCGTCACGAAGCTGCCCGACCCGCTGTTCGTCGGCACGCCGGTGCCGATCACCATTCCCAATCTCGAACCGGAAACCAAGAAGTGGCCGGACTTCCAGGTGCCCGCCGGCACGGTGAATCTCGCCATCAGCAACAAGGTAACCGCCAGCGACAACGACCCGGTGGTGGGCACACTCGACCTCGTGACCGACGGCGACAAGGCCGGCGACGAGGGCTCGTGGGTCGAACTCGGCCAGGGCAAACAGTGGGTGCAGATTGACCTGAACAAGGAGGCGAACATTTACGCTGTGGTGGTCTGGCATTTTCATTCGCAGGCGCGCGTCTATCGCGACGTGGTGGTGCAGGTTTCCGACGACCCGACGTTCAGCAAGGACGTGACAACCATCTACGACAATTCCGCCGCCGGCAAGGACCGTCCCTACGTCGAAACCTATTTCGGCAAGCTCATTGATGCCAAGGGCGTCAAAGGCCGCTACGTCCGCCTCTACAGCAACGGCAACACGACGAACAAGATGAACCATTACATCGAGGTCGAAGTGTGGGGCAAACCCGCCGCGTAAGAAAATGAAGCAGGGAGAATGCAGACGGCAGAAACAAAAGCGGGGTGGTTGACCGCTGAAACTGTTTTCGCTTCGGCACACTTCCTTCGGGCTTCCGCCTTCGTCCTCATCGCCCTGCTCGCGCTCGCCGTCCGGCTGCCGCAGCTCGGCGTCCGGCCGATGCATACGGACGAAGCTGTCAACGCCTTCATGGTCGGCCACTCACTCGCCGGCGAAGCCTATCATTACGACCCGAAAGATCGCCACGGCCCGGCGCTCGTCGAATCCACACTGCCGCTCGTCTGGCTGGAAGGCGCGCAAAAATTCTCCGACCTGACCGAATCGCTGCTCCGGCTCGTGCCCGTCCTTGCCGGCAGCGCCACCGTCCTGCTGTTCGGCGCGGCGGTGGAGATGTTCGGCTTCATTCCTTGTCTCGTCGCGGCGCTGCTGTTCGCCTTCGCTCCCCTGCCCGTCTATTACAGCCGATATTTTATCCATGAAACCCTTTTTGTCGCGGCGACGCTCGGCCTGATGGTGTCCGGCTGGCGCGCGGTGCGCAGAAATTCGCTTGGGTTCGCCGCAATCGCCGGCCTGTGCGCCGCGCTGATGCTCGCGTGCAAGGAAACCGCCGGGCTCCATTTCTTCGCGCTCGGACTGGCCGCCGTCATCGGCTGGCGGCTGCGGACGCCGGGCAAAATGCCCCCCGCTAAACTCTGGCTGGCCGGTGCCAGCGCCTTTTTCGTCGGCGGCATTTTGCTGTTCACCTGGGGCGGACAAAACTGGTCGGCGCTTGGCGACCTGTTCCGCGCCCTCCCGCATCTGGCCGCCCGCGCCGGCGGCGAGGGCCACGAGAAACCTTTCACCTATTATTTTATCCTGCTCGCCGGCGGCTGGTCGGGGGCGGCCATCATCATCCTCGCGCTGCTCTTTCGTGTGACCGGTTCTTTCGCCCGCCTGACCTTGGCGGTTTACGCGGTTTTGATTGGAGCGATTTACTGCGCCATTCCCTACAAGACCCCGTGGCTCGCGCTGAACTTCTGGCTGCCGCTCGCGCTGCTGGCCGGCTTCGGCATCGAACGGCTTTGGTTCGCCAGCGGGAAACCTTCCGCACGCGCCGCCATCTTGCTGGGCGCCGCCGTGCTCGGGCTGCTCGTTGCGCACGACACGCGGCAGCGCGTCTTCCTGCACCCGGCAGCGGAAAACAATCCCTACGCCTACGCGCACACGACGGAAGATTTGCTCAGCCTGCCGGTGCGACTGGAAGAATTGGCGCGACAAAATAAAATCCAAAACCCGCGCATCGCCGTCATCGCCAAAGACGCGTGGCCGCTGCCTTGGTATTTGCGAAAGTTTTCCAACGTCGGCTTCTGGCAACCAAACCAGGAAACTGGCGACGCGGATTTTTTTATCACCACGACAGACGTTCCCGGCAAATTGGCGGAACGGCTGAAATATTTCCGCCCGGATTACTTCGGCGCGCGGCCGAATGTGCTGCTGATTTTGTGGTCGCCGGCCAAAACCAGTTCCCCGCCATGAGCGACGCCGGCATCCACGTTTTCAATCACAGCGCGATGGCGACGCAGTTTCAAGTGCGCATCGCCGGCGAGGAGAAAACCTATGCCGCGCAGACCGCGCAGGCCGCGTTCGCGCTGACCGACGAATTGGAATCGCGCTTGAGCCGCTTCCGCGCGAACAGCGAGATCAGCCAGATCGCCCAACTGTCGCCCGGCGACAAGCTGCGCCTGAGCGAGCCGGTCTTCGCCTGCCTGCGCCTCACGCAGCGCCTGGAGTTCGCCACGCGCGGCGCGTTCTCCGTGACCGCCTCCGCCTTGAGAAATCAGCCGACCAAGCCGCTTTGGGCGCTGGTGGAAAAAGAATTTTCCATCCGCTGCGACAGCGGCCGGCTGGAGTTCGACCTTGGCGCGATTGGCAAAGGCTTTGCCCTCGACCGCATGGCGGCGGTGTTGCGCGAGTGGAGCTGTCCGGCGTTTCTGCTGGTGGCCGGCGGCAGCAGCATCCTCGCCGGCGACGCGCCGGCGGGCACGGCGGGCTGGGATTGCGGCCTCGGCGAAAACAATTCGTCCCGTCGGCACCGGTTGGTGAACGGCTCGTTGAGCGGCTCCGGCCTCGCGGTGAAGGGCGAGCATATCTTTGATCCGCGCACCGGGCTGCCGTGTTCGCGGCGCAACCGCGCGTGGGCGCTGGCGTCCACCGCCGCCGAATCCGACGCGCTTTCGACGGCGTGCATGATTCTCAATGAAACGGAAATCCTCGAAGTGCTGAAACGCAACGCCGACTGGCTGGTGTTCCTCAACGAGAAAGAAACATGGCGGCAACTGGGTTCACGCCCTGCGCCGCCACTCGTGTAAATTTTGAAATACTTGGTAGGGCGGGCTGCTGCGCCGCCTTCCCCGGCTGACCGGCTGGTCAGCCCTACCCTATTCCGTCTTCGCCGCCAGTTGCACCGGCTTATAGCCGCCGCGCGTCCTGAAATACAACATCAGCGCGGCGTAGCACGCGAACGTGAACAGCGGGAACATCGCCATCTTGCCGAGCGCGCTGAACTTGCCGGCGGTCTCGGCGGACTTGATTTCAGCCACTGACTTGTCGTCCGTGATGGCGGCCTTCTTGGCCGGGTCCACCGCCTCATAAGCGCCGAGGAGATAATCTTTCTTCACCGTCACCTGCTGGTAAAGCGCGGGATCGGCCGCCTGCAACTGCTTCGTGGTGGAGGATTCCTGCATATAGCCCAGAAATGGCGAGCCGAGAATGCCCACCGCCAGCATGCCGATGCCGCCCATCGCATTCAGCGTGAGCGCGCCGCCGCGCGGACATTGCTCCGAGGTCAGGCCGAGAATCGTCGGCCAGAAAAACGTGATGCCGATGCCGAACAGCGTTGCGGCGGCGAAGATGGTGCCAAGGCCGGCGTGGGCGGTGTGGGACAGCGTCAAGATGCCCAGCCCCGCCAGCGCCGAACACGTCAGTAGCAGGCCCGGCGGCGAGAATTTGTGGATGAGCGGTCCGGCGCAGAAGCGCAGCACCAGCATGATGGCCGACGTATACACCAGCACCCACGCCGCGTTGTAACCGTTGGCGCTCATCGTGTCAGTCATGAGTTCGGTGATCCAGCCGTTGGTGCCCAGCTCGGTGATGGCCTGCGGCATCATGATGATGATCAGAAACGCGAGCAGGAACCGCCCGAAAGTTTTGGTGATGACCACGAACGCCGCCACAACCACGCCGGTCAGTCCCCAGACCACGCCGCTGCTCCAGCCAAACACCTGCCCGAGCTGGGCAAACACCAGTCCAAAGCCGATCAACGCGCCGAACGCGCCCAGTTCCTTTAGCATGGCCAGATAAGTGACCCCGGCCTGCTCGCGTTCGCTCTTGGGAAATTTCAAACTGACGAGAATTAAAAAGAACGTGACCGCCGGGATCAGGATCAGCCCCACCACCAGCCGCCAGTCCGCATGGTCCGCAAACGCGATGGTGCACAGGCCGCCCAGCACCAGGCCGCCCGGCCAGCCGGCGTGCAGGCGGTTGAGCCACTTCGCCTTGTCCGTGCTGAACATCGTGGCGACGATCGGATTGCAGTAAGCCTCCGCGCTGCCGTTGCCCAGGCCGAGAATGATGCTGCCCCAGTAAAGCAATTGGTAACCATGCTTCTGCGCCGCCACCAACTCGCCGCCGCTCAGGCCGGCCACATGAATGGCCTGATACGCCATGAACGCCATCGTGGTATAGACGAGATAGGTGGCGAAGGAAAACAGCATGGCCACCTTGTAGCCGATGCGGTCAATGAACAGGCTGAAGATGATGATGCTCACGCCGAACGGCCAGATGCCCGCGCCCACGAGTTCGCCCACGTTGACCTTGTCGAGGCCGAAGTCCGTGGCGAACCCCGCGCCGGTGCACAGGATGATGCGGCTGATGAACGCGTAGCTGGTGGTGACGATGGCGATGAAACAGCCCCAGAAGAGAATTTTGTCGTGCTTATTATTCATGGATTTGGAAACACCAATGCTCGCGACAGGCGGAAAAGTGTCAACGGCAAAGTGCGGTTTCGCGGCGAAAATGTTGCGGTTTGCGCGTGAATAAATAAAACCGTCGGAACCATCACTGGCTCCGGCGTTGGTAGGGCGGTGCTGCTGCGCCGGCTCGAACCACGGGCCGGTCTTGTTCTTGATGGCGGACGTCAAAACAAATTTGCTTCAGCGCCAAGATTCGTTGACCCACCCTTCCCCGGCACCTGGCGGTGGCGGTTCCAAAAATCGCCGGATTTTGTAATTGTGACCCGGCGGCGGACGGCTAGACTCGCCCTGTCCTTATGAAAAAACTTTTCATCATCCTGGGCGTGCTGGCGGCGCTGGGCATTTTTGTTCTCCTGCTGATTGCCGTC
>Ga0302200_10005022_pt1 | contig 10463 bp, 8 predicted proteins | sample II_Bog_N3_1_FD_194585 | JGI IMG/M metagenome (GOLD analysis project Ga0302200, IMG submission 194585) | Peat permafrost microbial communities from Stordalen Mire near Abisko, Sweden - II_Bog_N3_1 | ecosystem: Environmental > Terrestrial > Soil > Wetlands > Peat | place: Sweden: Abisko, Stordalen... | reverse complement strand
TCGACTTCCGGCGCGTGGTTCAGCGCCTCGAAGGCCATGCCGGCGGTCAGCGCGCCATCACCGATCACGGCGATGGCCTTGCGATCGCTGTTCTGCAGGCGAGCGGCGATGGCCATGCCCAGGGCGGCGCTGATGGAGGTGCTGGAGTGACCGACGCCAAAGGTGTCGTACTCGCTCTCCGAACGCCGTGGGAAAGCGGCCAGGCCGTCTTTCTGACGCAGGGTGTGCATGCGCTCGCGCCGACCGGTGAGGATCTTGTGCGGATACGCCTGATGACCCACGTCCCACACCAGCCGGTCGTCCGGGGTGTCGAAGACGTAGTGCAACGCGATGGTCAGTTCGATCACGCCGAGGCCGGCACCAAAGTGCCCGCCGGTCTGGCCGACCGAATAGAGCAATTCCAGGCGCAGTTCATCGGCCAGGGTTTCCAGCTCGGCTTCACCTAACCGGCGCAGGCCGGCCGGCGTTTCAGCACGGTCCAGCAGGGGCGTGGTCGGGCGCTTGCGGGGAATCTCATGGAACGTCGTGGGCATCAGGCGAATCGTTATAGGTATAGAAGAGGCGGCAGTTTACCTGATGCATCGCACGCTGCCCACGCAGAGCGTCGAAGTTGGCCGATATGCGGTCTTGAGCGCGGCGTTTGGATCAGCTGCGACGTTCGACGATATAACGGGCCAGCTCGCGCAACGGTTCGGCGCACGCGTCAAACGGTCGCAGGGCATGCAGCGCCTGGTCGCGCAGTTCCAGGGCGTAGGCCTTGGCCGCGTCCAGGCCGAGCAGGGCCGGGTAGGTCGGTTTGTCGCGGGCGATATCGGCGCCCTGGCGTTTGCCGAGGGTGGCGGTGTCGCTTTCCACGTCGAGAATATCGTCCTGCACCTGGAAAGCCAGGCCGATGGCCTGGGCGTAAGTCTGCAGCGAGCGCAATTCGTCTTTCTGCGCCTGGCCGCTGGCCAGGGCGCCGAGCTTGACGCTGGCTTCGATCAGCGCGCCGGTCTTGTGCCGGTGCATGGTTTCCAGGGCTTTCTGGTCGAGCTTGAGGCCCACCGAACCGAGGTCGATGGCCTGGCCGCCGACCATGCCGGCCGGGCCGGCGGCCTGGGCCAGGGTGGTGACCATGGTCAGGCGGATATCGGCGCTCAGGTCGCTCAGGCCCGGATCGAGCAGGGCGCTGAAGGCCAGGCTCTGCAGGCCGTCGCCGGCGAGGATCGCACAGGCTTCGTCGAATGCCTTGTGGGTGGTCGGCTGGCCGCGACGCAGGTCGTCGTCGTCCATGGCCGGCAAATCGTCGTGGACCAGCGAGTAGGCGTGGATCAGCTCCACTGCGCAGGCCGCGCCGTTGGCCTGTTCCGGCTTGCCGCCGAGGGCTTCGCAGGCGGCGTAGGCGAGCAGCGGGCGCACGCGTTTGCCGCCGTTCATCACGCTGTAGCGCATGGCCTCATAGAGGCGGGCGAGTTCGGGGCCGGGGGCGTTGAACAGGGTGTCGAGTGCGGCGTTGACCCGGGCCTGGCTGCTGGCCTGATAGGCTTTGATCATTCTGCTTGTTCCGCGTCGAAGGGCTCTTCGGCCAGTTCGCCGTCGCGCTCCAGGAGGATCTGTACTTTCTGCTCGGCCTGGGCCAGGGCGCCCTGGCAGTCACGGGTCAGGCGGATGCCTTGTTCGAAGGCGGTCAGCGAGTCTTCCAACGACAATTCGCCGTTCTCCAGGCGTTCGACCAGGGTTTGCAGGTCGGCAAGGGATTGCTCGAAGTCCAGGGAAGCTTTTTTGCGGGCCATGGCGGCGATCTCGGTAGGCGTTGAACGGGCGCGACACTAGCAGACAGCGGGTTTAGGGGCAAATGCGAGGGATTGGCAGTCAAGGGGCCGATGTAGGGCTCCGTCAACAAAATATCCGGGTGCAGACCCCGTCATCCCGGGGGCACGCGTCCACTGTAGGAGCCGGCTTGCTGGCGATGACGTCCGTACGGACGCCGCATGACTCAAGGGCCTCATCGCCAGCAAGCCGGCTCCTACAGGTTTTGCAGCGTGTTCTGAATCGCTATCGCCTGGGCGATTGTCCCGGTTTCTGGCGAGGGGCATCCCGGTTTATCCCGCTAGTCGGCACAAAGTCGTCTCTTTATAGTAGCCCATCGATCAAGGATGAATGATCGACATGGACCTCCCTCTCGTCGCCCCCGATATTCCCCTGCGCTTCTACCCATAAGGCTGTCATCCATGGCGTCTTCTTCCGCTCGTATTCCCGGTTCCGGCGTACTGCTGCTGATCATCCTGGCTTGCCAGTTGATGATCGTGCTCGACGTCACCGTGCTCTATACCGCCTTGCCGCATATTCAAAAGGCCCTGGACCTGTCGCTTCCCGACCTCACCTGGGTGCAGAACGCCTACACCCTGGCCTTCGGCGGCATGATGCTGCTCGGCGCCCGGGCCGGTGACCTGCTGGGCCGGCGCCGGGTGTTCCTGGTGGCGGTAACGGTGTTCACCCTGGCTTCGTTGCTGGGTGGCTTGGCCCAATCAGCCCATGAACTGTTGATCGCCCGGGGCGTGCAGGGCATTGCCGCGGCATTCCTCGCGCCTTCGACCCTGGCGCTGATGATGACCCACTTCCCTCCGGGCCCGCAGCGGCTGCGGGCCATCAGCTTCTACACCGCCGTGTCCGGTGGTGGCGGTGCGCTGGGGCTGGTGCTCGGTGGGGTGTTGACCGATCTGTTGTCCTGGCGCTGGGTGATGTTTATCAACCTGCCGGTGGGCATTGCCCTGCTGGCCCTGGCCTGGCGTTACCTGAAGGAGACCGAGCGACATACCGGCCACTTCGACCTGGCGGGAGCCTTGACCGTCACCTTCGGCATGAGCGCGCTGGTCTATTGCTTCGTCCGGGCCGGTGCCCAGGGGTGGGATGACGCCCTGACCCTCGGCGCACTGGCCTGCGCCCTGGTGTTGCTGAGCCTGTTCGTCTGGATCGAGCGACGCGCCGAACAGCCGATCATGCCGCTGCACCTGTTCGCCAGTGCCGAGCGCTCCGGCGCCTATGTCAGCCGCATGCTGTTGGTGGGCGGGATGGTCGGCACCTACTTCTTCCTGATCCAGTATGTGCAGGAAGTGCTGGGCTACACCGCGCTCAAGGCTGGCGAAGCGTTTCTGGCGCTGACCCTGACCCAGTTCGCCATGTCGGTGTACGGCGTGAAGTGGCTGGCGCGCCACATGAGTTCAGCGGTGATGCTGTTCTGCGGGCTGGCGACGGCGTTGGTGGGGATGGCATTGCTGACCGGGTTGGGCTCGGACGTGGCGTACTTTCCGCATCTGATGCTGCCGCTGATCATTCTCGGGATCGGTTGCGGCGCGGCGTTCGTGCCGCTGACCAGCGCCGGGATCGCCGGGGTGGAGCCACAGAATGCCGGGGCCGCGTCGGGCTTGGTCAATGTCGCGCACCAGGTCGGTGGTTCCCTGGGTACGGCGGTGATCGTGGCCATTGTCGGCATGGCGGCGCGCTTGTCGCCGGCTCCGGCGGGGCTGGATGCTGACGCCCAGGCGCGCTTTGCCTTGAGCCATGCGCTGTCCGTGGGCGCCACCAGTTCGGCGACGTTTTTCGGGTTGGCGCTGCTGGTGGTGTTCTTCACCTCGCGCCATGCCCGTCGGCGGGAGCGCCTTCAGGCGGCTGACGCGGCGTCCTGAAGTCGTTCGGCGCCCGCGTCCAATTTGAGTGCCGACATGGGCTGATGCAGTCGCGATTGTAATAACACGACACAGGTGTATGATTGCCTGAAGGTACGGCATTGCCGTATTTTTTCGCCCATGCATACGATCATTGAAACTGAAGTATTCAAACGTTGCGCAGAGGCCATCTGGAATGACGGCGAACGCCATGAGTTCATTACCTGGATCGCGGGCAACCCGCTGGCAGGTGATGTTGTTCCCGGCAGTGGAGGATTGCGCAAGATTCGCTGGTCTCGTACGGGCACGGGCAAGCAAGGCGGTACGCGGGTTATCTACTACAACAGGCTTGCCGACGGTTGTATCTGGCTGTTGATTGCCTATACGAAGGCCAAATTTGACAACTTGCCTGCCGCGTTTCTGAAGCAATTGAAGGAGGAACTCAGCGATGAGTGATGAACTGGAACAATTCCAGAAGGACTTGCTGGCCTCAGTCCGGCAAATGAAGGCGGGTAAAGCGGCGCGGGTCACCCGGGTGACATTGACCGCAGCTGCCGAGGCTCGGACAAAGGTCGGTTTGTCCCAGAGTGATTTCGCCAAGCTTCTGGGCGTCAGCCTGCGGACTTTGCAGGACTGGGAGCAGGGGCGCCGACACCCCACGGGTGCGGCGCAAACGCTGCTGCGCGTTGCGAGCCAGCACCCGGAAGCGTTGCGTGATCTTCAAACGGCATGACTCTGAAAACGCTGCTGGGTATCCGCTATAGACCGTCCACCCTGACAGAGTTATCGGAGGCATCGTCTACCTGTTTCTTGTCGCTATAAAAGCCGTGGAGCGATCAGAAAATTTTTCCAGAATAGTGGCATTGTGCCTTGTTTTTCGGCTCTTTTCGGCTCCAGAACGACGATCCAGGCTCATTTGATGAGCCACCTCACAAATACCGCTTTGTCTCCATTGTCTAACAACCTTCGAATCGCTAACCTCTGCGGCTTCCCCTACCTGTCATCGACAGGTCTTCTCTGACCGATACCGTGTCGGGAGTGCGCTGTGGATCTTGCGCAGGGTTTTATAAAGCATGGCAAGGAGGCTATTGATGCGCCGGTTTTTTCCCATCCTGATCGCCCTTTGGGCCACGACCGCCTGGGCCGAGCCCTCGGCCGAGCTTCAGGAGCCGACCGGCGGCTGGCGTTACGCAGGTCTCCTCGACCGCAAAGATGCGCCGCAGGTGGCCTACCCCACGCCGCCCATCGACCGCGGTATCCAGCGCAGCCGCACGCCCATCGAAGGCCGGATCAATCCGCCCTCCGGTCCGCGTGAGCCCCATATCCTGTCGGTCAACGGCAACCCCCTGAATCTCTATACCGACGACGCCGGTCGCTTCGTCCGGCCCTATGCCTTCGGCGCCGGCTCCAACAGCGTCGAAGTGCGCAGCTCGACGGGCAAATCCCTCAAGCGCGTGCAGTTCTACGAAGCCAACAAGCAGATCACCCCGGCGCGTATCCGCGTGGTCCTCGGCTGGGACGACCCCAAGGCCGAACTCGACCTGCACATCATCACCCCCGACGGCCAGCACGCCTTCTACGCGCATCCCGCGTTGACCAACGGCGGCGGCCTCGACCCGGACGGTGTCGACGGTCCCGGCCCGGAAATGTTCACCATGACCGCGCCGCTGCACGGCACTTATCTGATTTATGTGAACTACTGGGGCAACTACAGCGCCAGCGACGGCTATAACTTTACCGAGCGCGCCAATCAGAACGAGGTCATCACCTCGCAGATCAACCTGGTGCTCAACGAAAACACCGTCGATGAAAAGCGCGAGAGCTTCACTGTGCCCCTGCGAGCCATCGGCGACCTGCTGCTGGTCAAGACCTTCAACTATTGAACATCCCGCTCCACGGATGAATGGGCTTTGCGAACATGAGCGATAACACAGCTTCCCCGGACGCCGCTGTACCGGCTGCCCCTCAACCTGCCGGCTCGCGCCGTTGGCTGGGCCTTGTGCTCGGGCTTTGCGTGGCCGGTACGGTGGCGGGCGGCCTGGGCTGGTTTTTCCACCACAAGCCGGCCGCCCCGGCGCCGGAGCTGGCCCTGGAAAAGCTCGGCGTCAGTCGCCCGGACGCGCTGCTGGAAACCGCGTCGCTGAGCCAGTTGCCCAAGGACCTGCTCAGCGTGCCGTTCCTGCGCGACACCCTGACCGAGGATTTCGTTTTCTACTACGAAACCCACGGCGACCGCCTGGGCCTGATCGGCAGCTTGCGGCGGATCATCTACGAGCATGACCTCAAGCTGCAGGACAACCTGATCGAGCAACTCTTCGACCAGCCGGCGGATATCGCCCTGTGGCGCGGTGCCGACGGTCGGCTCAAGGACTTCCTGCTGGTGATGGACCGCGGTGGCCTGGCCAAACTGCTCGAGCCCCTGGCCCATGTCGCCCTGGACGACACCCAGTTGACCAAGGTCGGCGAAGTGAAGGTCGGCGGCGACAGCGTGCCGCTCTATCGCCTGGCCTACAACGCCAGCAAAGCCCTGTTGTTCGCCTCCCGTGGCGACAAGCTGGTGGTGCTGTCCAACCCGGACAGGCTCTACGAGCAAACCAGCGACGACAGCGAAGTGGCGCCGGGCGAGGTTTCGACCCAGGCCCTGGCAGCATTGCTCAATGGCGACAAACTGTTCCCCGAAGCCTTCGGCCTCAAGCCCCGCGAAACCGTCGTGAAGCAACGCATCTCGATTGCGTCCAGCGTCCTGGCCATGGGTTATCAGCGTTTTATCCCCAATTTCGCCGGCCTGCGCCTGGATATGGACGACAAGGGCTGGCACAGCTTCCTCGCCCTGGATGAGCAGGACAAAGCCGCCGACTTCGACTTCAAGCCGATCTGGCAAGCCATGCCGGTAGGCGCCAGCGCCTGCGTTGCCCTGCCACTGGCCGCCGAGCAGCAACAACCACTGTTGGTCAAACTCGGCGCCGACGAGGCCACCGCGAAGAAACTCACCGAACACATGAGCGGTGCCGCCGGACTCTGCTGGTACGCCGACTCGCGCCTTTATACACCGTTGCTGGTGGCCAACCTGACCAAGGACAACGACAGCCTCGACGCCGACCTGGGCAAACTCTTCGGCTCCATGGTCGGGAGCAAGGAAAGCGCCGTCGACGGCGGCCTGTTTCCTATTGCTGAGCAACAGAAAGACGGCGTCCATGAGTGGAAACGCCAGGTCAGCTCGAGCTTCGGCCAGTACGCCGCCAAGGAAGCCGAGAACCCCGACGCCATCACCGGCAAGGGCTTCTTTCGCGTAAGCCTGGCGCGACACGGTTCGACCCTGTTGTTCTCCCTGGACGACAAGCTGGTGGACAAGGCCCTCGGCACACTCGACAAGCACTTCCCGCCGCTGGCCGACGTGCTGCCCAAGGACGTGCTGATGCCGGTCTACCTCGGCCCGGACTCCCTGGCGCAACTGATGCAGCAGGAAACCCTCGACAGCCTGCCCCAGGACATGGAGCCGGTGTTCCGCAACGCCGCCCAGACCCACCTGATTCCCAAACTGCAAAAGCTCGCCGGTTTCGGCAAATACGCCCTGACCCTGCCGGAAGGCAGCGAGCCGGACGGCCACTGGCAGTGGCTGCCTTTGCAATGGCGTGCAATGTGATTCCTCTGTTCAAGAGGTTGGGCTTGCTGGCGCTGCTACTGAACACCGCGTTCAGTGCGCCCGTGTTCGCCCTCGAAACACCGCCCCTGGATGTCGAGCAGTCCCAGGTGTTCCGCGCCTGGTTCGTGCGCATCGCCCAGGAGCAACTGACCCAGGGCCCGAGCCCGCGCTGGTACCAGCAGGACTGCGCCGGCCTGGTGCGCTTCGCCGCCAACGAAGCGTTGAAAACCCATGACGACAAATGGTTGCGGGCCAATGGCCTGTCCAACCGCTACCTGCCGCCCGAACTGGTCCTGAGCGAGGGCCAGCGCAACCTGGCCCAGCAATGGCAGCAGGGCGGCGGCAAGGTCGGGCCCTACGTCAATGCGATCAAGCTGATCCAGTTCAACAGCCAACTGGTCAGCCGCGACCTCAACCAGGCGCGGCCCGGTGACCTGTTGTTCTTCGACCAGGGCGACGACCAGCACCTGATGATCTGGATGGGCCGCAACATCGCCTATCACACCGGCACCACCACCCCCACCGATAACGGCATGCGCTCCGCCAGCGTGCAGCAACTCATGACATGGAAGGACACCCGATGGATACCCGATGCAACGAACCCCAACTTCATCGGCGTCTACCGGCTGAACTTCCTCTCTCGATGAACGGGTCTCCCATGAAGCGTCTGTTTTCCCGAATGGTTTTCGCCCTGGCCGTGCTGCTGCCGGTTGTCGCCGGCGCCGCCGATGACTCGGTGCCGCCGAGCAACTACACGCCGGTGGCCGGCGAGAGTTTCTTCCTGTTGGCCGACAGCAGCTTCGCCAGCGACGAGCAGGCCTTGGTCCGCCTCGAAGCACCGGGCCGCGACTATCGGCGTTTCCGCATGGAGCCCTACGGCGGCGCGGATATCCGCGTGTACCGCATCGACCAGCCGCTGGAATTCCTCAAGCGCCAGAAGAACCTGCACCGGGTGGTCAGCGACGGCCAGTTCAAGGGCGAGGGGCTGTCCAACACCCTGGCCTACCTGTGGGACAACTGGTACCGCAAATCCCGCCGCGTGATGCAGCGGGCGTTCTCCTACGAGTCGCGTAAACAAGTGACCGAGGAAGTGCCGGAACTGAAAATGGGCCAGGCCATCGCCGCGCCGACCCCGTATGACAACCACCCGCAATACGCGCCGCTGCCCGGCCTGCCGCTGGTCAGCCAGTTCCGCTACCCGCTGTGGGACGCCAAGCCGATCCAGCCACCGAAGGGCGTCGACCTGGCCGGCTCTTCCAGCCAGTTCATCAGCGTCGCGCCCGGCAACGTCTATATCCCGCTGGGCAAACTCAAGCCGGGGCTGTACCTGGTGGAAGCGCTGATCGGCAAATACCGTGCGACCACCGTGGTGTTCGTCTCCAACACCGTGGCCGTGAGCAAGATCGCTGGCGACGAGTTGGTGGTGTGGGCGGCACGCAAACATGAAGGCAGCTCGGTGCCCAAGGTCAAAGTGCTGTGGACCGACGGCCTGGGCGTGATGAGCAGTGGCGAGACCGATGCCGATGGCCTGTTGCGCCTCAAGCACGTCAGCCCGGAGCGCTCGTTCATGATCGGCGAAGACGACGAGGGCGGTGTGTTCGTCTCCGAGAACTTCTACTACGACAGCGAAATCTACGACACCAAACTCTACGCCTTCACTGACCGGCCGCTGTACCGGCCGGGGGATTGGGTGTCGATGAAGATCGTCGGTCGCGAATTCAAGAACGCCCGCGACTCGGTCAACCCGACCACCGCCCCGGTACGCGTCAGCGTGCTGGATGCCACTGGCACCACACTGCAGACCCTGGACTTGAACCTGGACGCCAAGTCCGGTACCCAGGGCCGTTTCCAGCTACCGGACAACGCCGTGGCCGGTGGTTACGAGTTGCGTTTCAACTACCGCGACCAGACCTACAGCAGCGCCTTCCGCGTTGCCGAGTACATCAAGCCGCACTTTGAAATCTCCATGGACCTGGCCAAGCAGGATTTCCGCACCGGCGAGCCGATCAAGGGAAAATTGCTGCTGCTCTACCCGGACGGCAAACCGGTGGCCGACGCCCGTGTGCAACTGAGCCTGCGTGCCCAGCAACTGTCGATGGTCGACAACGAGTTGCAATACCTCGGGCAATTCCCGGTGGAATTGACCAGCACCGAACTGACCACCGACGACAAGGGCCAGGCCGTACTCGACCTGCCGGCGGCGGAGAAACCGAGCCGCTACATGCTCACTGTGTTCGCCAGCGACGGCGCGGCGTATCGGGTCAAGACCACCAAGGAAATCCTCATCGAGCGCGGTGCGGCTCGCTATCGCCTGTCGGCGCCGCAGCGTTTCAGTGCGACCGGCGAGAAGGTCGCGTTCAGCTACGCCAGCGAATCCACCGTCGCTCAGCCAAACGCTGGCACGCCGAGCACCTACAACTGGGTCCGCCTGGAAGACCAGTCCACCGGTAACGGCAAACTCGCTGCCGGCGACAAAGGCTTCAGCGTCACCTTCGACCGTCCCGGCACCTACAACCTGTCGCTCAAGGATGACCACGAACGCATCCTCGGCGCCACCGGCCATTCGGTGACCGGCGATGGCGTGAAAGCCGTGCCCGGCACCGTGGAAATCCTTCTCGACAAACCCGAGTACCAGACCGGCGACGAAGCCCTGGCGCTGATCACCTTCCCGGAGCCCGTCACCGACGCGCTGCTGTCTCTGGAACGCGACAAGGTCGAGGCCACCGCGTTGCTGTCCAAGGGCGGCGACTGGCTGCGCCTGGAAAAAATCAGCGACACCCAATACCGTGCGCGGATTCCGGTGAAGGACAACTACGCCCCCAATCTGACCTTCTCGGTGCTCTACACCAAGGGCGGCGAATACAGCTTCCAGAACGCCGGCCTCAAGGTCACCACGCCGCAGATCGATGTGGCCATCGCCACGGACAAGGACAGCTACCAGCCGGGCGACACCGTCTCGGTGGACCTGACCACCCAGTTCGCCGGCAAGCCGATCCCGGCTCACCTGACCGTCAGCGTGGTGGATGAAATGATCTACGCGCTGCAACCGGAAGTGGCGCCGAGCATCGACCAGTTCTTCTACCACCCACGGCGCAACAACGTGCGCACCAGCGCCAGCCTGTCGTTTATCAGCTACGACGTGGCATTGCCGGGCAGCCCTGGCGCGCCGGGCAAGG
>Ga0302200_10005015_pt1 | contig 10469 bp, 7 predicted proteins | sample II_Bog_N3_1_FD_194585 | JGI IMG/M metagenome (GOLD analysis project Ga0302200, IMG submission 194585) | Peat permafrost microbial communities from Stordalen Mire near Abisko, Sweden - II_Bog_N3_1 | ecosystem: Environmental > Terrestrial > Soil > Wetlands > Peat | place: Sweden: Abisko, Stordalen... | reverse complement strand
AGCGGTTCTGTCAACGTTACCACGTGCCTGTATATTTAACCAGTCGTTAAATTCATATTTAACGCTTGAGTTGATCAGCATACGGTCACGGTTACTATAATTAGGGTTATAGTCAAGTATCCACCATGGATTTTGCTGAATATCTTCGTTAGCTATCCAGTTTTGTGTTAACAAACCATTTCGTGCCGGTTGCGGGGTGCCGGGATTAGTTTTATAGGGCGTAATATCAACACCTCTTGGAAACAGGTATAAGCCTGACAATGTATTATAGTAAAAACCTTGGCCAGGAGTATTGATTATTTTTTGATTGATGTAGTTCATATTTACATCAACTGTTAATTTATTATTTAAAAATTTGCCTGTTTCCCTAAATGTAAAGTTATTACGTTTTAACGAGTTTGTCGGCTGGACTCCATCGGCACTTGTATTTGCATAAGAGAAATAAGTTTGGGCTGTCTCTGAACCGCTGGAGAAGTTAATGGCGTTGGTAAAGTTATTTCCATGCTGAAAAAACTGACCTACGTTATCAGCTGTTTCCGGGGTAGCTAATTTTGCGCCCCAGCTTTGATCGCTACCTGATGCTGCACCGTATTCGTTTTGGAATGTTGGTTTGTAAGAGATGGCATCATTGGTATATGATGAAGAATAGTTTATTTCAGATTTACCGGCTTTCCCTTTTTTGGTGGTTATTAATATAACGCCATTCGCTGCCTGGTAACCATATAGCGCCGCTGCTGATGCTCCTTCAAGTACGGTCATGCTTTCGATATCATCCGGGTTTAAGTTAGAGATACCATCGCCGCCATCAGGTGAACCGCCATAAGTACTGTTTGGTTGTCCGTTCGTGTTTGAGCCGTTTGTGATAGGAACGCCATCTATTACGTATAATGGTTGATTGGTGCCTGCAAAACTTTTACTACCGCGTAAGATAACTTTAACAGAACCACCAACACCTGATGAGCTTGGTGAAATATCCACCCCAGCCACACGGCCATTCAACGAGTTCATTACGTTATCATTTTTAACATTGTTAAGCGCTGCACCGTCAACCACTTGATTGGCGTAAGCCAGTGATTTTTCTGATCTTTTTACACCCAAAGCCGTTACAACAACTTCATTAAGGCTGTTTGGGTTAGTTACTAAGCTGATAACGTAATTTGTATCGCTACCTACGGTTACTTCTTTTTTTACATAACCTATGTAGCTAAATACTAAAACATCCCCAGGGTTTGCGTCTAATGAAAACGATCCGTTTCCATCCGTTTTTGTTCCTTTTGATGTTCCTTTTATAGTTACAGATACGCCTGGCAAGGCTGCACCTGTTTCGTCTTTCACAACCCCTTTTACCGGGATCTGAAGAATCACATTACGAACTGAGTTGGTAATTGTGATTGTTGCCATGTTATTTGTTTTATAGGAATTGTTGGCTCCCATTGCAATACATGGCACTAATAACATTAGTGGTAATATTTTTTTCATTTTGTTTGAATTAGTTTAGTGTTAAAGTGTTTTTTGAGTTTAGTTTTTGGTGTTTTTCTCCATAGTGAATTGTTTAGGGGTGATTAATTGATTTTTATTTTCTTTATCAAAATTTTCCATAACGAGTACCGCGGTCCCGATGAGTTCAGCATTAAAGCCGAGATCCGAGATGAGGAGTTCGGTGCTGCTTACCAGCCTCGGGATACAATATTTATTCAGGGCCTGTTGCATAGGTGCCAGCAGTATTTTACCTACGATAGCGCCCCGTCCGCTCAGTACGATGCTTTCGGGGTTCATGATGTGGATGAGGATGGCCAGTGCCTTGCCTATTTTATAGCCGGCATCGGATAAAAGCTCGATAGCGAATTGATCGCCGTTATTGGCGGCCTCCATAATGGCATTACCTACGAGTTTAGACTGATCCTTATCCGTGTGTTTTAAACTGGAGATATGCCCTTTTTTGATACCCTTGATGGCTTTCTGAGCCACCACGAGCATGGAAGCTTCTGCTTCCAGGCAACCCCGCTTGCCACAGGTGCATAAAGCGCCATCTTCAGAAAGCGGGATATGGCTGAACTCTCCCGCGAAACCATTATGCCCGCGGTAGATCTCGCCGTTAATAATCATGCCCAAACCAATACCCCATCCCAGGTTGATGACCATTACGTCCTTGTGGTTTTTGGCGATACCAAACTTCTGCTCAGCCAGGGCGATTAAACTGGAATCATTTTCGATATAAGCGGGCACGCCCGTCTGCGTGGTGATGAGCTGAGTGAGGCTCTGGCCTGCAGAATCCAGGTAAGTATAGTTTATGCCTTCTGCCGCGTCAATAAAACCAGGCATACCAATACCGATACCTGCGATTTTATCCTTGGCGATACCGGTGGAAGCGATATAATCATTAATGTAATTAATCAGGGTAGAAAGGGCATGAGGATTAGCCAATAGCTTAAGTTCGTTCAAAGCGATCTCAGTCACGGGGTTATTAAGCAGGTCAACCATCTGTATACGGGTGGAGAGCTGGTCCATGGCTACGGTAACAATGTACATGGCTGATGGTAAAAGCGCATACATGAGCGGCCTTCTGCCACCGCTTGAAGGGGCAAAGCCCTGCTCGATAACAAAGCCTTCTTCTATGAGTTCGTTAACGGCTTTGGAAACAGAGGGGATACTTTTATCTAAAATCTCGCTCAGCTCGGCACAAGACAAAGCTTTGTCAAAATAAAGGCGCTTTATAATTATATTCTTTAATTCGGCGCTTTTAACAATTTTAGTTCTAAATTCCATTCAAGGTTCAGGATTTTATTTGTTTAACAAACTAATTGAAAAAAAATCAGAAATCCTAATACTTTTTATAATATTTTAATAAGTTTTAATAAGTTAAAAAAATTAATTAATATGTGTTCCTGTTTTGAACGATCTGTTAGTCATTTTAAACCAACATTTATAAATATTAAATTAAGTGAGAATAATATTTTATTTAATGAATATAGATGGCTATAATATCACTTAACTTAAATTTCTGTGAATTAAGTTTTATTTTAAAACAGGATATGATATATTTGCCACCCAACAAGGGGGATTAGCTCAGCTGGCTAGAGCGCTTGCATGGCATGCAAGAGGTCATCGGTTCGACTCCGATATTCTCCACAATAAATCAAATAAAAACCCATAAGTAACTAAAAATAAGTTATTTATGGGTTTTTTATTTTAGTGGTGTAAAACAAAAGAGTGAAACATTTTTTGCTTTGATTACTTGAACGCTTTTTCAGCCATTTGGTGTAGCTCCCATTCATCTATTAAAATGTATCTTAGTTTTCGGCGATAACCTCTTAAAACTTATTATTACGCTGCACGGGAAACCGGGAAATGCTATCTGCTTATACTCTTTAATGACGGGTGTCTATATATTCTTTGATCGCTTTGGCTGATATTTCATAAAATGGCTGGCCAGCTAACACGGTAACCTTTGTGAGCGATTTCTTTGCTGCCGCGTGCCTTTGTTGCAAAAAGAGGTCTGCTTCATAACCTTCAAGCATTCCTTTAACCATATTTTGAGAAACAGCAGCGGTCGGAGAATCTACACCGCCATCTTTGAGGTCAGATGCCTGGGCATAACTACTTACCCCCAACCGAAGTGCTTCCAGCATTCCAACTCGGCCAACATTAATCATTAAGTCAGGCGTAAAATCCTTTCTATTACCCAATCCGATGATCATTAGTTTGCGTGCAGCTATAGAACCTGCCGGTGGTATCAACAAAATCGTTTCCAGCGCATGTCCTTCAAATCTTCCACTTTTCATAAGGTCAGTAAGCAGCCCATTCAATTGCTTATCCACATGAGCCAAACCATTGGCCGCAGCGGGCAAACCAGGCGGAGAATTATAAATATTACCGTCTACATACTCAAAAACGCAAATAATTTGGAGGGGAGTGACTTCATTTGACGGGCTTTGCACCATCATTTCAATGTTTATCCCATCTACTTTACCCAGGATCGAATGTGTTCCTACTTTTGTTAATTCAGGTTTTTCAGCAGTCGAGGTCTGTGCCGATGCTGTGCAGGATACCATAACGAAGGCCACAGGGTATATCAACCCTACGACAAATAAATTAAAGAAAATGTGCGTTACTCTCATGATTGTCTGTCCTGAAATTTAAAATATATTATTGAATGCCGTCTTATTTATTTTAAAGCTTGAAATTCAGGGGAATGTTAGGGCAACAAATAATGTCTCAAATTAGAACTTTCATAAAAGTTCCCACTTTCGTCTATTCCTATAATCATTTGGACATCTTTTAATAATATAAAGTTACCCTATTTTTTATTCCATTAGATAGGTAAATTCAAATCTTTATTCTTATTTTCAAATCTTTTTTTTGGGGATATACTTATCAATTCAGTTAATCCCTTGGTGTTCGATGCTTTGTGAAATTTTATACACATTGCCACCCACAGCTAACATAAGCATCTTAAACCGCCTCCCGGGTTGGTGAAACCGGCGTAACTTAAGTTTCTTATTATATAACTACAGACATAAATCAATAACATTTAGTTATCGAACATCCATAAATGTGATAAAAATCGCAATGAATATTGTTTGATCTTTGAGTAACAAAGCAATAGTTTATGTATACTCAAAATCACCAGTTAACTAATAAAGCTAGCGGACTGTTACTTAACGTAAATGAAAATACCCGCAAAGCTGTGTTTATAATTTGTATCGCATTGTGCCTTACACCGTTTATCAGCCCTGCAATTGCTTTATTAATGGGATTGATAATTGCCCAATTCACAGGCCACCCATACCTGCATTTAAACCACAAAGCCACACACTTATTGCTGCAATTTTCAGTAGTAGGCCTTGGTTTTGGTATGAATGTACACACTGCGATGCAAGCCGGTAAAGAGGGTGTGTTATTTACAATAGCCTCTATAACCGGAACCTTGGTATTTGGTTACTTGATGGGGAAATGGTTAAACATCGAAAAGAAAACTTCCTACCTTATCTCTGCCGGTACAGCAATTTGTGGCGGTAGTGCCATAGCGGCTATTTCGCCTGTTATTAAGGCTGAAGAAAAGCAGATTTCAGTGGCTTTAGGTTGCGTATTCATCCTTAATTCCGTTGCTTTATTTATTTTCCCGGTAATCGGGCATCATTTCAACCTTTCTCAAACCCAATTTGGGTTATGGTGCGCAATTGCTATACATGATACCAGCTCGGTAGTAGGCGCCGCCAGCAAGTACGGCACACATGCCCTGGAGGTTGCAACAACTGTAAAGCTTGCACGCGCATTATGGATAGTGCCGGTATCATTCATGTCTACTTTTATTTTCAAGAACAAATCAAAAAAGATCAGCATACCATACTTTATAGGCTTGTTTATTTTAGCCATGGTAGCTAATACTTATTTACCGGTTGTTAAAATGATAAGTCCGTACATAGTTACTATCGCGAAAACCGGGTTAACGTTAACCTTATTTTTAATTGGCGCTGGCCTGTCACGTGCGATACTGTTATCGGTGGGGTTTAAGCCGTTACTGCAAGGTGTAGTTTTGTGGGCGGTGATTTCGTTAACTGCTTTGTATGCGGTGATGCATCTGGCATAATGAGTTGAGCATAATTCCGGTAATTATCGGGATTATGCTCTTATCATGTCAATATGCGGGATGCCATCTTCATCATAAAGTTCTCCTACCTCTTTAAATCCTAAAGAACCATAAAACTTCAACAAATACGCCTGCGCGCCTATTTGTATACTGCCTTCGCCAAAAATTTGGTGGCATTGTTCAATAGCCGTATTCATCAATATCCTACCAGCCCCCGTGCCACGTGCCTTTGGACTGGTAACCACCCTGCCGATAGACATTTGTGGGAACGATAAACCCGGAGGCACCAATCTGGCATAAGCCATCAGCTCATCATCTTTTAAAAGCATCAAATGATGGCATTTAAGGTCTTTATTATCGGCATCCTGATAAGGGCAATTTTGTTCAACCACAAAAACTTCGTTTCGAAGCCTTAAAATCTTATAAAGTTCAGTTGGAGATAATTCTTCAAATGATTTTACGACAGTAATAAATTCCATATCTATATTCTTGCTGTGAATATAAAATACAAAAGCCGGAATTACCCGGCTTTTGTATGATAAATTATTCAGGATTTACTATTTACCGCCGAAAGCGTAAAAAACAGAGAACGTTAAGCCATTATTGATAAAATCAAAATTAACATTATCGACACTTTCATTATCTTGATTGTCATTATTTGTTTTGCTATGGCTATAGCTGACACTAGCAAGACTGGCAGATACTCCAACGTGCTTTGTTGGATAATAAACCAGCTCAAGGCTAACGCCACCATCGTAGCTGTTCGATTTGCTATTCACGTCATCAGTGGCATCACTTTGGATATAATTATCCGTAACAGTTGATCTATAATATCCGGCAAATATTCCTGTACGCAGCCCCAATTTATCTGAGTACATAAAATACTTTCTTAGGTAAATGGTTCCCCCATAATTGCGGCTACTTCCGTTGGCAACTTCATTGTTTACATTCGGGATATAATTGGTTACGTTTGAAGAGTATTCAACAGAGGCCCCTAAGTCCAATTTATCTGCAATAAAGTAGCTGTAAGTCGGCCCAATGCTAAAATTGGTTTCTTTATAAGATGGCTGAGAATAGGAATCACTGGACACATCATTGTATTTTGTATACGTAAAACCCAGGTTAGCACCAAGCGTTTGTGTGCCTTTTTCTGTTTGCGCGTGTGATGCATGGTAAACAAATACAAAGGCCGCGATAAGAAGCATTAATTTTTTCATGTGTGTGAATTGTTTTAAGTTAAGCACTGTAAACGCACTTTATTTGTGGATATTTCAAGGAATTGTACCCCACTGCCACTTTTTATGAATAAATTTTCATTCGTATTGAAAAGAATAATAAGCCTTCAAAAACAGCGTTTTAACTGCCATTTTTTATTTTTTGATGAATTTTTTGTGAAATCTTGAATTCTATTTGGATTTATATAAGTACTTATATAAATTGCATCATGAATTTATATCAAAACCTTGGGTACTTAGTTTTGGGTAGCAGATTGCGGCGTTTGAGCGAGGCGTTTCTATCCGAAATTAACCGCGCTTATCAAAATGAAGGGATTGATTTTGATGCGGGCTGGTTCCCGGTATTTTATCTGCTATCGAAAAATGAATCGCTTTCAATTAAAGAGCTTAGCGAGCAGATCGAGGTGTCGCATCCTGCCGCAAGTCAGATCATCACAGGGTTAAAAAATAAAAAATTGGTAACAAGTGCTACCTGTGCCGAGGATGGCCGTAAACAATTGGTGCAACTAACTGATAGTGGCAAACAATTACTCGCGCAAATAATGCCGGTTTGGGAAGCGGTAACCGCAGCGATGAACCAATTAGTTGCCCGCGAACCTGGTTGCAGCGAATTGTTATCATCTATTACCGCGCTCGAAAATACTTTTAAGCGCACCAACCTTGCCGGATTGATCACTGATAAATTAAAAACAGATTACAATGAGCAGCAAATTTAATTACGGAACCGATCATTTAACCATTGGTGTTTGTCTGGATATTGCAGCCGGAAAAACCAAGGGTATTATTGGTGATGAAGCTGCTGCCCGCATACAAGCGTCATACCTAGAAGTTAAAAAAATAGTACATGCGCAATTGCCTGTTTATGGCATCAACACCGGTTTCGGGCCGCTTTGCGATACCCATATTAACGAAGCGGATACGAGCATATTACAAAGTAATTTACTTAAAAGCCATAGCGTAGGCATTGGCAAACCCATCCCGCAGGAGATTGCCAAACTGATGCTGATTAGCAAAGTGCATGCATTGGCACAAGGTTATTCGGGCATAAACCCGGCAACTTTGGATAGGATCATCTGGCATATTGATCATGATGTTATCCCGGTAGTTCCTGAAAAGGGATCAGTTGGGGCATCAGGTGATCTGGCGCCATTATCGCACCTGTTTTTACCATTAATTGGTTTGGGTGAAGTAGTGGAAAATGGTGAAAAGTTCCCCGCCGGGAAAATATTAAAAGAACATAATTTAGAACCGCTGATATTAGGCCCTAAAGAAGGGTTGGCTTTGATAAACGGAACGCAATTTATCCTCGCATTCGCTATAAAAGCGGTGCAGCGTTTAAATGATGCCTTGAATTTAGCCGACCTTATCGGTGCTATGTCATTAGAAGGATTGATGGGATCTGCAAGGCCATTTGATGCAAGGATACATGCCATCCGTCCGTTTAAAGGGACTAAATTAGTTGCTGCCCGTCTGTTTACTTTGTTGAGTGAATCGGAAATCTGCAATTCGCACATTAACTGTGATAGGGTGCAAGATCCATATTCGCTGCGTTGTATGCCACAGGTGCATGGTGCATCGCGCAATGCATGGCTGCATTTAAAGGAACTGACTGAAATCGAGCTGAATTCCGTAACCGATAACCCGATTATCTTCGATGCTAATGATACAATAAGCGGCGGTAATTTCCATGGACAGCCGTTGGCTTTACCTTTGGATTATGCCACGGTTGCCGCTGCCGAGTTAGGTAATATTGCAGATCGCCGTTGTTATTTGATGAGCGAAGGCAGATATGGATTACCAAAAGTATTAACTAATGATCCGGGATTAAATTCTGGTTTGATGATTCCGCAGTACACCACCGCGGCATTGGTCACCGAAAATAAAACCCTATGTTTTCCGGCAAGTGCGGATAGTGTGCCCACATCTTTGGGACAGGAAGACCATGTTTCTATGGGCTCTATTAGTGGTAGAAAACTGCACCAGGTAATTAATAATTTGGAATACATACAAGCTATTGAATTGCTATATGCTACACAGGCTATGGATTTCAGGCGACCGTTAAAATCAACGCCGGTTATTGAGGCTTGTCACAGCTACATCCGCCAATATGTGCCTTTTATTAATGAGGACCGCATTTTTGCTACGGATATTAACCAGATACATCAGCTAATTATTAACGGATCATTATTGGCGACAGCCAATGAAACCGCATTAAACAATAATATTAATCTCAATCATGATGACGAGTTCGGAATTTATTGAAAAATACGCTAAGCACCCGGTTTATAAAGCCCCGCGTGGTATGCAACTCCATGCCAAAAGCTGGCAAACCGAAGCGCCATTGCGCATGCTGCTCAACAATTTGGACGGACAGGTCGCTGAAAATCCAGATGAACTGGTGGTATATGGCGGCATAGGCCAGGCAGCCCGTAATCCGGAAGCTTTGCGCAAGATCATCGAACTGTTATTGGAGTTAGATGAAGATCATTCGCTGTTAGTGCAATCAGGCAAACCGGTTGGTATTATCCGCAGCCATCCGCAGGCGCCGAGGGTTTTGATCGCTAATAGTAACCTTGTGCCTGCATGGGCTACATGGGAGCATTTTAACGAATTGCGTGCGAAGGGATTGATGATGTACGGGCAAATGACAGCAGGTAGCTGGATATACATCGGCACACAAGGGATTTTGCAGGGCACTTATGAAACCTTTGTGGAGGCAGGTCGCCAGCATTTTAATAATGACTTGACAGGAAAGTTGATTGTAAGCGCTGGCATTGGTGGCATGGGCGGCGCGCAGCCATTGGCAGCTACCATGGCAGGCGGTGTGTTTTTAGGTGCAGACGTAGATGCCACCCGAATACAAAAACGGGTTGATACGCAATACATCGATAAAATAACACATAGTTATGATGAAGCTATTGCCTGGGTTAAAGATGCCATGCAAAAGGGTGAAACTTTATCGGTTGGCTTAGTAAGTGATGCGGGTGATATGCTAGAACGCTTATTAAAAGATAACATTATCCCTGATATATTAACCGACCAAACATCAGCACATGATCCTTTGAATGGTTATATACCTAACGGTTTGTCGTTAGCCGAAGCTGATGAATTACGCAAGGCAGATCCGGAGAAATATAAAGAGCTATCACTAAAAAGCATGGCACGCCATGTTGGTTTTATGCTGGATTTGAAAAAAAGAGGCGCTGTAACGTTTGATTATGGCAATAACCTGCGCGAGTTTGCCAAACAGGGTGGTGAGTTGAATGCTTATGATAATCCGGGATTTACACCGGCGTATATTCGTCCGCTGTTTTGCGAGGGCAAAGGGCCATTCAGGTGGGTGGCCTTATCCGGCGATCCGGAAGATATTTATGTTACGGATCGGGCTTTGATGGAAGCTTTTCCCGAAAATAAACCATTGATAAACTGGTTGGAAAAAGCGCAGCAAAAAATATCGTTCCAGGGTTTACCAGCGAGGATATGCTGGTTAGGCATGGGCGAACGTGAGAAAGCAGGATTAATATTTAACGAATTGGTAGCGAGTGGTAAAGTAAAAGGGCCGATTGTTATTGGGCGCGACCATTTGGATTGCGGCTCGGTTGCATCGCCTAACAGAGAAACAGAATCTATGAAAGATGGTTCGG
>Ga0302200_10005003_pt1 | contig 10480 bp, 7 predicted proteins | sample II_Bog_N3_1_FD_194585 | JGI IMG/M metagenome (GOLD analysis project Ga0302200, IMG submission 194585) | Peat permafrost microbial communities from Stordalen Mire near Abisko, Sweden - II_Bog_N3_1 | ecosystem: Environmental > Terrestrial > Soil > Wetlands > Peat | place: Sweden: Abisko, Stordalen... | reverse complement strand
CCAGCCCATGAGAATAGGCGCGTGGACCGCTTCCGAAGCACTTGAGGGAATTGCGGCCGTTGGCAGGGGTTTTGGCCATGACTGTTTTCGCCCAATAAAAAATCACCCGGAAATCCCGGAAGAACCCATTCTTTTTGGGGGATCGGATTTGAGCATCGCGTCGATTTCAGGCCATGCCATTAAAAGCAGTTGATACGTTTGGGGATGTTTTAATTTGCGCTCACCCTTCACATTGCCGTTCAAATCTAGGAAGCCGGTAGTTCCCTTGGCCTCACCCTTTTTTAATCCACCCAGCGCACCCGGACCCCATTCGTAGGCCAATTTCCCCATGTAGGTCCCCCAATTCGCTGCTTGCTCTGCTTGCTTTTTGAACAAATTCTCAATTATCTCGTAAATCGGCTTGCCGGGGTCTAGCGCCAGGCCGAAACTGAACAACGGCCCGGCAAAAGCCACGATGATTTTATCCAGCGGCGAAACATTGGGCAATTGTTCGGCGGTTTCCTCCGTTTTACCCTCGATGGCCTCCATGGTGGCCATCTGCGGCAGGGACACATACCCCCCGGCGGGAATCCAGCCCAGACAATACTCCACCCCGCCCATCTTCTTCTTCCACAGCGGTTTGCCGAACCAAATGGCAAAGCGTTCCACTTTCAGGCCGCGCCATTTGGCCGCCAGAAAGTGGCCCAGTTCATGCACGCCAATCAGCAGGTTGAAGAGCAACACCACTTCCAGGGCGATAAAAATGTATCTTAAAATTGTCATGTCAACAAAAGGCCATTGCCAAGGCTGCATTAATTATAGCAGTAAAACCATGCGCCGCAATCATGCAGATTAGACCGCCGCCGCCCGCCGGGCCCAGGCGTCGGCCTCCAAAATTTGCTCCAGCGAGGGCTCGGTCACCACCTGATGGGCCGCCATCGTGCGCCGGACCGTTTCCGTGATCTGCGGGAAATTGATTTTGCGGTTCACAAACGCTTCGACCGCGATTTCATTGGCCGCGTTCAATACAGCCGGCAGGGTTCCGCCCACCTCTCCGGCCCGGCGCGCCAGCTCAATGGCCGGGAACCGCTCCGTATCCGGCCCTTCAAAAGTCAGCGTGCCGATCCGGGGAAAATCCGTCTGCACCCGGTCACTGGCCGCCCGTTCGGGATAAGTCAGGGCGTATTGGATGGGCAGGCACATGTCCGGCGTGGAAAGCTGGGCCACCAGCGAACCATCCACAAATTCCACCATCGAATGCACGATGCTCTGGGGATGCACCACCACCCCCACCCGGTTCATTTCCACATCAAACAGCCAGCGGGCTTCAATCATTTCCAGGCCCTTGTTAAACAGCGTGGCCGAATCCAGGGTCACTTTGCGGCCCATCACCCAGGAGGGATGCTTCAACGCCCGCTCAACGCTGATGCCCGCAAAGGATTCCTTCGGCCACAATTTCCCGTCCCGGAACGGCCCGCCCGAGGCCGTCAGCCACAGCTTGCGCACCGACGCGGCCGGTTTGCCGTCCAAACACTGAAAAATCGCCGAATGTTCACTGTCCACCGCCAGCACCCGCACGCCGTGCCGGCGCGCCTCGCGCATGACGATTTCACCGGCCATCACCAGTATTTCTTTCGAGGCCACGGCAATGTCCTTGCCCGCCCGGATGGCCGCCAGCGCCGGCTGCAACCCCGCCGTCCCGACAATGGCGATCAGCACAATATCCGCCGCCGGCAGCGTGGCCAGTTTCAGCAACCCCTCCGTTCCGGAATAAACCCGGGTGCCCCCGCCGAGCGCCGCCTGAACTTCCCCGGCTTTGGCCGGATCGGTGAGCGACACCACTTCCGGTTGGTGCTTGCGGGCCTGTTCGAGTAATAACCCCGCGTTGTTTCCCGCCGCCAACCCCACCAACCGGATGCGATCCGGCAAATCTTCCGCCACCTTTACCGTGCTGGTGCCAATGGAACCGGTGCTGCCAAGGAGAACGACATTTTTCATTTTTATACAACTTCAGGGATGCGTGAGCACATGCCGCAGATAGAGATACATGATCGGGGCGTTGAACAAAAGACTGTCCAACAGGTCCAGAATGCCGCCAATACCCGGAAACAGACCGCCGGAATCCTTCACCCCCGCCTCCCGCTTAAACAACGACTCAATCAAATCCCCGATGACCGCCGTGGAACTCAAAACCACCCCGAGAATGACCGCATGCAGCAGCCTCATGCCGAGCATGTGATCCCCAAACAAATGACTGAACCCCACGCTGGCCGCCGTCGAAACCACGATGGCCCCGCCGAAGCCCTCCCACGTCTTGCCGGGACTGATCCGCGGAATCATCTTGTGCCGTCCGATCAGGGAACCGACCGCATAAGCCCCCATGTCGCTGAATTTGGTCACCAGGATGAAATACAAAACGTAAAACCGGCCGTCCACGCCCGGGAAAAAATTGATCTTCTGGATGAAGTTCAGCAGCCACGGCACATACATCAACCCCAGCAGCGTCGTGCCGATGGCGACGATCCCCGTCGTGTTGGATTTCGCCACAAACTGACGCACGCACAAACCCAGGACAAACAAAATCAAAAAGCCGGACTCAAAATCGTTCACCCGCGCCGGGGAATTATTCAGGCCCAGATGGCCCGTCACATTCAAAAAGGTCCCGATCATCAGCAGCACCCCGCCCAGCAGGCCACACTTTTTGAAGCAGAACAGCCCGCACTTGCCCGCCAGGCCATAAAACTCGGCCAGTCCGGCCCCGGCGAGCAGCACCATGAGCAGAATGAAAACACCATTGGAAATAATCGGCCGGCCCGAAAACAACGCGGCAAGGATCACCGTCCAGAGAATCACCGTGGTGATCAACCGGCGGATGAACACTTTGCCCTTGGATGGTGTCGGAGCGGCGGCAGCCAAATTGGACATCCCCCGGAAATTAGCAGGCGGGCTGGCGCTTGCCAATTCGCAATTTGAGCCGGATAAGTACCGCAGTGCATCCCGAAGTTGTTGGTGAGGTCGGACGGGTGCGCGTTTTTGAACTCGACGACGTGTCGGCTCGTCCATAAGCGGCGACGTGTCGCCACACCCCCAATCCCTTCGGCCTGAAAACCGCCAACAACATCAGGATGCACCGCGCGTTCCGCAATGCCTTCCGGAGAGTTGTGGGTAGCACCGCAGCCTCCGCCAGCGCCAACGGCGCGGCCCCATGCCCGCCTGGGGCGAGTGCCCCAGGATAACCATTGCGCTGGTATCGAAGGACTGAAAGCCCGCTCCGATTGCTAAATATCTGCGTTCATCTGCGGTGGAAATATCCCGTTTCCGTTTTCCCGCTTTCCCGCTTTCCGCTTTTTCTCTCCCATTGCGTTCATCTGCGGCCATCTGCGGTTAAGCCCTTTTTCAATGCCCCGCCTTTTCCACCACGAGCATGTCCACCGGCTGGCGGTCGGGCACGAGTTCGAGGCCAAGTTGATCGGGCAACGCCTGCTGGAGCGCATCCGCTTTCGACTGGCCCGGTTCCGGCTTCCATTTCAAATCCAGGTCATAATGCCCGTTCAGACCGGTCTGATTGATCACCGGCCGACCCATGATATCCTCCAGCAGACCGATGAGATTGGAAATCCGGGTGTTGCGGATTTTGGTCTCGTTTTGTCCATTCATCCAACTGGAGCCATTATCCGCAGCGGCTTTGAGGCCGGGCGCACCGGGCGTTTTGACCTGCAGCAACCAGACATCCACCACCCGCTTTTCCACCCGGGCGGTCAGCCCGAACTTGGCGCGGAGGTCCGCCTCCAATTTGGGGCGGTAGTCCTCCGGCAGGGTGAACACCAAATCATAGCGGCCCGCCGGCAGATCCTCCGGGAAAATGCTCCGGGTCCGGTTGTAGTTGACAGCCATCATGAGCATGTCGGCCACACTCGCATTGATATTCATCAGTTTGGTGCGATTGGCCCCACCCCACCCCACCGACACGCTGCCACCACTGTTCGGGAATCGCGTCGGCCGCAAAATATATACCGGCGGCCACTGATCCAGCACTTGCGAGTTCAACGCCCAATGTCGCGGGTCCTCCGCCCAGGCGGAATGGGGATGCGCCATCCGCTTCACCGCCACCGTCGTCACGCCCGCCGCGAGCAACACGCCCACCGCCACCCCCACCGCGAGTTTCGCCTTCGTCCATGCCATAATTTTCAATGCTCCTTTGACCAGGGTTAACGTTGATCCGCCCGCCGCCGCGCCCTGGCCCAGTGCGACGGTGGAAATACTACCCGCCAAACCAACGGGCGCGGCGTTGACCGAATGGGCCGAGAGCGCGACGGCGAGGGCCGGGACCGTGAGCTTCACCCCCCGTGTGACAAAATATTTCCGCAGTTTGTCCAGTCCGCGCGACACGCGTTTGCGCGCGGCGTCCTCGTTCAGGGCCAGCGACGCGCCGACTTCGGCCAGGGACCGCCCCTCAAAATAACGCAGCAAGACGGCGCGGCGGTCGGTTTCGCCCAGGCCGGCCAGCGCTTCATCCAGCAGCGGGGCCAACTGCGGCCACGCGGGGTCATCCTGGGGGTCTGAAGTTGTGGATTCCAATTGAGCCTCCTTTTCATACCGTTGACGGCGGGCGCGGGCGCGCCGTTCCGCCGCCGCGGCGTAGCGGGTGGTCTGGAACAGCCAGCCGGTGAGCAGCGTTTCCGCGCGCAGCCGGCCGGCCTTGCGGGCGAGAATGATGAAGACGGCCTGCGTGACCTCCTCGGCCAGATGCGCGCAACCCGTCTGCCGCAGCGCGGCGGAATAGACGAGGTTGACATGCCGCGCCACCAGCGTCTCAAACGCCGCCTCGGAATGTTGCGTGGCAAATTCCCGCACCAACGCCATGTCATCCAGTGTCACCATCACCTACTTATGCCCGGCCAAACCCGGACCGGACAAACTTTTTCAAATATATTTGGAATCGCGGCCCCCCTGATCTCGTAACAACCGGCATCAGGAGGTTCTGAATGAGGGCCTTCACGCCCCATCAATTCACCCACCCCCATAATATCACCAGGCGTCCCTTGGACTCCCCCGTTTCCGCTTCCCGCTTTCCGCTTTGGTCTTCCCCGGTTCAGGGCGCATCTCAGTTTTTGTGCATGGAATATGCCGCCCCTGACGGGGCTGGGCTTATATGGCATTTTACTACAAATAGGTCGCGCCTACGGCGCTGGGAGGATGGCGCGAACCCGCCAAGCAACGTTCCTGCCGGCCCCGCTAGGGGCGGAATATTTGTAGAAAACCACCGAAAAAGAGTAAAAGCCCCGTCAGGGGCGACATCTTCCACCATGACTTTACAAAAACTGAGATGCGCCCCCCGGTTCAGAACGGGCGAAATATGGGTGGACAAAGATTAACGCAACTTACATCATCCCCCCCCGAGCAAATACAAATTATGAGCACCGCCTTTAAAAACATTGGAACCATCAAATACGAGGGACCCGCGTCGCGCAACCCGCTGGCGTTCAAGCATTACAACGCCGACGAAATCGTCGCGGGCAAAACCATGCGCGAACATCTGCGCTTTGCCGTGGTCTATTGGCACACCTTCCGTGGCACCGGTTCCGATCCGTTCGGCATGGGGACCATGCAGCGGCCCTGGGATGACGGCAGCAATTCCGTCAAAAACGCCCAAAAGCGGGTGCGCGTGGCGTTTGAATTCATCGCGAAGCTCGGCGCGCCCTATTATTGCTGGCATGACCGCGACGTGGCCCCCGAGGGCCGGACGCTCGCCGAGACCAACAAAAATTTGGACGCCGTCGCCAAAGTGTTGCTCGAGGAACAACAGCGCACCGGGATCAAGCTCCTGTGGGGCACCGCCAATTTGTTCTCCAACCCCCGGTTCGTGCACGGGGCGAGCACCAGTTGCAACGCCGATGTCTTCGCCTTTGCGGCGGCGCAGGTGAAGAAGGCGATGGAGGTGACGCATCAACTCGGCGGCGAGGGTTATACCTTCTGGGGCGGCCGCGAAGGTTACATGACCCTGCTCAACACCGACATGAAGCGCGAGCAGGAACACCTGGCCAAACTGCTGCACCTGGCGGTGGCCCACAAAAAGCAACTGGGCTTCAAGGGCCAGTTCTACATCGAGCCGAAACCGAAGGAACCCACCAAGCACCAATACGATTCGGACGCGGCCGCCTGTCTGAACTTCCTGCGGGAATTCGGGCTGCTGCCCCACTTCAAATTGAACATCGAGACGAATCACGCCACGCTGGCGGGCCATTCGATGCAGCATGAGTTGGAAGTCGCCGGCGCGGCCGGAGCGCTCGGTTCGATTGACGCCAACACGGGCGACGAATTGCTGGGCTGGGACACCGACCAGTTCCCCACCAACATTTATCTGACCACTTACACCATGCTGACGGTGTTGAAATACGGCGGCTTCACGACGGGCGGCACGAACTTCGATGCCAAGGTGCGCCGCGAAAGTTTCGAGCCGGTGGACTTGTTCCACGCGCACATCGGCGGCATGGATGCCTTTGCGCGCGGGCTGAAGATCGCGGCGGCCATCCGCCAGGACGGGCGGTTGGCGGAATTTGTCAAAGAACGGTATGCGTCCTGGGACACCGGGATCGGCGCCCGCATTGAAGCCGGCCGGGCGACCCTGGCGGAACTCGAAGCCTACATGCTGAAAAAGGGCGACATCACCCCGAACGTCAGCGGCCGGCAGGAATTCCTGGAAAATCTCATCAACGAGTTTATCTGACCGAGGCGGGTGCGGGAGCCGCGCTCCGGCAGGAGAGAAGGCGACCGGCGGGTCCGGGACTTTGACTATCGTTCGTGCGGTTGATTCCGCCGGGCGGGACGCCCGGCTCCACGGCAGGCGAGACGCCCGCCCCACACTCCGGCGCGCAATTGCTTGTCCGCCGAACGGGTTTTTGCCAGACTGACCGCCATGCGAAATTCTTTGTTGGGCGGCCTCCTGGCCCTGGCCCTGGCGGTGCTGCCGGTTGCGGGCGCGGAAATCAAAATTGATTTCAGCGATTACCCCGACCATCTGGCGCCAACCAATTTCACGAGCGTGCTCGCCGGGACCGGCCAGCCGGGCGCCTGGACCATACTGCCGGTGGCCGTCGCCCCCCTGCTCGCCCCGCTTTCCCCCCAGGCCCCCGTCAACACCCGGCAACTGGTGCTGGCCCAGACCAATCAGGATCCGACCGATGAGCGTTTCCCCATTTTGGTTTATGACGGCGACACGTTCGCCGATTTTAAACTGACCACCGGGTTCAAGCTCGTCAGCGGCCTCACCGAACAAATGGCCGGGGTGGTCTTCCGGTTTCAGAACGCCTCCAATTTCTATGTCGTCCGGGCCAGCGCCCTGGGGCATAACGTGCGCTTTTACAAGATGGTCAACGGCATCCGCTCGGACCCGATCGGACCGCAACTGGACGTCACCGCCGGCGTCTGGCACACCCTGGCGGTGCAGTGCGGCGGCAATCAAATCAATATCTGGCTGGATGGGAATTCCGTGATGCCGCCCCTGGGCGACAATACGTTCGCCGCCGGGAAAATCGGGTTGTGGACCAAATCCGACGCGGTCAGCTATTTCCGCGATCTGACCATTGACTACACCCCCCGCATTCCCGCCGCGCAGGCGATGGTGGAGAACATCCTAAAAACCCAATCGCGCCTGCTCGGGCTGAGAATCTACGCGCTCGACGGCCAGGGCCGGCCGCACGTCATCGCCAGCAAGGACGCCAAGGAAATCGGGCGCGCCGGGGGGGACGCCGAAACCGCCGCGATCACCAGCGGCCAGGTCTCCCTCGGCCGCGAACCCGGCACCGTGGCCGTCTGGCTGCCCTACCGGGACCGGAACGGTGACCCGATGGCTTCCGTATGGGTGCGGCTGAAATCGTTTTTTGGCGAGACCCAGGATCACGCCATCACCCGCGCCACGCAAATCGTGAAATTCCTGCAGGGCCAGATCTCGAATCGTGAGGATTTGCTGAAATAAATCCGCCGGCGCTCAGTGCTGGGGCGGCACCTGCACTTCGTTGGGCATTTTCACCTGCGGCATTTCACTGGCTTGAAGCCGCCGCACGCCGCCAATGACCACCACTTTTCCCTGATCGTCCACCCCCAGGCGCGGACGACGGCTGATATAATCATAAAGTTCGCGGGTCGCGATGGCCCCATCGGGATTGAGCACGGTGTAGTTGAACAGCGAGCCGCTGCTCTGATAGAGCACATGCAACTGGCTCTGCGGATCCACCTGGGCCTCCGGCTGGCTGAAGGAAACCAGCGGACCAATCGGCTGCATCGAATAAATCCGGGCATCCACCGGGTCGCTCACCTGCACGAAGAGGCGCAACTGCATGTTCTGGTAATTGGCCTTGATCAAAGAGTATCGGCGCATGTCCGGGGCCCGCCCCGTGTCCCCGCCGGCGGCCGGCAGGCCAAATTCCTGCGACCACAGCAGCACGCCGTTGATGACATCAAAATAGACCGGGGTGCTCGACTCCTCCGCCCCCCAATCCTTGATGCGCAGCGTCGCCACAATGTGATAACGCCCGACCCGGGTCAGCGTGAAATAGGGTTGCAGGTCCACGCGTTTCGTCGCCATCTGCGAGGAGGCCAGATCGAACTCCCCCAGCACCGGCACTTCCGCATTTTTGAGCACCACAAACCCGTCCGCCGACTCGACGCTGAACGTCAGCCAATTCGGCTCGGCCCCCAAATGCAGGGACTGCCCCGAGAGGTTGGTGATTTTGACCGCCACCGGCAGGGATTCCCCGGGCAGGAATTGTTTTTGATCCAGCACCACCTCGAGCGTCACCTGGGCCGGGCTGCTGGTAATGATCCCGGCCAGCATCCCAAGCATTAAAAAAAGCGTTTTCATTTGAATGATCCCACTTTAAACCACCCGGGGCCGGAGTGAAAGGGAAAGTTCAAATTCCAAAAATCCAAATTTCAAGGAAATCCCAAAATTCAACGCTCAAGCCCGGGCGAATCCGTTTCCTTGAATTTTGATGATTGGGGTTTGAATTTTCCGCCGCCGGCCCCGGTCCACGGAAATGGAACCCCATCACCCGGCCGGCGGCGGCCCTCACCGCCCGCAGCAGTTCTTGAATTTCTTGCCGCTGCCACAGGGGCACGGATCGTTCCGGCCCACCTTGGGACCGGCCCGCACCGGCTTGGGCCGGGGTTTGTTCAGGTCGTCGGCGGCCTGGCTGACGATGTCGCTGGGCTTGGGCTGATCCGACTTCGGCGGTTCGGCAAACGCGCCGGGAGCCTGGTGCGTCGTGGTGGTGGGCACGTTGCGCAGGAAATTTTCAAACGCCATCATCGAGGAGGCGCTGCGGAAAATATTATGACAGATCTCGGTCTTCACGTTGACCATGAGTTCGTCAAAAATCTTGAACGCCTCGGCCTTGTATTCCAGCAGCGGATCCCGCTGGCCGTGCGCGCGCAGACCGATGCTGTAACGCAGGCTGTCCATCTCATAAAGATGTTCCTGCCACAACTTGTCAATGGCGCTCAGGATGGTGAAGCGCTCCACTTCCTTCAGCGCCTCGGGATTCTCGAAGCTGATCTTGATGTCGTAAGCCTTGCGGATGCTGTCCGTCAGGAACGTCGCCACCGCGAATTGCGCGGGCGAGAGCCCGTCAAACAGCGATTCCGCCACCGGCGCTTCGTGGCCGGAATGCGCGGCCTTGAGGATTTCCCCCTCGGGCAGGCCCATGGGAAAATTCAGGTTCACCCAATCGGCCAGCGGGCGGACTTTCCAATCGCTGAAATCATCGCCGCCGCCGGTGAACTGCCGCACTTTTTCCACCACCACCTCTTCCATGATGTCCATGAGCCGGTCGCGGACGTCCGTGGAATTGATGATTTCGTTGCGGAATTCGTAAACCACGCCGCGATGCTTGTTCATCACGTCGTCATATTCCAACGTGCGTTTGCGCTGCTGGAAATGATGCTGTTCCACGCGCTTTTGGGCCTGTTGAATCGAGCGGTTCAGGAGCGGATGCGTCAGCTCCTGCCCTTCTTCCAACCCCATTTTCTCCATGAGTTTGACAATGCGGTCCGAACCGAACAACCGCATCAAATCGTCCTCGAGCGAGATGAAAAAGTGCGAGGACCCCGGATCGCCCTGGCGCGAGCAGCGGCCGCGCAACTGCCGGTCAATGCGCCGCGACTCATGGCGTTCCGTGCCGAGCACATGCAGGCCGCCGGCTTCCGAAACGCCCGCGCCCAGCTTGATGTCCGTACCGCGCCCGGCCATGTTGGTGGCGATGGTGATCGAACCGCGCTGACCCGCCCGGGCCACAATCTCGGCCTCCTGTTGGTGATATTTCGCGTTCAGCACGGAATGGACCAACCCCTCGCGCTTGAGCTGGCGGGAAAGCATTTCGCTCGTCTCCACGCTGATCGTGCCCACCAGGGCGGGCCGGCCCTGGGCGTGGAGCGCCTTGATTTCCGCCACCACGGCGTTGAATTTCTCGCGCCGGGTTTTATAGACCGAATCGTGCGTGTCCTT
>Ga0302200_10005000_pt1 | contig 10484 bp, 12 predicted proteins | sample II_Bog_N3_1_FD_194585 | JGI IMG/M metagenome (GOLD analysis project Ga0302200, IMG submission 194585) | Peat permafrost microbial communities from Stordalen Mire near Abisko, Sweden - II_Bog_N3_1 | ecosystem: Environmental > Terrestrial > Soil > Wetlands > Peat | place: Sweden: Abisko... | reverse complement strand
ACATCTACTCAACGTGCTGAAATTCTTAATCACGTGGTAAATGTTGCTCAAATACTTAAGACCACTCCATCTATTGAAGAACCAAAACTCAAACCTGTTTCAGATAATATCGAACAAGAGGTTTCAGATTACAGGCAGGAGTTGGAGGTCGAACAACGGGCGCAATTAGTTTACGAAAATTCAGACGAAATAAAAAAAGCAAAATAAAAAAACCGCTCAAAGGCTGTAACTAAATCAATGAAAGAAGTTGTTTATATGGAAGAATATGAATATCCTACGCCATGGTATTTATCAAATGTAATCATTATTGCTATTGTTTGCCTTGGAACCTTTATCCCCTTTATTTCTTTTTTGGCACTTCCACCTCTTATCCTACGATTTAAAGGTATGAAAAAACATTACAATGACATACGAGACCTAATCAAAAAAGATATTGAGCAAGCTAAAGAAACGGCCTCCAATATCATTCATGCAGCTGAAAGCAAAGCTGAAGATATCGAACGCTCAAAAACTGCATCGTTATTTTCATTAGATGAAAAAATTTCTAACCGCCAATCTATTATGGAGCAAATAATCAAAGATGCTTCTGCCGATGCAGAAGCATCTTTGGTAGATATAAAATCTCACTTATCAAATATAAATGCTGAAATTGAAAAAAAAGATTTTTATATCAACGAAGTGAATCGCATAAAAGAAGAAATCACCTCACTAGATAAAAAAGTAAGTTCTCGCCAAGAAAAGATAGACCATCTTATGTCTATTCAAAAAAGTGTAAACAATGCAATAAAAACTTATTTCAAAAACTCAACAGCACCATATGATCAATCATTGGTTCTTCCGCAAGAATTTATTAAAGATATAACAACGTTGGCTCCATCAATCACTCTAAAACTTCACAGTATGGATTACAAAGATTTACGTCGTGCTTTCAAGGCTAACGAAAAGCTTATTGATGAAACATTAACCCGATATGAAGGACGCTATACCACTAAAACGAATCGTGCTATTTATCAATTAATGGTCATCGGGCTGCGGGCTGAATTACAAAATGTATTATTCACCCTCACATACTCAAAATTAAATGAAGCGATAGCCGCCATTAAGGAAATTACCAATAAATATTTAAATATCGCTAGAGATGGCAGCCAAACAATTTCCTCAACCCTGGCAAAATTTATCGGTGAATTGGAACCTCTTTTTATTGATTCAGTCAAAATCGAATACGAATATTACACAAAAAAAGAAGCTGCTCGACAAGAACAAGTTGCTTTGCGCGAACAAATGCGGGAAGAAGCTGAAGAACGCCGCATCTTGAAAGAACAAGCAGAACAAATGGAAAAAGAATCATCTAAATATAAAACAGAAATTGAGAATATTAATCAACAGCTCCTATTTTCAACAGATGCCGAAAAAAAGCAGCAACTTCTGGAAAAAGCAAAAGAACTCGAAGTTCAATTAAAAAACATCGAAGATAAAAAAGAAGAGATTATTAATCTTCAAAATGGTAAAGCAGGCTACGTTTACGTTATTAGTAATTTAGGATCATTCGGTGATGATGTCTTTAAAGTCGGAATGACAAGACGTCTTGACCCGCAGGAACGCATTGATGAGCTAGGCAATGCCAGTGTTCCATTCAAGTTTGACGTCCATAGCTTTATATTTTCTGAAAATGCTGTTCAATTAGAATCCGATCTTCACACTGCGCTGGAATCAAATCGTCTCAATAAAGTTAATTCTCGCAAAGAATTTTTTAAAATTCCTTTTGATGATATTGAAACATTGGTTGATAAATTTGATCCAACTGCTGAATTCAACAAAACAATGTTTGCAGAACAATATCATCAATCACTTTCAATAGCTGAAGAAGACACTTCTGCTTCAGAAGAATTTATTTCTGCATAATAAAAAAAACCGCTCTTACATCAGCAAGAACGACAAAATTTTACCCATATAAATTTTCATTAACAATATGATGGCAACAAATATATCCTATAGAAAAGGAGTATGTATGGAATTAAATAATGATCTTAATATTGTCAGAATTCGAGAACTATGTGAAGCTGGTGCATTACGCTGGACAAATCATATTCTAGCTCGTATTTTGCAACGCGGAATTTCGACAGAAGATGTCTCCCATGCTTTAATACATGGTCAAATTATAGAAAGTTATCCCAACGATTATCCATATCCTAGCCATTTGGTTTTAGGAATATCTTATCAATGTATCTATCTTCACGTTGTATGTGGTATAGGTGACTCTGATTTATGGCTGATAACAGCATATTATCCTAACCCCACTGAATGGGAATCTGATTTAAAAACTCGAAAGGAGTAGATTTATATGAAATGCTTTATGTGTAAAGGTCATCTAGAAGATAAACTTACAACCTTTATGGTTGATTTGGGCAAATGTATCGTCATTGTAAAAAATGTACCTTCACAAGTTTGCTCCCAGTGCGGTGAAGTTTCCTATAACAATGAAGTGGCTAAAGAACTTGAGAAAATTGTTAGTACCATGCGTGCTTCTCTTACTGAAATTGCTGTAGTAAACTACCCACCAAATGCTGCTTAAATAAAAAAGCCGCCCCTGCGTCAACAGGAACGGCCGAAGACGATTAACCAAGGTCAATCCTCCACTACACTTTGAATTATAATGGATTGACCTACCTTTTGCAAGGAGGTCTATTTTTTATACCCAAAACTTGAAATTTTATTAATTGAAAGGATGATTTTATGATTGCTGCACTATATGCCAGGTACTCAAGCGACAATCAGCGCGAAGAAAGTATCACTGCCCAGCTGCGTACTGGACGTGAATATTGTAAATGAAAAGGATATTCTATTATTAAGGAATATGCTGATGAAGCAATGACTGGCACAAATGATGAGAGATGCCGAACATGGTATGTTTGAAACATTAATCTGTCACAAGATTGACCGTATGGGGCGCGATGAGTACGAATATTACACAAATAAGTTCAGACTGAACGGTTGGGGCGTGCATGTTGATTTTTCCGCTCAACCCATCGACAGCTCGACACCCGAAGGCGCCTTGATGGAAAATCAATTAGCTGGTTTTGCTGCCTACTATTCCCGAAACCTTTCCAAAGAGGTAAAAAAAGGATTAAAAGAAAATGTTCTTGCTGGTTTGCTCACTGGTGGTAAACCACCGTTTGGCTATGGTGTTGATACACAAAAAAGATATGTCATCAACGATTATGAAGCAGTAGCCATTAAATATATTTTTGAATCCTATTACAATGGCTCTGGCTACATTGCCATATGCAACTGGCTCAATAGTCACGGCTACCGCACTCGGCGTAGCAATACCTTCGGTAAAAACTCCATTCATGATATACTTACTAACCGACGATATGTCGGTACCTGCATCCTTGGCAAAAACACAAAATCTTTAAACGGCAAGCGAAATAATCACCGCCCTGATCCTAAAGATTTAATTGTTGTAGAAGATGCCTGTCCGGCTATCATTGATAAAGAACTATTTCGAAAGGTTGCTGAAAAAATGCAAGCAAATAAACACGCACCTGGGGCCTATCGAGCCAAACACACTTACCTTTTATCGGGTCTTATCGTTTGTGGAGAATGTGATTCTGCTATGACGGGATCTATGAGTAGTAAACGCAACGGTGAGCCTATCCGATATTATCGCTGTAGCCGCAAAAACAATAAGGGTACCCATGTGTTTGCAAAAATAGAAATGTATCCGCAGACGACCTCGAAGGACTGGTTTTAGCAGAAATGGGAAAAATATATCTTGATCCACAAGCGATTAATAGTCTGATGGATCGCGTCACGAAAATTTATAATGATCGAGCTAATAACCAAACCACGCAGTTAGCTGAACTGAAAAAAAAAGAAAATGCCGCACGCCGTCGCTTAAATAATATTTACACAAGCATTGAAGATGGCGAAGCAGATGAATTTGACCTTGAACGTTTGAAGCAAACAAAAAAAGAGCTGCTCTCCCTCCGCGCTGATCACACGGAATTAGAAAACAGCTCTATCCCTCCACTCTCAAAAGAGCAGATTGTTAAATATATCGATAAATACCGCGATGACTTGCACAGCAATGATGCTACACGACTACGTGCACTCATCAATGCTTTCATCGAAAAGATTATTGTAACTACTGATACAATAAGGATTCGGTACCGGTTGGAGTTTGTTGGTGCGCCTGGGGAGGTACCATTCACGATGCAACCAATTATCTATGTAGAAAAATGGTCGCGTAATGTCCTTGTTGCTTAATTTATTTTATCATATTTGTATTATAAAGACAAAAGCAATCCTTCCGAATATGGATTGGCAGCACTTATTAAACTACACTTCATAGCTGAGAATCAAAGAACATTTTCTGATTAAGAATAATTCCTCAAGTAGCCTCTAAATCCCCATGAAATGGGGATAAAATCGCATTTAGTAGATAAAATATATACTATTTTTATTTGTCTTGATGTCAGTTGTTATAAAGTTTTTATCGGTTCTTAATGTTAAAACTATGCCCATTAACAATAAGCGTTTCATATCTTTAACGTTTTTGAATAACTTCCGTTCTTCGTTTGATTAAGTAATCCGGTTGGACCCTCTACTTTATATATTCGCACCCATTTCTGCACACTTTGGTAAGCTATGTGAACTGCCCCCCATAAGTTAGACCGAATCCTCTAACGATTGATTGACCGCGCCATTCTTGCTATAGTATAAGTTTTCCCTCGGATAGCCTCTGACAACTCTTTTATATTTTCAATCCCTACTAGCCCCATATTGGAATCACCAATATGTTGAATATCAACACCCAAAATTTTATTTCTAATAGCAATATTTCGAATAACATCAGGTTGGGAACTCTCTTACGAAGTACCTATGGCACTCATTACTAGTTTTCCTTTGGAATGAACATACTCTACTATTTCCCTAATTCTCTCTTCTCTTATCCCATAATAAAATCCTACCGCCGGTACTAAAATAATATCAGCACCAGCATCAATAAACTTCTCTGCTACTTTTAAGTTTACGATTGGTTTGCTGCTAGAATATAAATAGATCAATTTGAAATGAGAAATCCGAAAAATATAGTACAATAAAGAAAATAATTTGGAGGTATCTCATTATGGCAAAACAACATGATCAAAAATTCAAGGAAGATGCAGTAGCATATTATAACACACACAAGGATCTTGGCTTTAAAGGTTGTGCCACTAACATTGGAATCAGGTATAGCACTTTACAGAAGTGCTGAAACAATTTAAAGAAACAGGATCGATTCCTACTCGTGAATCAGGCAAATATGCTTCCAATGAACATGATGAAATTGTACGCTTGAAGCGGGAACTTCGTGACACTAAAAATGCGTTTGATTCTGCGGCGGTCGAATCAAATCTTGTTCCCATTGGCGGCTTTATATGTTATCGTTACAAGGGTCTTGTCCATATGTTACCTCTGTTCAATTTGGTCATGGGGTGACGGCTGATGACCAGTTTCCACTTTGATAATCCGATTATTGCCGGTCCGGCACCGGACTGAAAAACAGTATTCGGTCACTTTCAGCCCGAGTACTGCGAATTGCACTCAATTATATTGTAGAACCGCAATTCCCGGAAGATCTCTGATATTTGATAAATCGACATCAAGCTCCTTAAAATTTTTTGCATCTTTTTCTGAAACAGTTATAAATGTATCGACCGTTCCAAATATGAATCCGAGAATCCTCATCGCTTTCGTCCTGTAGTGCATCGGTATCATGACCGCCGGATTGAGTTGCTTCATGACTTCCGCTGCACCGCTGGCATCCAGTACGGCTCTCCCTCCTATGGGAAGGAGAAGTATATCCACTTTCCCGATTTCATTGATCTGTTCAAGATTCAACAAATGTCCCAGATCGCCGCAATGGCAGACATTTAACCCGTCTATCCTAAAATTATAGACGACATTTTTGCCTCTTTTTGCCCCGGAAACGTTGTCGTGAAAAGTCTGTACACCTTTAATGTCGATTCCTTCCTGCGAAAACACTCCCGTTTCTCTGATAAGCACAAAGTCCCCCTTAACCGCGCCGACATTGTTATGATCGCTGTGATTGTGACTGATTGTGACGATATCCGCGTCAATCTCCGGCAGCTTATAGCCGGACAAAAAGCCGAACATTTTGGAATACGGGTCCATGATGATTTTTGTGCCGTTTTCAGCGGTGAGCATGAAGCAAGATTGACCAAACCATTTTATATTCATGTGAATCTCCTCCTTTTATAAAGCATCGCTCGTATTATTTCTTTACAAATTATAGCTATTTACTTGAATAACTGTCCCATAAAGAAAATTCGCTGCTCAAGTAACGCAATACCATCAAAACCATGTTCATGTTTTATTATTCCACTTTCATATTCCAGCTCATTCCTTTCCTAATGATTCACTCAAAACGGCTTTGTCCCATTTCTTATACACTCTGAAATAGACCCATACAGCGTTGAGAAACATTAATGCGCTGGTGATATAAAAAACATACTGGAAACTGAATCGTCCTGCAATCTGTCCACCTAAAATGGAACCTGCGGCAACTCCCAGATATCCAACCGACATGTTCAATCCGAAAATCCGGCCTGTGAGAAAATCCGGTGTAATCTTTTTAATCATGATACTGACGGACGGTGTTAGTCCTCCCATTGCAAATCCCAATAAAAAGCGAAGCACCAGTAGCTGCCCAGGATTTTGAACAAAAGCCTGGGGAATGTAAAGAGCCCCGGCTACTATCAGTGAAATCATAATTACCTTATGCGTGCCGATTCTGTCAGAAAGTTTTCCCAGCCTTGGGGCGGCGATAATATTTGAAAGTCCTGTAGCCGAGAAAACCAACCCGGAAATCAGTGCAATATGACTGGCGTTGGGGCTTAATTGAGATACATACTGAGTCATAATCGGCTCAATCGAATATAGCCCTATACCCATGACAAAAAAGGTTATCAATATTACGACTGTCAGTTCTTTTTGCGGAACTGAATTCCATATTTCCCTCAACCCTTGTGATTTTTTATCATCTCGGACAAAGGATTCCTGTACAAATCGCAGAGTGATAAAAAAAGCAATCAAAAGGAGCCCACTTATGATGAAAAATACGGCCTGCAAACCCAGCGTAGCTTCTATCAATCCACTGAGCGTAGGTCCCAATAAAGAGCCGGCAACACCTGCGGTTGAAAGAGTCCCTAAGGCATAACCGACATGTTTCCTGTCCGTTTGCGTTGCAATCAACGTGTTACAGGCTGTGCTGTATCCTGTGAAAGCTCCCTGTAACACGCTAAGCGCGATCAGAAAATATACGTTAGGAACGAAACCCATCAGTAAATAAATGATGCTCAGTCCAAGAGCCGCCCGAAGGATCATCGGCTTTCGACCAACTATATCGGCGGCATGCCCCCATATTGGTGAGAATATCGCCGTAATTAGGTAAGTGATTCCGAAAGTAATTCCGGATAACTGCGACACCAACGACGTATTTTGAATACCAAGATGGCGGATATAAAGCGGTAGAATCGGTGCGACTTCGCTCATTCCGATTGCTGCGATAAAAACGCCGATCCAGCACACATACAAATTTCTTTTCCAAATAGGCATAACTTTCCTCCTTCTAAAATAAAATCGACCTTCATTTATCTCTTTATTTTAGAAGGAATAACAGTTGAAAGCCATACACAATTCTAAAATTCATACACATTCTTGCTATAAAATTCTTTTGGGCTTAATCCTTCTATTCTTTTAAATATTCTACTGAAATAGAACTCGTTGGTGTATCCCAACTCATATGCCACTTCTTTCACCTTTTTATTGTCCTCAATAAGCAACTCTTTGGCTTTTTCAATTTTCATTTTATTGAAATACGTAATGATCGGATAGCCCGTTGCTTCTTTGAATTCTCTGGATAGATAGAATGTGGATAATTTTGCTATCCCGGATAATTCCTCTAAAGTAATCTTCCTGTTGATGTTCTGACGCATATATTCTATTATCCGGTCAATCTTCAAAGATATAGCCTGATTTTTGCTCTGCTTTATATTGTTTTGAGAAACCCAAATAAGCAATTGCCGAAGTAATGTTGCTGCAACAAACTCATAACTTGGTCCCTTGTCATCCCAAGTATCCAAGAGTTTTCCAAACAGTTCTTCCAAAGGGGGATAGTCCGTTATTTTCTGAGCAAACGGCTGTCGTAAGATTTGGATATTCTCCCGATAATTCCATGTTCCGTCAGGATCGAGCACCATACGCGAGCCGCTGAAATGCACCGTCATATAATGCTCGGGATTTTCAGCACGCGGTTCAATTGTTTGCTGTACACCCGGAGGAATGTAGAACAGCATTCCCCTTTTTATCGGATATCTGTTTTCTCCAATCACGATATGGCCGTTCCCCTCGCAAACAAAGAGCATTTCGTGGTGCTGCAATGTCCTTGTAACTCCGTACGGAACTCTTACAGGGTCCTTTAATTTTTGCCTGTAACAGTAATGTATTTGACATAATATATCTGTTACCATACTTTCCTCCAAGATCACGTGAATACTCAGAAACTCGTAGTTTATTATAGAAGCATCTAACTCTATTTTATCATATCTGATTATGCTATTAAACCACGAGGTTTGATTTAAATTCACAATGATATAAAAGCATCTAAAATTTTCAGGAAAACACGTTGTTTCGTGTCATTTTGGATTTCTCCTCATATGCGGCAGCCACCTCAGGATAATTCACATCGAAGTCATTTAACAAGATCATGTCTGCACCAAAAGCTTTAGATAATTCAGCACCTGTAATGTTCTCTATTACAGACGGCTTTGCGGCTGTACTCTCAGAAAGAACAACCCTACCGTCACTTTCTTGAATGCTAGTAAGCAATTCATCCTTCGTCATCTTCCTAATGTCTGATGCCTTAGCCCCTATTAACTTTTGAGCCATGAAAATTCCTCCCTTTTATTCTAATAAGTTTATAGCTCCATTTAGTTTAAATTCTGAAATTAGTTTTATTACCTTTCTTTATTTTTTTACATTATCAATAATGAAGTTATTGATATATGTGTTTAATTCTTGTTTATGCTTCCTGGCATTAATGGTCTTAGGGGTTAGTTCAAAATAAGTCATATTTTTGATATTGTCTTTATAGAATAAGCTGTATTCTATCGGGTGGATTACATCGTATTTATTTTGAAAGTATCAGAACAGGAATTAACAGATACGCTAATTCTTCTTTGTTTTTTATAGGAGTATCCTTAGACATGTCCACAAACTTTTGAAAGTATTTAACTGAAGCATTATCATCAAAGTAGCGAGTAAATGTATCAATTGCTTTAGGATAAGTTTCCTCCATTGAATAAAACACAGGATCTTCTTTAAATAGCTGCTTTCCATTTTTCTCAGGCAGGTACTTAAGGAAATTCAAGTCAATTCTTCCAAACAGGCATTTTTATTTCTTACACATCAACAAGAAATAGAATCCACTTATTCATTAAAACAAGAACTAGGACTTTTGCTAAAGGAAAAGGATTCACTTGACTTTCGTTTTCGTAAAATAACGAATGAAATTATGCATTATTCCGATCGGTTAAAAAACATCACCCCTTATAACCCTGTTGAAATCACAATACCTCTTAATTCTTTAATTATTGAAAAATCTTTAAAAGAACTTGCTTTTCGACAAACTACGGGTGCTTTAATTATCGCTATACGTCGACAGACGCAAGTATATGTTGCCCCGCTGATGAAATTTTAGAACAGGAATACCAGATCGTGGTTGTCGGATCACCTGAAATACTTCAAAACACTACACAATTTATCAATTCACAAGCATTTGCTTAATCAGTTCTATTTTTGTGCATACAATGAAGCAGATTTTAAAAAGCAAAAACAGCTTCTATTATTATTTCAACAGAAGCTGTTTTTCATATTCCTTACATATTTATTTCTATATTTTATTCACAAATTTTCTGTTTACAATGCTCAGTTCGGAGCATTAACAAAAGGTTTATTGGATCTTAAGGCTTTTCCATCACTTGTTTGCTAATTGTGTAAGCTCTCGAATCTCTTGATCATTTACCAATATATAAAGATAATCCCCTGCCTGAATTCTTGTATCACCAGTTGGTATAATTTCTCTTTCACCGCGTTTCAAATTAACCACCAGACTATACGTTGGCCATTGAATATTTTTAACACATTTTCCATCCATCAGCGAGCCACTCTCAATAACCAGTTCTAAGATCGTCCGCCGATATTTTATAGCAGCATGCACGGTCTTTTTCTTAGCCAAAGACCGTTCCAGTAATTCATCATAAACTGGTTTGCCATTGAGCATATCCATAACGACATACGCTAACATGGATACAAAAATCAAGGCCAGCATATGTTCAAAGGAACCTGTCATTTCCATAATTAATACACTTCCGGTGACCGGTGCCTTAACCACGGCTGAAAAGTATCCAGCCATAGCA
>Ga0302200_10004988_pt1 | contig 10502 bp, 9 predicted proteins | sample II_Bog_N3_1_FD_194585 | JGI IMG/M metagenome (GOLD analysis project Ga0302200, IMG submission 194585) | Peat permafrost microbial communities from Stordalen Mire near Abisko, Sweden - II_Bog_N3_1 | ecosystem: Environmental > Terrestrial > Soil > Wetlands > Peat | place: Sweden: Abisko, Stordalen... | reverse complement strand
ATCCTTCTGCGCGTCGCCTTCCATGCCGGTGGAAACAACCACCACCGCAAATCCGAATTGGTTCGCGGCCAAGAACTCGCCGGCGGAATTGAGAGTCTTCTGATTCTTCAGCTTGGCTGAATCGCGAGCGTCGAAGAGTTGTTTCGCCGTAAAAGTGAACGACTTCAGAGGCGTACCCTGCGGAAGTGCACCAATCGCATTTGCTTCGAGATCGTTCGAATCTTCGTATCCACGCTTCTTGAAGTATCCGCTCAGGAGGAAGTTGTGCTTCAAAGCCTCCATGTTTTCCTGGAAGTCCGTCACACCGGCCTGAGCTTGAGTCATGGTTGTGTGCAGTGTTGCCGTTGACTGTTCCAAGTTCGCATAAAGCTCTTTATCGTTGACCAGTGCCCCTACGGTTCCCTGGCCGTTATCGATCTTGGCGGTTACCGAATTCAAATGCGCCGTCGCCTGAGTTGCGTTGTCTACGGCCAGCTTGCTGCTATCGAGAATGCCGCTGGCCGTTTTGAGCATATCCGACATGATCAACGGTGGCAGGCTTTCGATGGTGTCGCCATTTTTTACTTCTGCTACACCGTCCGATCCAAATGAAATGGCGACGTACTGATTGCCCAGCAACCCCTCGGTTTCGATCGAGGCTACGGAGTTCTGCTTGATGATCTCGTGCGTCGAATTGTCGAGGTCCATGACCACCGTGACCTTTCCGCCCGCGGTATGCGGCAGTTCGATGGCATGCACTGTTCCGCTGTGAACGCCTCCCACCCGGACGTCAGCTCCATCCGCGAGGCCCACGACATTGGCGAATTGCGCCTTGACGCGATACGTGGAGCTAAACAGATATTGCTTGTTCCCGATAAGGAAGACTCCGGCGACAAGAATTGCCAGCGCTACAACGATGAATGCTCCCAACCGTGCCACTCTTGACATGATGCCCTCCTACGCGTGACTCAGGAATTCCTGAACGAACTCGATGTTGCTTTCTTGAAGGTCTTTAAACGTGCCCTCAATCACCACCTCGCCCTTGTCCAGAATGGCAAGGCGATTGGCAATCGTTTTGGCACTGTACATATCGTGCGTCACGACGATGGATGCCATGTTATGTTCCCGCTGGAGCTTGAGAACCAGATCGTCAATCTCTCCTGAACTGATGGGATCGAGACCTGCCGTGGGTTCGTCAAGAAGCAGAATCACCGGCTCCAACGCCAGCGCACGCGCTAGTCCCGCACGCTTCTGCATTCCGCCCGAGATATCGGAAGGCATCTTGTCGGCATCACGCTCCAGGCCTACCTCGGCCAGCAGCTGCCTCACCCGTTCTGCCTTTTCCGATTGCGCCATCCCTCTTCGATGGTGATCGAGCGGGAATGCCACGTTTTCACCAACGGTAAGCGAATCGTAGAGGGCTGCGTGCTGAAACAGGAACCCCATCTTCTTTCTGAACTCGCCGAGTTCATCCATCGACAGGCCGGCAATGTCATGGCCGTGAATGCACACCGCGCCCGAGTCAGGCTTCTCAAGGCCGATGACGATCCTTAGCAGAACGCTCTTTCCCGTTCCGCTGCGTCCCAGCACTGCCAGCGTCTCTCCACGATTCACGCTCAAGCTGAGTCCGTTCAGAACCTTGCGGTTTCCGAAAGACTTCATCAGGTTGGTCACGGATAGGACGGGCACACTGCCGTCCGACTCCAGTCGATCCTGTTTCGCGGCAATGTCAGCTGCTGTGGCCATAATTTGTCTCGCGAACGATTGCATTGAAGGTCATGGAAAAAAGACAAGAATGAACTTCACCAACACAACATCGGCGAGGATCACAAACAGAGAGGAAAGGACGACAGAGTTAGTTGCTGCGCGGCCAACGCCCTCTGCGCCGCCCCGCGTACGCATTCCCTGAAAGCAGGCAATGAGTCCGACAATCAGCCCGAATACCGCTGTCTTGAAGGTGGGTGGCAGGAAGCTGTTGAATGTGGCACCGGCAAAGCCGCTGTTTATGAATTGACGCAGCGAGATCGGCTCGACGATTGTCTGCGTCAGCCAACCGGCGAAGAGCCCCGTCGCATCCGCGACAAGCGTCAGCAGAGGCAGCATGAGGATGCACGCCAGAATGCGAGTGGCCGCCAGAAGTCTGTAAGGATTGATTGCGGACGCTTCAATCGCATCGATTTGTTCGGTAACTTTCATCGATGCAAGTTCCGCTCCGATGCCGGCCCCCACCCGCCCACTCACGACGAGGCCTGTAATGATCGGGCCCATCTCCAGCACAACGGAATACACAATCGCCGAAGGCAGCATCGCCTTCGCCCCAAACCGGCTTAAGCTTGATCGGGCTTCCATGGATAGAACAGCGCCGATCGATGCACCTGCCATTGCAACCAGCGGCAGAGACTTCGATCCAACCTCATCGAGTTGCCGAATGAGTTCGCGCCACTCGTACGGAGGCGTGAGGCCCGCCCTCAGGACTTGCCAGAAGAAGAGTCCAAGGCTTCCGAACCACTCGAAGAAATCGCTGACCAATCCGATGGCAGAGTCCGCAATCACGAAAACAGGCATGGGCCGCTGCCCCGTGTTGGCAGGTGTTGCGTCCGCAGCGGTTATGGATCCGGGGTTGCTCAATGGTTTGGCCCAGGGGCTGGCGCGCCATGTGTATTGTTTAGATGCATCCGCGAAAGAAGAGAGTGAGGTCCGCTATAGAAAAATTCAAGGGAAATGTTCTCGCCGATAAACGAGAGCAACCCGTAGTTGCCAATTCGAAATCCATCCTTGGCGCCGAATCGATTGGGGTACCAGCCATAGATTGCGGTCATGGAGCCCGCATAGGGAGCTACAAGCGCGGGAAAGGAAAAGACGCGGTGGCCATCGTCGCCATGGCGCGCGGTCAGGGTGGAAAGCACGGCGTGACGCAGACGGGGGAATACGCCGCGGCATTCGCAGCGGTAGTACAGCGTATCTTCCCTGAAGGCTTCCGCCAACCCGTAACGCGTAGTGGTCCCAACGCCGACGATCCCCAGGTCAGATCCAAATCGCTTGAAGTAGCCCTCAGCTCCCTGATGCCACTCGGGTGGTGAATTACTCAGCTGGTTCAAGGCCGCCGCAAACGCCGAACCTGACATGGGATAGGGACCGAACGCGTCGAAGGCGAAATTGCTGGCCATTGTTCTCTGCGTTGGCCGCTCGTACATCAAATCCGGTTTCGCCAGCGTTGTGCTTCCCACACCGGCGGAGGAATCGTCGGATAAGACAATGGCCTGAGCCCTCATCCTGCAAGGAAGAGTTGCCAGGGCCGTCACAACGAAAAGCAATAGCAGTGCCTTACGAAGCCCTTTATCGAAGTATTCCTTGATTGGCAGGGAATCCGGTCTACTCGCCAGGCCTGGGCGACAAGCGGTCAACGGCTTCGGATTCCATGTCAGTATCGATGTCGTCAAGGCTCCCCCGATTGAGACTGCCGTCCGCGAATGCAGTTGGCGGCCTCAAGAGTAAATGCGTGCGGGATCGTCACCGCTATAAAAATACTGTCAGGAATGGAAGTCCAAGAATGGTCATAATTGCTCGCAATCACAACTCGTGATCTTGTGCGGCAGGTGTAGTGGAGGCAGAGACGGAATTGGACAGCCTGCACGCATTCCTTTACGGGTTTTCCGCGGAGTTGCCAGCGGTTATCGCTGAATAGGCCGTCCGCACCAGGGGGCGAACCGCCCAGCCGCTGGCCGGCATTTGGGGAGGGAGCGGCGGGTCCGAAAATCGGACGTCCCTGGACCAAGGGGGTCTGAAAAATCGCTCCGGAATGGGCAAATCATGACCGTCTGGTCCTGGCAGAGGACTGCGGGGCGCTTCCGGTCCTTTAGCTCCGAAACGAGGGCAGAAAACGATCTTGGTAGCGGCAACTGCCGTATACTGTCCTTGCAGGAAAAACCAAATGGAAATCTAGGTCTACGTATGCACTTGGTGGAAAAGGATCGTTATCGCGGCATAATTACCGACTCCAGGAGACTTTGTGGATAACGCAGGAACATACAAACTTGACAGGGCGAGGATTGTATTCGAGCAGTTTGAGGATGAAACAGTTCTTGTAAACACTGAAACTGGTTACTACTACAGCCTGTCACCTAGCGGATCGGAGATTCTTCGTCTTTTGGAAGAAGGCTGCCCCGCCGAGAGTCTGGTCCATGCCTTGTTTGGTAACTCCTATAGCATCAGTCATCCGACGGGACTTATCGAGAGCTTTGTCAAGCGACTCAAGAGCGAAGGTATACTCGTTGATCGCGCATCGGATCATCCCTTCGATACGAATGGGGAACGCCGGGCGCCTCTCTACGCTGACGGTGCTGATTTCCCGCCACCGGCGCTTGATCGCTTCGACGACGTACGAGATTTATTGCTGATCGATCCAATCCACCAGGTCGACGCGGAGTACGGTTGGCCGAAGGCAAAGGTAAACGGGTGATGGAAATTGCTGGGGGCCAACAGACCGCTTTATCTTCATCCTCAACCGCATCCTCATGGATGGATAGCTTTCGCAGTTTGCAATCTTACCTTCTCGATTTGCCGTGTAGTTCCGCGGCAAACTATTCCATTGCGGGAAATGCACTGCATCTGAAATTTGGAAATGAGCGATTCAGAGATCAGGTCTCGCGCGCCTTTCATCACCTTGAAGGCGCGCATCCATCTGAGGGTTCCCTCACCGTTTTGCTTCACGACCTTCATACTGCGCCCCGCGTTGAAGACATTCTCGGGACGCTTGACCTCCCTGGTGGAGAGACCGATATCTGGCTGGTGGACAGGCCCGATCTGATGTTTATCGTGCAGCGGCAAGGTCGGCTATTTACTGCGGTGGATTGGCGGACCAACACTGCCTGCCTGCTCGTTCCAGATGCCGCTTCGATGCCGTATATAGAGCGCGCCGCGCCTTTGAAGCTGCTGATGAGCCACTGGCTGGGAATGCAGGCACGCTATCTGGTTCACGCCGCCGCGGTTGGCAACGCCAATGGAGGCGTTTTGATCTTCGGTCATGGCGGCGCGGGAAAATCGACGGCGGCACTTAGTTGCCTGAATGCGGGATTGGGATATGCAGCGGACGATCATTGCCTGGTTTCTCTCGATGACTCCCCATGGGTTCATAGCATTTATTGCACCGGGAAGCTGGCGGTTGAAGATCTGGGCCGATTCCCATCGCTTCTGCCTGGGGCAGAATTGGTTGATCGTCCAGACGAGGAAAAGGCGGTTTTCATTTTCGATCGGTTTCCCGCGGTCAGTGTTTCTCGCAGCTTCCCGTTGCGGGCGATTCTTCTGGCCCGCATTACCGGTGGTGTGCGAACCGGTTTGCGCAGAATAAGCAGCGCCGAGGCCTTCCGAGTAGTTACTTCGAGTTGCGCATGGCATTTTCCGTCGATGCGCTCGCGTGCGCTGGGATGTTTTAATGCCCTGGTGCGGCAATTGCCGGCATATGTACTTGAGCTCGGTTCCGATTTTGACTCGACGCCGGATGCGATAAGGGAATTGCTGGATCAAACCCTCGATGAGAAAGGCATGGGCGATGGCCGCAAAGCTGATTAGCGTGATCGTTCCCGCATACAACCGGGAGAAGTATCTTGCGAAGACATTGGACAGCATTTTCGCGCAGGACTACCGCCCAATCGAGGTTGTTGTGGTGGATGACGGGTCGACGGATGGCACAGCGTCGATCGCCAGGCTTTATCCTGAGGTGCGTTATTTCTACCAGCCAAACCTGGGACCGGCAGTGGCGCGAAATACCGGATTGGCAGAGTGCACAGGAGAGCTTATTTCATTCCTCGATGCCGATGACTACTGGGTAGAGCACGTGCTTCGAATACAGAGCGATTACCTGGCCACACGCCCGGAACTGGGAAGTATCATGGGGAAAGTATGGAACTTCCTTGACGCTGGGGCGACCCTGCCTAACTGGATATCTGAAGACATGATGACTGAGGAGGGAGGAGGCTGGAACCTGGGTGCTAGTTTGACGCACCGCTGGGTTTTCGAGCGGGTAGGACATTTCAACACTGCATATCAGCACGGGGAAGATTTGGACTGGTTCGCTCGCGCTCGCGAGGCTGGAATCCCGATATACTTGATGCCGACGGTTCTTTTACGCAGGCGAATCCATAAGGACAATTTGTCCAAAGATCAGAATTTATCGGCACGAGAAAGAGTTCGCATCCTGAAGGCCCACCTGGACCGAAAACGCAGCAAAGTTGCGGAATCTCTGCTCGAGGTTCGCGGATGACAGGAGCGATGCATTCGGGAGCGGGGGTTGCCGCCTGGCGTTATCTGTGGAGATACCTTCGCAATTCGCGGCTTTCGTTATTGGGATGCATTTCGCTTGCGCTAATGCAAAGTGTCAGCCTGCTGCCGATCGCCTGGCTGATTCGGCGGGTGTTTGACTCAATCATCCCTACCCGGAACATCACAGGGCTTCTGCTTGTGGGTGTTGAGATACTGATTCTGAATTCTGTCGCGAGCGGCCTGACCCTGGCGACGCGGTTCGCCGCTCTGCAGACCACAAAGCGGGCTATCTCCGCCATGCGTCGCGACCTTGCGGTTCAATGCCAGTCGCTTCCGCCGGCTTTTCACGACAAGGCAGACCGGGGCGAATTGCATACTCTGCTGGTGCATGACTCCGAGCTGCTCGATGTCATGATCAACGCGCTTATCGCCAACGTCCTGCCATCCTTGGTTCTGGGGGCCACACTGATTGCGTTGATGGCGGTGCTCAATTTCCGGCTTTTATGCCTTCTGTTACTGGTGATGCCGGTCTTGTTTCTGGTCAACCGGCGCCTCGGTTCCAGGGTGAAGGCCAGGGTCGATCGGCATCGCCATGCCTTTGCGCGGTTCAGCAGCGGAGTGCAGTTCATGCTGCAGAGGATCGATCTCACCAGGTTTCAATCGGCTGAAGAGTTTGAGATGCGGCGGCAACATGAACATATTGAGACCCTGCGCGTAGACAGCGCGCGCATGGCCTGGTTGCAAACGGCTTATACTCTGGCTCAAAGCAGTGCCGTAATGCTGGCCGGAATAGCCATTCTGGTGATTGGCGGGATGGACGTGGCTGAAGGTCGTTTTTCTATGGGCAGGCTCATGTCGTTTTATGTGGCCAGCATCCTTTTCAGTGGCAGCCTTCAGCAGCTTTTTGCCGCGATGCCGCATGTGATTCAAGGACGCCAATCTCTTGCCGCGTTGTGCGCATTCGCTCATCAAGAGGACCGGGCAGCCTATGCCGGCACGCTCAGGATTGCATTCAAGGGCTCGATCGAACTGGAATCCGTGGGTTTTGGATACGATTCGCGTTCATTGCTGCAAGACGCATCCTTGCTTCTCGATCCGGGGTCAGTGACAGTTATCATAGGTCCAAATGGAGGCGGGAAAACAACGCTGGCGCGATTAATCCTCGGTCTTTATCGGCCACAGCACGGCAGGGTTTTAGCGGACGGTACGCCATACGACCAGTTGGATGTGAGAGATTTGCGGCGGTCCATCGCCTTCACGCCACAGGATCCGATTGTCTTTGCAGGTACAATTTGGGAGAATCTGAGTTACGGCCTGGACGAAAAGGGCTCGGATGAGATTTTGAACGCTTGCCATATTGCGCTTGTTGACGAATTTGTGCAAAAACTGCCCCAGGGTTATGAGACTCAGGTGAATGAAGATGGAGGGGTTCTTTCAGGCGGTCAGCGCCAGAAGATTGCTATTGCGCGCGCGTTGGCCCGCCAGCCGCGAGTGCTGATCCTGGACGAGCCAACCAATCACCTCGATGAGGAGTCAGTCCGGAAGCTGCTCGACAATCTTGGTCAGCTACGCGAACGCCCGGCAATTCTCATCATCACTCAAAACCGCACGGTAGCTGAAGGAATAGCCCGGCGGTACTTGCTTAACGATGGCGTGCTCACGCCCACTCAAACCGCAGGCAATGCGGCTGGGGAATCTGAGTTCTTCGCAACGCCCAACGGAGCGTCGGCATGGTAAATGGCAGTGAATACTTCGATCCTGGAAGGCTGCCTTCCGCGGAGCAATTGTTGCTGATCAGAGCCGCATTGCAGCCTGGCCCAGAGGGCCACGCGGCAGGATCTGCCTGGCTCGCCAACGCCGACCTCAGTCGTCTGGGAAAAGCGTCGGGACGCTTGCTGCCTTTGCTTTATGACCGGCTCCGAATGGATGGAGTCGATCATCCGCTCATGCCGATCCTCAAGGGAGTAAAGCGGCATGCCTGGTATTACAATCAGATGTCGTTTCACCGCGCCAGCGAGGCAATCCGCGCTCTTGGGCAAGCCGGATTCGAAGTGATGCTCATCAAGGGCGCTGCAATGGTTATCGAGTACTATCGCGATTGGGGTCTTCGACCCATGGACGATGTAGACGTGCTGGTCCACTACAAAGATGCCAGCGACGCCATTCAGCTATTACGCAGCCGGGGTTGGAAGTCTCCGGATCCATGGTTCGAACAAAATGGCTATTCCGCCCTGACTCGTAAGTACGAACATGCCATGCTTTTCCCCCATTCCTCTGGACAGGCTCTGGATCTGCACTGGAATTTGCTCAAATTCTGCATCGGGCCTAAACAGGACGACGATTTCTGGAGCGCTTCGAGAGGAACAACGTTTGATGGACTACCTGTCCGAATTCTAGACCCGGCGGATCAATTGCTTCACATCCTGGCGCATGGCTCATCATGGGAAATGTTGGCCCCGATTCGCTGGATCCCAGACGCCGTGATTCTTATTCGCGCAAACTCGGGTCTCGATTGGGAAAGATTCATGTTTCAGACAAGAAAGAGGAGGCTGACACTTGAGATTGCCGGGGCACTTGAGTATCTCCAGGGTAGTTTCAGTGACCTTTTGCCCTCCGACCTTCTGAATGCAGTCCATCGGATTCCTGTGAGCGGTTTCGAAAAGCTTGAATACAACGGAATTCTCAACCCGGTCACCGGGGTGATCGAAGCCACCGTCAGTCACCTTTGCCGGTATTGGCGTCTATCGGAGGGATTGTCTCTGTGGAAGTTAGCACGATCCTTTCCGACTTTTCTGTGCTGTCAATTCAAGGTCGTTCGAAAGTGGCGATTGCCTGCGGTCCTTTGCAACAAGTTTCTGGGCAAAATTCTGAGGCGCCCTCAGAATCAACTGGCATAGCGAACGGATTTGCGCTTCCACACTCTGGCGTATTCGATCATTTGGGGTGAATTGCGCCGGCCCGGCGCCCCGCAGACGCACCGCGGCAACGTAAGAGCTGCGAGCGAGTTGAAAATACATCAGGATGATTCGATGCGCATGGTGCCAGGTCCCGCCACTAGCCGACCGAGTGGCGGAGATCAAACTCCGGACGCTCCCCTCGAATGCTGGTCCTGTCCTCGAAAAGACAATAACAAAAACCAAGCCGGCGATTCGCAGATGTTGACAGGGTCACACCATAGCAATTTCCGGTTTGCAGGTGACTTGTCCGGACCCCCTGAATCTGCCTCCGAGGCGCTCAATTCGCGGATCGGCGATTTGTCACGAATTGACAGCCGTTTCCGATTACCTCAGCCACCTGGATCGACCTTGTTCGGACGATCTGTTTGCACCCTCTGGCTATTGCCTGGGACACTCGTCTCCGCGGCCCCATTCGCGTTGCGCATCCGGCGCCTCATTCTCGTTTGGGGATGCTCTCTATTTCCGCCGCCATGGTTGGCTTATCTTCAGCAACTGTCCCACGATTCGACCAAAGCCGGCCAATGGTCCTGCGGCTTCGGCCAAAACTCTGACAGGCACGATCGTTTGCGGCCTGGACACTCGTCCTCGGAAATCACCCGTGAGACCTATATTCACTCGCTCTCGGCGGATGCGAGACAGGCAGTAGAAGACGTGGAACAGCTTCTATGAGCCCACGGTTCTCCTATTGGACCGAAATGGACCCAAGTTCCGATACAACCCGGAACTTGCGGTTTTGCAATGAACTGATTTCGTTAGATTTGTTGGCCGGCCCTGGAGGACGATTTTAGAACTTTTTTGATTTGCCCCTAAGCCTTTGAGGCCCCTGAGTTCGCTCAAATCTGACTCCACCGGTGAAAGTGCCACTGAAGAGCATTTGCCTAGTTGGGCTTTTATTCCGGGCGGTGATCCGGTTCGCGTGAAACGCGGGTCGGATCACCGCTGGGGATGGCCGGGAATCACCGCTCACGTACACTGATGGTGATGGAGTTGGCGGTGTCGTTTTCGCTGGGGATGGCCGGGAATCACCGCTCACGTACACTACATCCCGTTTCGGGCCGAACGCCTGCGCGGCTGGGGATGGCCGGGAATCACCGCTCACGTACACTCAATGCGCTGCTTACCGAGTGCCTCACGGGCTGGGGATGGCCGGGAATCACCGCTCACGTACACTCCCAGGCGAGCGCGATAACCCAACCAATGAGCTGGGGATGGCCGGGAATCACCGCTCACGTACACTGCGCAGAGCAAGAGGCACACCGCACCAGCGCTGGGGATGGCCGGGAATCACCGCTCACGTACACTCTGCTG
>Ga0302200_10004983_pt1 | contig 10509 bp, 11 predicted proteins | sample II_Bog_N3_1_FD_194585 | JGI IMG/M metagenome (GOLD analysis project Ga0302200, IMG submission 194585) | Peat permafrost microbial communities from Stordalen Mire near Abisko, Sweden - II_Bog_N3_1 | ecosystem: Environmental > Terrestrial > Soil > Wetlands > Peat | place: Sweden: Abisko... | reverse complement strand
GAAACTCCGGCTGTTGAAAATAAAACCTGGGCCCGCCTGCTGATCCATCAAATGCGGGAAGGCGCGGCTCCCTTCAAGTGGCATGGAAAGTATTTTGTGATTGCCTCGGCCTGCACCGGGTGGCAGCCGAATGCCGCGAATTATTCAGTAGCCGATAACATCCTCGGTCCCTGGCAAACCTTCGGCAATCCCTGTCTCGGGCCGGACGCCGGAACGACCTTTGGTTCGCAGAGCACCTTTGTGCTGCCAATGCCCGGCCGACCGGATGATTTTATTTTCATGGCGGATCAGTGGCGTCCCCGCAACCTTTCCGATTCCCGCTACCTCTGGCTTCCCTTTTCGATGAGAGCTGATGGCAGCTTTAATATCCGCTGGCTCGACCATTGGGATTTTTCTGTTTTTTTAACCAAATTGAATCCTTGAAAACATCTTGAACCCAGCACCGCTCCGTAGGATGGTTTCAAGCCTGATGGATTAACGGTGTAATCGTACCGTAACTGCAGAGGTACTACCACGCCAAATGATAGGTGGAGAAAACAGACCGCGTACTTTTGATCACTATAAATATCGTCAGCGGGTGGCTTGTGATGTGGTTCATGATGGCTTGAAATTAAACGAGGTTAAAATCTGCATCGCAGAAAAAACATGGAAACAATCGATGCAACCCCCCGGAAATGCAGAAGGGCGAAAATAGCCCACTGAATTTTCGCCGCTGCCTGGATGCTTGGCGGAGGCTAGAGCGTTTCCATAAAACATGTAGCGTTTTGGTGGCGACCAGAGTAAAGTACGGGGATGAAAGCTATCCCTGTAGCTGTGCGCGAGCGAATCATCCACCTCTACGACAAGGGCAATCGGACCAAGGAGATTGCCGTCGTTCTAGGCTATTGTGTAGCGGCGGTGCGCCGCGTGCGTCAAAACTTCAAGCAGCGCGGAACGCTGGAACCACAAACTCATCAGTGTGGCCGCAAAACCTTGCTGACCCCCGCCCTGCAAATTCGATTGCAAGCCTTGCTGGACAAACATCCCGATGCAACGCTGGCGGAACTGGGGGCCAAATTCAAGCGTCCCACCTCGACGATGGACTTATGGCTTGATCGTCTGGGGTTCAGTTGTAAAAAAAACGCTACACGCCAGCGAGCGGTCGCGACCCGACGTGGTCGAGCAAAGAAAGGTCTGGCAGGAGAAATTAGCGGATCTGCCCGCCGCGAAGCTGGTGTTCGTAGATGAAAGCGGGGCCAACACGCAGATGACCCGGCGCTATGGCCGCAGTCCCGTGGGAGAGCGGTTGGTATGTACGGCGCCGCAGGGGCATTATCAAACGACGACGCTGCTCGCGGCGGTGCGGCTGAAGGGAGCGCAAGCTCCTTGGCTATTCGATGGCGCGATGGACGGAGAGATGTTCCTGGCTTGGGTGAAGGAAGGGTTGGCACCCGTATTGGAAAGCGGGGACATTGTCGTGCTGGACAACTTGGCGACGCACAAGGTGGCAGGCGTCAAAGAGGCGATTGAAGCGGTGGGTGCGCGGGTGGAATACCTTCCGCCATATTCGCCGGATTTCAACCCGATCGAAAACCTGTGGAGCAAGGTCAAACAAATCCTTAAAAGCCGCAATCCCCGAACTCTTCGGCAACTCTACAAGGCGGCGGGCGCCGCCTTTGCCGCCATCACCATCGCCGATTGCCACGGTTTCTTTTTAAACGCCGGAGTCGCTACATGTTTTATGGACACGCTCTAAGTTCGGCCACCCGTGAAGAACGAAAGATCTTTCCAAACCATGCCGGCCACCTGTTTGCTCCGGAAAGTTCGCTGGCTTTGAGTTGTATTGTTGCTGTTGATATTGGAGATCATTGGCTTGAGCCCGGCGCCCCGAGTAAGTTACTCATCCAGCAATCGTAGCAAGGCTATCTGCTTTAAGCTGGCCAATTCCACAACCCGACCGTGTGGTCAGTGCTGCTGATCTTGTACCCAATTTTCAATTTATGGGCCAATCACCTCTGATAAAGCAGCTTGTATTATTTGGTGTTGTGTAATTAATTGCTGGACAGGGACTTGCTATTGACTTATATTAATCTCGTCAAATCTGACAGGGCACTTTGCTTGGAATTTTTCTGCGCTTGGACATCTTTCAAACTTATGTGGCAGAGTTATATATATGGGATGCACTGGAAATGCGACGGGAAGATGTATTATGACGAGGTGCCGGCTGAATCAGCCGCCGGGGCTGTGGAGTTTTTCAACGATCACAAGCGGGATGATATCAGCTTGATCCGGGTTGAGTACATCGGTCCCAATGAGGGTGGAGTTCGGGAGTGGAATCACCGGCCTGATTCGCCTTCATCGTATCCTCCATTGGCAGCACGCCGCCGGTTGGACAAGGAGGATAATGTATAAAATTAACGATGCCCAACGCTTCAACCGTAAGCGGTTCAAACTGGTAACAATAAGACCCAAATGAACTTTGCGTGTCTTCTGGCCACTATTTTACCAGCCATTTTGCTTCTGGCGGGATGCAAAAGCGAGCAGACCGCATCCAGCGTAACCGCCCGAGTCAGGGAAGATTCGTTGACCACTCATCAATGTTCTGAAGTTTCCACTACGAACATTTACTACAAAATCGAGGAAGGTCCGGGTTGTTCGATTTTCTTAACTCAGGCGCACGTCGATTTCTTTGGGGCCGATGGAAGGCCGGTTGGGGGGACGCAACTTGTAGTTATGAAAGGCCAATTCCCGCCTCCAGCGGAAATGCCCCAATCCCGGCGCGGCCCTGTCCCGCTCGCTTTGCCTTGGCTCGATCTAAGAGACACAAGTCTGGTACCACCTTCGCCTGCGCTCGACCTGATCGATACGAGTCCATAACCGGCAGTGGATTTGAAATAACTTCCATCAAGCTCAAACTGAGCTCTGCATAATCTTGTTACTGCCTTTCTGCTCCCTGCTGGCCGAGCGACTGCAGAAGACTCTCTCACTTGTTTAGACTTAAAAGGTACGATTTGAACGGAGCCGCGATGAGTTCCACCGTCAATGTTCCTTTGGCAGTAGCAGCATAAGGACTAAAATTGGCGCATCATTGTCTGCGCCTGCACCCCTTCGACGGGTTTGAGAAGTATATCGGTCCGGAAAGGTTCGGCAGGCAGACCGGCTTTGTTAAATAGATTCGGCTGGGCGGTTTCATCCCAGGCAAAACGGACTGCCACCGGTTTCTGAATACTTGGCGAGGACACTTCCACGGTGTCGCCGACGATTTTGGCGTCGGCGGGAACAAAGTTTCCATCCGCCCCGGCGATGGTGAACCAGGTCAGGGGCTGGTCATCCTTGCTAATGAGGCCGCCTTCGGCGTGCTTAAATTTCAAAATGACCTTGGCACCGTCAAATTCAGCTTTGCGGAGAGCGGGCCCGGCACTTTCGACATCACGATCATAGGTTTTGTCGAGGGCGAGCAGGGCGAGGCGATGACCGACATCCAGCTTGTCGCGGGGGTGGATGTCGTTCAGATCGTTCACCAAGTCCGTGGTAACCACCATGCCGCTGTGTTTGATGCGGCGCGCGGCGCGCGACTGGATGGTCCAAAATTCAGGCAGGGATTCGGCGGAGGGAACGCGATGAATTTTTGAGCCGTAGTAATTAAAGGGGGCGATTTGGACAAAATAGAAGGGAAAATCGCCCTCGTGCCAGACCTCTCGCCAGCCATTCACCATGGCGATCATCTTGTCATCGTAATTAAGATAATCGAAGTTGTTGGTGCCGCCCATCAGGTTGGATTCGCCCTGATACCAGATGGCACCGCGTAGCGCGAAGCCGGCGAGCGGGGCAATCATGGAATTATACAACACCGTTGGGTTGGTATTGGCAAAATCTCCTGCTGGGGCTGGCAGGCTGGCAAGTTGGGTGAGCGAAGGGACGGATTGGAAGCCCACAGGAGGAGTCCAAGGCTCGATGCGCGTGCCGCCCCAGGAGGATTCAATCAAGCCCACGGGAACATTCAAGTTGGTGGAGACGTCACGGCCAAAAAAATAGGCCGCCGCCGAAAAACTGATCGAGTTGAGGGAATTGGAACTGCACTCCTGCCAGGTATGGAATTTTACCAAATCCATCTGCTGCGTCGCGGACATCGTTCGTTCCACCTTGAAAATTCGGATTTCGGGAAAGTTCGCCGCCGCGAGTTCTTGTTCATAATTGAAGCAAGGTTTTTGGCCGCGTTGCAAGCCGATGGGCTTTTCCATGTTTGACTGCCCGGAAGCAAGCCAAACTTCGCCTACCAAAACGTTGGTGAAGCTGATGGCATAACCGGAATCAATGGTGAGCGTTTGCGGCTGGGCGGATGCCTTCAGCTTATGAAGTTTGACAAGCCAGTGGCCACTGGCGTCGGCAGAAACGCTGCGGGTCTGGTTGCCAAAGGTGACTGTAACTTCCGCGCCCGGACTACTCCAACCCCATACGGGAACAGTCATTTGCTGTTGCAGCACCATGTTATCGCTGAAAATCGCTGGAAGCTTAAGTTCCGCGCGGAGGGATAGCGGCATTGACAAAGCCAAGCCAAGCAGTGCAATAATTACGCGATTGACCTTCATTTCGTTATTCTCTGATTTTTAGCTCGCTTGGCAAAGCAAATCTCCGGCAAACCCATGCCAAAAAGGGGAGTGTGGTGAAAGTAAATTATACAAGCATGAGGCTTGAGGACGTAAAATCGGATCGATTTCTTCCAGATTCAAGGTAGCCTTCCTTAATACAGGGCTTTCAATGTATGAACTTCAATCACCAAACCAAGTTGTGCTTACTCACGATAATCATGGCTTTGAGCGCGTCCTTGATTTGTTTCCCGGCCAGTTCACAAAGGAATCCAGACTTTGGGGATAATGTGCTGGTATTTGATTCCTCGATGCCTAGAGCGACAATTCAAAGCACTCTTGACCGCATTTTTTCTCAGCAGGCCCGGAATGAATTCGGCACCAATCGCCATGCCATTTTCTTCAAACCAGGGCGATATGATGTTGATATCAAGGTTGGCTTTTATACCCAAGTGCTCGGTTTGGGGCAATTACCGGATGATGTCAAAATAAATGGTTCGCTGCATTCAGAAGGGATTTCGGCCACGCACATCGCTCTCGTCAACTTTACGCGCAGTGCTGAGAATTTGGCCGTGTATCCTTCCGGCAGCAACCCCATTACCTGGGCTGTTTCACAAGGAACCTCGCTTCGGCGTATGGATATAAAGGGAACTTTGAACCTGGCAAATACCAACCCTGGGGCATGGTCCAGCGGTGGCTTCCTGGCTGATTCAGAAATAGATTCGACGGTCAATTCTTTGACACAACAACAATGGTTCTCCCGAAATGACAATTGGGCCAGCTGGGTTGGACATAACTGGAACATGGTATTTGTCGGCGTTTCAAAACCTCCACCGGGAATCTGGCCAGACATTCCTTATACGGTGGTTACCAACACACCTCTCATTCGGGAAAAGCCTTTTTTATCCATCGACAGCAATGGTAACTACATTGTCATGGTGCCGAACCTTCGGAGCAACACCGTGGGAACCAGCTGGGCATCCGGTGCGACCCCGTCAGTTTCAGTCGGCTTGGGCCAGTTTTATCTCGCGCATCAAGCTGTTGACAACGCCGCTTCCTTAAATGCCGCGCTGGCAGCCGGCAAAAACATTATTTTCACACCTGGCGTTTATCATCTGACCAACAGCATTCTTGTGAAACGCCCGGAGACGATCATTCTTGGACTGGGCTTCGCAACCATGGTTCCGGATGCTGGAATTCCCGCCATGGTGATTTCTGATGTCGGTGGGGTAAAGTTGGCAAGCCTCATTTTTGATGCGGGAAGCGTCCGATCGCCATCTTTGTTGCAGGTTGGAGATGCCAGCAGTTCCTTGAATCACTCTGCCGATCCCGTGTTTCTCTACGACTTAGTGATGAGAGTCGGCGGGGCGACTCGTGGGACAACCACCAGTTGTCTGGTGATCAATGCTAATAATGTTGTGGGCGAAAATCTTTGGCTATGGCGAGCCGATCATGGCAAGGATGTGGGCTGGTCTCAAAATGCGTGCAACAATGGTCTGGTGGTTAATGGCAATGACGTGACGATGTACGGCCTTTTCGTCGAGCATCATGAGGAGTACCAGACGCTGTGGAACGGCAACGGAGGAAAGTTGTATTTTTATCAATGCGAATTACCGTACGACGCACCATCGCAAAACGAATGGTCACATAACGGTGTGAATGGTTATGCCGCTTACAAAGTTGCGGATTCGGTCACGAACCATCAGGCCTACGGGCTAGGTATCTATGGCGTCTTCACAAAAACCCAGACCAAGTGCTTTAACGCAATCGAGACGCCCGCTTCCAAAGGTATTGAGTTGCGTCATGCGGTTGACATCTGGATCACCGGCCAAAACAGCACTGAAATCACCCATATTCTTAATGGCATCGGTGACGCGGTCAGCCAAAGCAACAGAAAAACTACGATTAACTGACCTTGATCGGGTATAATCTGGTTCCTACCTGGGGAACGAATTGGACAGGTTAAACTTTGTATTCCTCCACCAACAACGGCCCGGGAGCCATCTGGACTTAAAGTGCCACAAACTCCCTCGCTCGTCGGCACATTGAAGATGTTGGCGAACCCGGTGCCAGGATCAAGTCCGGTCTATTTTCGATTGGTGCTTCCGCGAATTGTTTTACCTAAGTTTCCCGGAAATAATTTCTCCGCCCCTTGCCAGCCATGATCACGTGGAGTAAATCAGCAACGTAAGCCCAGCCTCCAGTGCTTGCTGCTAGCTGCTCAATTTTGCCGCCAGTACATCAATCTTTTCAATCCTTGGTGGTTCCGACAATAAGTGCCTCCATTTGGCCATCAAGGCCGCCGCGATGGGGCCGGCAAGATGAGCATCGCGCCCGTTATCGTCGGCAAAGGCATCGAAGATGCCAAATGTGCATGGTCCCAACCGAAGCGCAAACCAGACGATGGTGCCCGCTTCCTGATTGGCGAGCGGTAATTCGCTGCGCAGGAATTGTTCAACTTCGAGTTCTTTGCCTGGCTGGGCCTCCAAAGTTGCCAGGATTCCAACCTGCTCGTGGTTTTTCATATGATTGTGGATGTTATTTCAAGACTGACTGTTGCACTCCTCTTCCCGAAAGTCACTTAAAGGGCAGTTTCGAGTCGCAGACTCCATTGCTTTTAGCACAACTTTGATGTTGGGTCGGCTTTTAAGCGTCGATGCATGATGCGTTTTGTTATCAGCATTTTGCCTTTTAGGAGTTTCTGTTCGCCACTTTGGTATTCGGCGTCCGCCTGTGAATTTTGCCGCTTCGGCAGGGGAATGCCGGAAGCTATGGAACGGGTTTTAAGGAAACTCTTGACTGGAGCATGGCCGTGGTCGAAAAGTCATTGCAAACTTTAGAGAGGGAAGAGTTTAGAGAGGGAAGAGAATTGTGACGAAGGATGACGTTGGTCGCGACTTGAAACCAGTTGGGCTAGCGGGTAATCTTAAGCAAGGGCTCAAGTTTCCTGAGCCATTTTCGACGGACCGGCGTCTAGATACGATAAGGGTATGAACCGCCGAAATCTAAACCCGAAGACAATATCAATGAGGCAGGGCTTCACGCTGATCGAACTGCTGGTGGTAATCGCCATCATCGCCATCCTTGCGGCATTGCTCCTGCCCGCCCTGAGCTCCGCCAAGGAACGAGCGCGGGTGATCAGCTGTACCGGCAATTTTCGCCAGATCGGTTTGGCCCTCGCGGTTTACGTGAATGAGAACCAGGACCGCCCGCCGTCCGCGCTTAATTTCGGTGTGCCGCTGGATGGGGTTGCACAAGCAGCGGCGGATTCAAACTATGGCTACACCTACGGTTATGTTGCCAAACTTCTCGGCATCGCCAACCCGCTGGTTTTTTGGTGTCCCTCCGACAGGATTAACCCCATCCCCACTAGTCAGCCCGCCGACACGAATGTCACGTCTGCCACCTTTCGTTACCTGGTTTGGCAGCAAAGCTGTCAGGTGCCGAATCTGAAAACGACGTTGTTTTGCAGTCCCGCCACCCAAGTGGTCTATCACGAATTTAATGACAATCATTTCCGTCGTGTTGGGCAGCCGTTTGCCCTGCAACCGAGGCTGGTCGCGGCGGCGGCCGACGGCCATGTTCAAACTTGGAAGGTAATCTTCCGCCAAAATCGGCCGAGCCATTATTACGATCCCAACTGGTTTTCTTACGGACCCAATGGTTTGAACACTGACGCCCCCAACACCGGTGCGGATGTCCGGACAGGTAGCGACAACCTGTGATTGTTTCTGGCGGGCCGTCTCCGCAAAATCGCTCTTCAATGTGTTTTTTGAGTATCATTTGCGCTTCTTGGCGGATGTGGAATCATTCTCTTTCATGTCGCTGTGGCAAAAATGACTCTCGCCCTGTCCGCCTCCGGCGGAGGGGCGATAATTCTGACACACTATCTCTGATCAATCCCCAAACTCCGCGCATTAAATTGGACCTCACTTTATGTCCCAATCCAGAAACCCGTATTTAATCATTATCATCTTAGGCGCGCTTTCAACCATCAGCCCGTTCGCCATTGATATGTATTTGCCGGCATTTCCGGAAATTGCCACGGCGCTGCACACTTCCACCGCCCGGATTTCCCTGTCCATTGCCAGTTATTTTGCCGGCCTAGCCGCCGGCCAACTTTTTTATGGTCCGCTGCTTGACCGTTTCGGCCGCAAATTGCCTTTGTACGCCGGATTGATTCTGTTCGTCGCCGCGTCGCTGCTGTGCCTGTGTTCGCGCACCGTGGAATGGCTTATTGCCATGCGTTTTGTACAGGCGCTTGGCGGCTGCGCGGCACAGGTCGCGGCGATGGCCATGGTCCGGGATTTTTTTCCCGCACACGAAACCGCCAAGATCATCTCGCTGCTGATTTTAATTCTTAGTGTCTCACCGCTGTTCGCTCCCAGCGTCGGGGTTTCTGTTGCGGTCCATCTGGGCTGGCAATGGGTCTTCATCGTTCTGGCCGCCTTCGTCATCCTGATGCTGGCTGTTTGTTGGTGGCGGTTGCCCCAAGGACATCAGCCCGATAGTACCGTTTCCCTCCGGTTGAGCCCCATTCTGCGGAATTACTTCTTTGTGCTCAAGGAGCCTCAATTCCTGACTTATTCCCTCTCTGGTGCCTTCGCTTTCTCCGGTCTCCTCGTTTATGTGGCGAGTTCACCCATCATTTTCCTGGATGTGTTTCACGTCAGCGTGCAGAAATTCGGCGCCATTTTTGCCGGACTTGCCACCGGTTTCATCGGCAGCAACCAGATCAACGTCCTGCTCCTGAGCCAGTTTTCGAGTGAACAGATTTTTCGCGCCACCTTGTTGGTGGAATGCCCGGTGGCGTTGTTGCTTTTTGTGGGGACCTTTTGCGGCTGGTTCGGATTGCCGGCCACGCTGGTGCTGCTTTTCATTGCGCTATCAAGCCTGGGACTGGCCTATCCGAATGCGGGCAGTGTCTTAATTTGAAAACTCACCCCAAAACTGAGCCATATTGACGCATTATTAGAAATCAAGCCTTTACATCATTATCCGTTGGGTTTACCTTAATTGGTATGAACCTGAGTACCGCCATTGGTAGGGGTTGCAACGGTCACGGGAATCGGCTGTATTTGTGGAATCAGATTGGTGTCTATAGTTTGGTCAGTGATACTATTATGAGCGGATGGAAACCATTGCCAATTTCCATCCACGTCCTGCGCGCCGACGAAAAAGAGTGTGTCCGTCCTTTTTCCGAAAAATTTAGGCTCATAGCTAACGTCAAAGGAGAGAAGGAGTCCCGCGACTTGCATCGCAATCTGTGGAGCCCCTTGATTGGTCGGCGGAGGCGAATTATGGTCTTTAATTTTAATTTGGGAATAGTTGATGCTAAGAGCATACGATTCCAAGGATTTCATTTGAGAAATGACAGAAACATTTTGCTCTGTGCGGGTCACCTCGTTGGTGGATCCGGGCGCCGGAATCATCGTCAACTGCGAGCGGTATGTAATATTTGCAATGGGCAAAGACCCTTGGTTTTGAACGATAAAAATTGTTTTGAAAGGGGATTTCGAGTCGAATGTCCCTCCCGGAGAAATGGTAATTTTAGGGCGATATGAATCCCACAAAGCAACAGCCCACAGAAGTGTCACCATCTCACCAAAAAGCAGCCAAGCTGTTTTGCCGCGAGGCCACCACACCTTCCACCAAAGATACAGTTCGGAGGGTTTGCTTGGATTACATTCTTCCGTTTTTGGTTGCGGTGGTGCTGGTGGTGGTGTTTCTTCGCTTGATACCCCCAATTTCTGATTGGCTTCATCATTAGGTTGCGGTGGTGCTGGTGGTGGTGTTTCTTCCATTTGACATCCTTAAAATGTGTGCGAAATATTCATTATTGTGGGTGCGTAAGTTAACCGGTTAAACCCGCGTTCCTTACAATCGCGGATTGCGAGTCCGAGGCTCGCCGCATCCATTGATTTATGAGGCTGTTTTATCAAAT
>Ga0302200_10004965_pt1 | contig 10545 bp, 14 predicted proteins | sample II_Bog_N3_1_FD_194585 | JGI IMG/M metagenome (GOLD analysis project Ga0302200, IMG submission 194585) | Peat permafrost microbial communities from Stordalen Mire near Abisko, Sweden - II_Bog_N3_1 | ecosystem: Environmental > Terrestrial > Soil > Wetlands > Peat | place: Sweden: Abisko... | reverse complement strand
CCGCTTCGGCCATAGTCGAAAGTGTGCATCACGCGCCACTTGATCAACGCCGGATCGAACGGCGCTTCGAGCTGCGCGAAGAGCTTCTCGCGCTCGGCTTCCGTAAACTTCGTTGCGGCCATACCTCACCTCCTTGGCTGGGGGCCTACGTTTTCAGACCAAATGATTGAGAGTGCTCCAGCGGGCGCTCCCTATGATTCAGGCCATAGATTTTGTGCGGTTGTTCATTGCATATTCCGCACTTGGATCATATTTCCAATTTCCAAATTGGAAATTATGGAGCTACAATGGACATATGCAAGGACAAGACGTTGCGCTTCTCCTCAAACTCGCCATCCAGAATGGGCCGCAGGTGCCCTCGAAAAACCTGGCGGAGAGCCTATTCATCTCTCCTTCCGAGGTATCGAAGGCTCTGAAGCGCTGTGCGGATTCAGGCTTGCTCTACCTGTCCAGTGGAGAGAAACGGGTAAACCGATCTGCGCTCATGGAGTTTCTGGCGCATGGATTGAAGTACGTCTTTCCGCCTGCCAAGGGACCTCTCGTTCGAGGGGTTCCCACGGCCGCCGCGGCGGAACCACTCAAGTCGCGCTTTCTGGAGGATGGCGAGCCTCCCGCGGTTTGGCCGTATGCAGCAGGAAAGGTTCGAGGAATGTCGCTTGCCCCTCTCTACAAGGGAGCGCCCAAAGCCGCGTTGCTCGATCCAAAGCTCTATGGAGTTCTCGCACTCTGCGATGCAATCCGTAGTGGAAGAACGCGGGAACGAAACCTCGCGGTCGAACTTCTCGGAAAGGAGATCAATGCCTGATCCGAATCTGCCTCTGTTGGAAGATGCAGTCCGCAAACTCGCTCCATTTCTGGACGAGATTGTCTTCGTCGGTGGAGTTACGCTCGGACTGTTGATTACCGACGAGGCTGCCGCTCCGATTCGCGGAACGAACGATGTCGATGTAATTGCTGAAATTGTCACGTATGCCGATTACATTGCGTTCTCAGAACGTCTTCGTAAGGCCCGCTTCACAGAGGACGCAGGGGAAAAACCTCTAACGTGCCGGTGGCACAATGGCGGCTTGACGTTGGATGTGCTGGCGCTCAACGAAGAAGTGCTCGGGTTCACCAACATCTGGTATGAGCCCGCGCTCAAACATGCGTTCACAGTGACTCTGCCCAGCGGACAATCGATCCGGGTCATCACCGCACCGTTCTTCCTTGGCACAAAGATGGAAGCTTTCCGGGGACGAGGCAAGATGGACTTTCAGGCCAGCCACGATCTTGAAGACTTCGTCGCTGTCATCGAGGGACGAGATACCCTGCTTCAGGAGATCGCCGCGTCTCCACAATCGCTTCGTCGGTATCTTGCGAATGCGGCGAGGATGCTACTTGCCGAATCGAGATTTCTTGACGTCCTTCCCGGATTTGTCCTGGACGACGAGCGAGTTCCACTCATCGAAGAACGCCTTGCATCCATTGCGGCCAATATTCCCTGAGACTGCGAAAACATGGATTGCTCTTGTCTCAGGCCTATTCTGCGCTTGGATCAATAGGGTTTTACGCGGTTTTCGCCGTGTTCACATTGATAAGCTGCACAAAGAGAAAGACTTGCGGTGAAATCAGCGACTCCGCTGTGCAGTTTTGCTGTTGCGGCCAGTCCAGTGTTGCAGATAGGCTGATGGGGATGCGATTCGAGAGGATTTGGGTTCAGCAGTGCAGAGCTACGCGCCGGATTCGCCGACAGTTCGGTGCGAAGAGCGCCCTCGACTACTTGATTGGCGAGAAACTCATTCGCTTTGCCGAGGCGGCGGAGCAGCATCCGGAGTTTGCGAAGGAGCTTCCCCGGTTTCTGGCGGCGATCTGGCGGACATTCAATGAATACGAACTGGCCGGTTATGTGGCCTCAATGAAGCGAGCCACAAGGATGCAGTTGCAGCGGCTCTTGTATCTTCGTTGAGCACGCTCACTGCGGCTATTCCAGGTCCGGGAGATCCTCGCGAGCGAGCAGAAGCCGGATCGATCGTCCTTGCCCCGGCGTTCTCTGAATGAACCTGTTGGCCTCCAATGTGAGGATCATCTGGTGTACGGAAGGCGGGCTCACCTGAAAGTACCTCTGCATGTCGGCCTCGGCGGGAGGCCGGCGGTTGACCTTGCTGAAGTAATGGATGAAGGCGAGATACTGTCCCTGTTTGTGAGTGAAGGGTTTTACGGTCACAGAGGAAGTGTATCCGCATTGGGCGCGCATCAAAAAGGCCGAAAGCGCTTCCGCGCGCCACTCATGTTCGAGCCTGCGCGGGACAAACTTCTGACAGGCTTCAGAACGGCTCGATACAACTCCTCTGGATCGATTCCCAATCGGCCGGCGTTTGCCTCGATAACGGCGATGCGGCCGACGAATTGCCTGTTTCTCTCCCTTTCCTTTTCCAACTCGGTTTTCAACTGATCAAGCTGTTCTGCGAAGAAACGCTTCTCTATCTCTGACCCGGATAAGTGGGTTTTTCCTCGTTGGCGCCGCTCGGCGGCATTTATCTCCTCGTTGAACCTGTACTTGTACAGGGTTGTAGGACTGACGTGGAGAACGGCAGCTACACTTCGCACGTCCAGCGACATTTCAGCGGGTGGGTGGGCCTCAGCGATCGCGAGGTAATCGCGGAGGTGCCGATGCAACTGGTCGCGAACGCTTACACGCGGCATCGCCCGCCCTCCGAAAAAGCTACCGATGCACCACTGTCTTCCTCATCTTCGTCTACGGCCAGGGCCTTCGCGATGCCGTCGAGAGTTTCTTCGCAGTGACGGACCCATGGCTCCGCAATGCCTGCGCCGTGCTCGGTCTGAAGGCGAGCAGCGGCCAGTGCCTCTTCGGTAGCGGCGCGGATCTGAATCAGGTGTTGCCGCTCTTTTTGATTACCGCGCGTGCGGAGGTAATCCGGACAACCTCGGACGCAGTTGAGGTGGAAGGGGCACGGAGTCACGGCAAAGTCGTGGAGGCAGATGCCGAAGGCGGTGAAATGAACGGCCTGTAGCTCGCCTTCCAGGAAGGCTTCTCTCTGACTGAGAGGCAATTCAAAATAGACATCCGTCTTGACTCCACTCAGTGTCCCTTCACGCATGCCGGCCTTGACCCACTCCAGCCGTTCGCTCACAGTGGCGTGCCGATAGGCTTCCGTGTCCCTGGCGTTCTCGCGACCCAGCCAGCGCGTCTGTAACTCTACGGGCAGGCCGCCCTTGTCAGCGATGTGGTTGAGCCAATGCCTGAGCTGGTGGGTTGTCATGCGGCAGAAGGCGCCGTCCGGCTCGCGAATATCGAATCTCTCAAAGGCGGACTTCGCGTTCGCTCTGCAAGTAACGAAGTCGGCGATCTGCGAAAGCAGTACAGGTTCGACAAGGAGGGGACACGTGGACCTTGTCGTGTGAAAGAAGTTGCGGAATGCGATGAACAGCGATTCGGAAAACTTCTGTTGTGTCCCGTCGCGGCGATCGATGGTCCACAGTTGCCCGACGCGGAGACTACGCAGATAAGCCTCTACTTCAAATGCGCGGTAATAGATCCCCCTTGAGTCCCGATGGCAAATGAGCTTGTCTCGGCGGATCGTGAAAACGCTGCGATGGTTGCATCCGAGGATGCGGGCAACTTCGCGCTGGGTCATGCGCGCGCCCCAATGAAAGCCTGGGATGGGCACGCGATGCGGGGAAAGTTCGAGCACCTTGGCGCGCTGCCGCGCGGCGTGTGTGATCTTACGAATTCGGCCGATCGTTTCCTGGGCCAACTCTGCGCCGATCGGAGTCAGCCAGCGAACGGCGAGCAAGCGCGCGCCGCCTCGCGACTTCTCGCGGTAGTATCGGAGGCCGTAGCGCGGTTGTCCTGCCCGCGTTTCGCGGACTTCGCAATCGAATGGCAGGGTGAGAAGTTCGCCAACGCGGAAGCCGGTGACAACCAGGATGGCGAGCGCGGCGGCCCGCAGTCTGTCTTTCGGCTCCACGGCATGCTGGCGATAGATATCCGCGAGACCGTTTAGCGCGGCCTCGGTTGGCAGCCGGTCGCGCCGCGCCTGCTGGCCGGCGATGGTGTGACGGTTGAAGTCCTCTATGCGCGGACTCTGCGGAGAGTAGTAAAGCGGACGGCAGAGGTTCCGTCTGGCCAAAAACCTGGTGAACACAAGCAGGCTCATCATGCGCTTGTATGTCGTCGAAGGCGCCCAGTAACTCCTCATCAGCAGCTCAGCCTGGCTGAGATCCTCCTCGCGAAGATCGGGCCACCGAAATGTCACATGATCGCCGCCATGCCGTGCAAGGATCGCTTCCCAGAGGATGCGAATGCAGTCCAACCGCGCACCCATGTTGCGCAGTGAATGGCGATCGAGGATCAGCCAGCTCTTAACGGTTCGTGAGAAATCCTTCGGCAAAAGTTGATCGCGGGTGCCATAGCGTGTGAAGTACAGATTTCGATTCGTCCGGTTGAACGTGCGATCTCGGAAGCGGCCTATATCCCAGACTGGCGATTCAAACAAACTTGGGTCCAGGCCGAAGTCGGCCGCGAACTTCTTGCGAGCGATGGCGACAAGCTTCTCGGTTACGGCGTTCATGATAGGACCGTCTCCTGCGCATCGATGCCTTCGATGACCTGCCGGATCGCCGCCCGCACCTGATCGAGCTGTACAAGGATCCTGCGGTCGCTCTGCGGCTCCTGGACTTCGAGGAACTCCTCGATCGATGCGAGCATCTGCCGATGCGGCCCGGTCTGGAGCGCCGCAAAAGATGGGCAGAGGTAACAGCTCAGCGGTGGGAGCAGTTGGCAGAGACCCTCTCTGGCAGCATCCCGGCCGCAGTAGCCGATGCCGCCGACATCCAGTTGGGGAAGCCCCAGATGAGGCGCGACAGCGGGAATCTTCCGATGCGAGAGGCCGCCGGCATCGTCCTCAACAATCCGGCCCTGAAAGCGACGAACCAACGGCATCAGCGCACCATCCGTGGCCTGGGCCACAGGATCGGCGATCGAGGAAGCGGTCTCGACGTAAACCCTTACACTTTGCGTATCGCTGTGATCGAGAACCTCTGCGATGTGAAATAGGGAGGCGCCTTCTTCCGCCATATGCGTGGCGATGGAGAAACGGAACCGGCGCGGGTTTATCCTCAAACGCTGCTGCGTGCGCGGCGAGACGAGACCGGCTGCCTCCGCAAAGCGCCGCATCGCCAGGCTGATCGCACCTTCCGGTTGAGAAGCCGGGAGCCAGTGGAGAAGCGGATCATCCGGTCCGTCCCGCTGTAAGCTCTTAAGCAGGCTGCCGAGGGTAGCACTGATCGGCCTTCGCTTGGTCTCGCGCCGGGGAATCCGCTTCTTGACGCGTGGCACGTCGAGTTGCCACATAACTGCCGAACTGGTTTCGTAACGAACCAGATCGCTGTTGCGCATCCGCGCACTTGCGACCGGGTTGTGACCCAGTTCCATGTGCAGCATGACGATCGCCCGGTCCTGGCTGCTACCAAGGCCCTCGCGGACGGCTCTGGCGATCAACAGGAGTTCATCGGGGGTAAATGGTCCTCGAAGGACATCGCGAAAGCGGACGCTGTGACCCTTGGCGTTTCCGACTGCCGTGATAGAGCGCAGGATGTCGAGAAATCCTGGATCAAAGTCCTCATACTGCCAGGTGACGCCCCAACGATAGAACGCGCGCAGGCGCGAGAAGTCGTTGCCCTTGTCCGCAGTGTGCTCGACGCCATGCTGGAGGAACGCGCGAACAGTCCCCTCCGTCAGGTCCACCCACTCCGCCAATGGTTGATTGCATGAGCGCAACCACTTCTGCAGGCGCAGGAACATACGAAAATCGTTCTCGACGGTCCGTGCCTTTTTCCGGCTGATCCGATCGGCGAAATAGAGCTTCACGAGGTGCAGCGCGCGGGAGCCAAGGACGTTTGCCTTCTCTTGGCGCGCCCAATCGAGCTCAATCAGTTTTCCGCCGTCCAGCGAAGTGCGAATGCGCCAGATCGTCTGTGAGGTGTCGAGGTGCTGGCCGTCGAAGGAAACCTCGCTTCGAGGAAGTAGAGGCAAATCGGCAAGCGGGGATGACCGCCGGGCGAGGTTACGCATCCTGCGCCTCCCCGTACAGCTTGCGATGATAACTGCGAACCGCTTCCTTCGCCTGGCGTGCAAGGGCTCGCTGGATGTAGCGCGTAGCCGAGTGCGGGTTCGTCCATCCGCCAAGGTAGACGAGCCGGTCCATGCCGTTGGGTTGTCTCGCGAATGCTTCGGCCATCCGCTCAGCCCAAGTGTGCCGCAGACGATGCCAGGACAGAGGCGATACGCCGCTGTGCTTGCCGATGGCTGCAATCACGTCGTCAGCGGTATCCATCGACACCGGGCTGCCGGAACGCGCAACAAACAAGTACGGACTTCTGCCTGAAATCCTTCCCAGAGGACGCGGATAAGTCAGATACGCGCGGATGGCCGTCAGCAGGTTACGCGAGGCCGGGATCACTCGCTCGGCGGTCTTGACCGCGGGTTCCTTGGACCGTGAATCATGCGGATCGTCCGGACGCCGGAGTACGCGAATGCCATCGTCACCTCCCCTTGGCAGAGAATCCAGCCGCAACTTGAGAAGCTCGCCCCGGCGTATCCCCAATTCCAGCGCCACTTCAAACATCAGCCAGTTCCGTAGCCGGGTATGTGCGGAGAAGACTTCTGGAAAACTCAGTATGCCTTGTGCATCGCGCCGTGGGCCAATGCTGTTGCGGATCGCCCGGATCTCCGCCTCTTCCAGGGGCTCGATGCGGTCCGAGGCGTGCGCACCGGACCGCAGCGAACGAAGAATCAGCTCAATCCTGTTCCGTTCCTGAGCGAGTTGCGCGAGATCGAGAGACCTGCAGCCACCACGGTTTTCGCTATCCAGAGACCACTTCAGGAAATCTTCAACAATCGCCAGATGCTGATCGAAGGCCCCCGTGTCCAGTTCCTGAGCACTTGTGTTGCCACGAAAACTTCGCGCCAGCGACTCGATCTCGCGGTTCTGAAGCGTTCGTCCCCCGGTCAGGCGATCATCGAGGTCAAAGCCTGCGGCCTCTTGCGTCCACCGGTACACCTTCCCCAAAACCCGAAGGTTGGCTGCCAGAGTAGACGACTGAACCCTGTATCGTCGGTACCGCATGGCCCAGCGCAGAGCAACACGCGCTGGAATCCAACTCGCCGCATCGACCAGGCACGGAAGGCGCTCTCCGGTATCGAGAACAATGTGAAGAACCGAAAATGTCTTCCTAGTGTCCGCCATCGCCCACCCCGTTTCGAGGACCAGTGTCCACGAAATGCGTTAACGGGCAATGATGTTCCAGTTAAAACTGGACACAGGCTGTGACCCCGTTCTACTCACGCCGGATCGGCGGAAACTGGACACGGGGTCATATGCGGCGCTGGGAAGGAATGAGACCCCTGTAGCCGCCCCTGGTTCGGTGCGCAAGCCGCTCCGGCCTACGGCCTACGCGCCTTGCGCACCGAACCAGACAAGAGACCGAACGCTCACATCCAAAGAGGAGAGGAAGGAAACTGAACACTTCCTCTAAACCCCGTTTTAGAACGGAATGTCGTCGTCGGAAATCTCGGTCGATTGCGAGAACTCGTCGTGGCCGGCGGCAGCGGGTGCAGGACGCTGGTCGAAGCTGGCCGCGGAACTCGACGCATTGGCCGGACGGCTGTAACTGCTTGAGCTTGCTCCGCCGGAGCCCTCTTCGCGGCTCGAGAGCAACACCAGCTCATTGACGAGGACCTCGGTTTTGTACCGCTTGGCACCGGATTCCTTGTCGTCCCAGCTGCGGGTCTGGATCTTGCCCTCGATGTAGAGCTTGGAGCCCTTCTTGACGTAGTCGCGCACAATCTCGGCGGTGCGCTTGAAGGCGACCAGGCTGTGCCATTCGGTGCGGTCCTGCCAGTTGCCCTGGGCGTCCTGGAAGCGGTCGCTTGTGGCCAGGGTGAGGTTGGCCACCATGGTGCCGCTGGGAGTGGAACGAATTTCCGGGTCTTTGCCTACATTGCCTAAGAGAGTAACCTTGTTGACGCTTCTTGCCATGTTCTTATCACTCCTACCGTTTGCCAAAACTTCATGTCAATTGCCAAAACTTTGCGTCAAAGACCAAAATTGCGTGGCAATTGCCAAAACTCTGTGTCAGTGCCAAATCCTTGAGATTTTCGCGGCTTCTGGCATCGATTGGCGAACGGCACTCCTTTCGTATCAATTTTCATTCGTTTCGCGGTCCCGGTGTCCGCTGCTAATTCCGGTCTTTTGAAAAGTATAGTCGACAGGCTGAAGTCGACCCAAACAATTGGATGTTCGGCTGAGGTGTGGACCACACACGAAATCCGGTCAAATCGGTTATAGCCTGATGAGCCGTTTGGGTGCCGATTGGCAACTGTTGGTGACGAACAATAATTCCGTGAACAGACAAGAATTTCGTGAACGGACAAGAAAATGGTGAACTGACCGGAGAAGGGCGATTCCTGCGGCAGATCGCTTGGTTTGTACAATAAAGTCCTTCACAAAGCGACATCGTTGTACACAGATTCGCTCGGTCCGTGTTGGGAGAACGAAGAGGGGAGTTCAGCGGTTCCTAGACGGCACAGGGGTTCGAGCCCCCTCTTCGGCACCATAGCACAAATCAAGTCCTTTATAATCAATTAAATAAGGAAAAGCAAAGGGCTTGCCAGATATTGCCTCTGAGCTTGGAGTCTAAACAGCCACCCGTGCCAGCGCGCTGTTCCATCGAGCCTCCAGTTCACTGGCCACTAAACGGTTTTCCGGATCTACGGCATCAAACTGCCGACGGGCTCGCTTCTCTTCATAGCGAACTCGTTCTAATGCCAACTCGAGCGCCTGCCGTTTCTCGTTGTCTTCGACCTTGGCGCACTCGGTTAATTTGACGGCGGCCTCTATACCGGCGGGTTGGATCGCAGTCAGTACACTCTGGGCCACGGCTCGATCCAGCCGCAAACTACCCACCGTCAAGCACTGGCTGGAGCCGCGATCACCTCGATCACCTCGACTAACGTATCGCGGCACGCGGTCGCTGGTACCGCTATAAACGACCTCAAATTTCCCGCCACATCGACCGCAGCGCAGTAAACCGGATAACAAAGCGGCCCCCAGCTTAGCTGCACCACTGCCTTCACTGTCCGTCCATGCCACATTGGCCTCCAGGCGTTGTTGGTTTTCCAAATACTCCTCCCAACCGATGTACCCCGGATGATGGCCAACAAGCAACACCTTCCACTCATTTCGTGGTTTCCGGTAACGCGAGCTTTGCCGGGCTCGCCCGTCCTCGATTCGCGCTCGCGCCGCGGTCTTGCCATAGGCAAAGGCCCCCGGGTAGCACGGATTGTTGAGCATCTGGCGAATCCGGCCGCTGCTTGGTAATTCCCAAACCACTTCCTGGCCGGCAGTTCCAGGCTTGGTCTTTGGTACGGGGATTTGCTCTTCCCTGAACCAGATCGTCGCCTGCCGCGCGCTTCCCAGTTGCCGAAACTTGTGAAATACATTTTCGATCGCCTGCTGCACCTGGCGATCGGGAGTCTTCTCAATTAGGTCCTCTTCGGTGCGTATGAACCCTACCGGCACTTCCCACAACGCGAAGCCGCGTCGCACCTTTTGCTCAAACTTCCCATTACAGAATCACTCGCTAGACTTGCCAGCTGAGGTAACGGCACTGGCCCATGTCTACTCTAGGTCGCTCAAGCTCACCGCCACCCTTTCATTCGGCAGAGGGTTCGCAGCGGGTGTTGGCTCTGCGACCGCCAAAGACCCGACAGTAGTACCGGTCCTACAGCGGCGGTGAGCACCCGAAGCACTTCACGGAGTTTCATCTTCATGACGTCCTCATGTTTGCAAAAATTGTATGGTTATCTCGAGCGGGAGCGCGGCGCAAGCCTTACCTGTCTATTCCTTCTTTGATCGCATCCAGGTCGGTTTCAGTTCAGGCCGACCATGTGCGCCGCATCGCAGCCGATCTCCCTACTGTTCTTGCCGCCGATGACGCCGCCAGAGTCCTCGGTCGCTTCGCCGGTAAAACCGGCGCAGCCCGGGTGGAAAACGTTCAGATGCTGAATCAGGCCCAGGGCCTCGCCGTCGACAAGGGAGAGGCCAGTCTTGAGGCCTAATGCCACTGTGGGCTGGGTGATATCGAGCGGGCCAAAGGCAACCATACGGTTGGGAAGGAAAAATCCGGTGTTCCGAATGGATCATCGGAATTCCGGACACGGCCCGAATTTGGGAGAGAGGGGTGCCCACCGGGCAAACCAGGTGCTCTGTCCGGAATCGTCACCAACAACCAGAAAGGCATGATTGTTTACGCCTCCACCTATGCCAACATGCGGACGCCCTTTGTGTTTCTGCTCTTTGCCAGCAAAGCTGCTGTCTGCACCGTTCACATCGCCGAATGCGTCAACGTCAGAACGTCTAGCCCGGATATCTCACAGGCCGATTGTCGATTTGGGTGAGTCGGGGCCCGAGAAAAGTGTGGAAAGGCCGTCTTTTCTGTGTCATAACTACGTTGTCGAGACGGGTTATGGCCGAGGAAAGGGCG
>Ga0302200_10004961_pt1 | contig 10553 bp, 9 predicted proteins | sample II_Bog_N3_1_FD_194585 | JGI IMG/M metagenome (GOLD analysis project Ga0302200, IMG submission 194585) | Peat permafrost microbial communities from Stordalen Mire near Abisko, Sweden - II_Bog_N3_1 | ecosystem: Environmental > Terrestrial > Soil > Wetlands > Peat | place: Sweden: Abisko, Stordalen... | reverse complement strand
GTTTCGGGCGCAGGATCAGGACTTTTTTCTCCGTGCCTTCCACTTCCACGCTGTGCGATTCCACGTCGGGATCGTCGCGCAGGGCGTGGTGGACGATGCGGCGGTCAAAGGCGTTGAGCGGTTCCAGTTCCACGGCATCGCCCCAGCGGCGGACTTTCTCGGCGGCTTCCTGCGCCTTTTTTACGAGCACCTCGCGCGCCTGTGCGCGGTAGCCGCCCACATCAAGCATCACCTTCGGTGCAGTTTGATCCGCCTGAAACAGGATGCGGTTCACTAGGTATTGCAGGTCGGCGAGCGTCTGGCCCTGCCGGCCGATGAGGCGGCCGGACTCCTCCGTTTGGATGTCAAACATGAGGTCGTCGCCAAGTTTTTGGTCAGTCACGGTCGCGGGAAAACCGAGCGTGCCGAGGATTTTTTCCGTGATGGCTTTGGGCGATGCGGGCATGGAATTATTTTTTCTTTTTTGACGCCGGTGTCAATGCCGGATTCGTCGCCGGACCGGCCGGCGCGGCGGCGGCGGCGGAAATGTTCGACTTCGTCAGCTTCGTCTGCGCCACGGTCAGCAAATTGTTGACCGTCCAATACAGCGCGAGGCCGGAGGAATAATTGTAGAGGAACAAAATGAACATTGCCGGCAACCAGCGCATCATTTTTTGCTGCGCCGGATCCATGCCCGGCGACGGCGGCGTGAGGTGCGACTGCCACAGCATCGCGCCACCCATCAGCAGCGGCAGCAAATTGAACGGCAGCCCTTCCGGCGTGCAGATGATCGGGATGAACGTCACGCCGTGGATCATGAACAGCGTGTCCGGTTTGGACAAATCCGCGACCCAGAGAAAACTGGCACCGCGCAGTTCAATCGCGCTGCGGATCATCGTGAAAAAACCGATAAAAACCGGCATCTGGATGACCATCGGCAGGCAGCCGCTCATCGGGTTGACCTTGTTTTTCTTGTAAAGTTCCCACTGCTTGGACGTGAGTTTCTGCACGTCGTCCTTGTATTTCTCCTTCAGCTCCGCCAGTTCCGGCGCGAGCGCCTGCATCCGCTTCATCGAGCGCGTGCTCGCCGCCGTCAGCGGCCAGAACAGCGCCTTGATCAAAATCGTGATCAGCACAATCGTCCAGCCGTAGCCGAGACCCGTCAAATCGTGCAGCCCGTTCATCGCGGACAGCAGCAGCTTGGCAAAAAACGTGCCGACGCCCCAGAAACTGCCGAACCCGCTGCCGAAATTCATCACTTGGTCCGCGTGGTTGTTCAGATTCTCACCCACACGCGCCAGCGTCCGAAATTCCTTCGGGCCGGCGAAGAAAACAATTTGCCGGTCAAACCCCGCGTTGGCCGACAGCGTCATCGCCGGGTAAACCAGCGCCGTCTGGATGCCGCGCGGCGCAGCAAGATTGGTCACCACGCCGACATTTTGAAAACGCGGCAAAGTCACCGGGCGCGCGACGATTTGTTGCGCCGGTTCGTTGGTCGGCGGCATCGCCACCATCGCAAAAAACTGGTTGTGCGCCGCCGCCCAGACGACATTGCCATTGCCCGCACTAAATTCCGCACGGGGCGCGCCACGCGTGCAGCCCATGCCGCCGCCCGCGAACCACGCCAGCGGCTGATCCACCGCCGTTTCACCATTGAACCACATCGCACCCTCGACCTGGCCATTGTCATCCACATCCATCGGCGTCGCCGTGCCGACCACGAATTCCTGCGCCGGCAAGTTCAGCGGCTTGTCCGAGGTATTCTCAATGCGCAGGTCGGCCAGCACTAGGAAATTGGAACTTAACTGAAAATTCTTCACAAGGTGCAGGCCGTCAGAAAATGATTTTTCCGCGCGAACACCGGTGGCGGTTTGGGTCAGCGCAAAATTGCCGTCGCCAATCAAACTTTCATCGCCAAGAATTGCCAGCGCCGGCACCGTCGTCCGCGCGTTCAGCGCCGTGACCGCCGCCGAGGCGTTGGTGACGGAATCCTTCCAGCGCGCCGAAACCGTCTGCGGATAATCGAGCAGCTCAATCAACTTCAGGCCGCCGCCGCGCGAGGTGAACGTGTAGCGCGCCCGGCCGTTCGTCAGCACCAGCGTCTGCTCCGGCGTGTTCGTGTCAAAAACAATTGCCGGCGCAGGCATGGAAACAATGGCGTTCGCCGTGGCCGTCGCATTGGAAACGGCCGCCGCCACGGCGACCGGATGGGCCGCTTCGTATTGCGCCCGTTGCTGCGCAATCTTGTTTTGATCCACAAACCACCAGCCGAGCAGCAGCACGCAGATTGAAATGACAATGATTCCTGTTTTATCCATGAAAATTAAATCCCGAATTGTGAATCCCAAATTCCTTTTTCGGAACCGGATCGTGGCCGTGGCCGCCCCACGGATGGCAGCGGCAAATCCGCTTCGCCGACAAAATGGTTCCCGTCACCGCGCCGCGCTCGCGCAAGGCTTCAATCGCAAACTGCGAACACGTCGGCGTGAAACGGCAGCCGGAATTTCCGCCGAATAAAAACGCCTGCGCCGGCGAAACCGTCAGGCGATAAACGCGCACCGCGAAAATTAAAAGCGATTTAGGAACATTCAACAACCAACATTCAACGCTGAACATCCAAGGATGGCGCAAGCCCGGTCCCGTTGGTGGTTGGGAGTTGAATGTTGAATGTTGAATGTTTTTCATTTCAGCAGCTTCGCCCGGTGCAGCGCGGCGAGAAAATCCTTTTCCACCCCGGCAAAATCCTTTTGCGCAATCGAGTTGCGCGCGACCAGGACAATTTCCACCGGCGCCGCGAATTCATGCTGGTGCAGCCGGAAGCTTTCGCGGAGCAGTCGCCGGGCGCGGCTGCGGGCGGGCGAATTGCCGATTTTTTTGCTGGTGACGACGCCGAGCTTGGGCGCGGAGCCGTCGGGCAGTTTGTTCCAGTTCGCGATGAGGCAGCCGACCACGAGGCGTTCCCCGCGCTGGCGCACGCGCGCGAAATCGCGGTTTTGCGCGAGCCGCGACGAACGGCCAAAGCGCAGGCTGGTCGCGCCGGAGCCTGGCGAAGGCGGACGTTTCGGCGGCGCGGGGTTCACAAAATCACACCGGCGTCAGGCGCTTGCGGCCGTTGCGGCGGCGGTTGGCGAGGGTGGCCTTGCCGCTCTTGGTGGAGTTGCGGTTGAGGAACCCGTGCTGGCGTTTCCGGCGGATCTTCGACGGTTGATACTGGCGTTTCATAAAATTAAATCAGTTGTGACCGGCGCAAAAACCGGAGCGTGGGAGAATAGCAGCGACCGGCCTTGTGTCAAGAAAGGCTTCACCGCTTCATTTCACGTTCAGCTCGCGCTGAATGTGAAATTTATCAATGCGCTTGCGCAACGTGGCGCGGGTGATGCCGAGCAGTTGGGCGGCGTGAACCTGGTTGTCGTTCGTCTCGATGAGCGCCTGGATCACCAGCTCGCGTTCGACGGCGGGGATGATTTTCAGTTTCGGATCGCGCTTGGCAATTTGGAAAAGTTGGCGCGCAAGCGTGGCGGCATCGCTGGTTGTGCCGTCGCCGGTGGCAATGTTGGCGGGCGGCGCGGCCACGCCGGTGGCGGCGCCAGAAATTTCCGGCGGCAAATCGCCGGGCAAAATCGCGTCGCTCTTGGCAAGAACGTGCGCGCGGCGGATGGCGTTTTCCAGTTCGCGGACGTTGCCGGGCCAGTGGTATTTCTCGAACAGCTTGACGGCGGCGGTGGCGATGGACTTGGGCTTGCGCGACAGCTCGCGCGCAATTTTCTCCAAAAAATAATTCACCAGCAGCGGAATGTCGTCGCGGCGGTCGCGCAACGGCGGCAGATGGATGCGCACCACGTTCAGGCGGTAGAACAGATCTTCGCGGAACTGTTTGGCGGCGACGGCGGCTTCGAGCGGCTTGTTGGTGGCGGCGATGACGCGCACGTCCACCTTGAGCGGCGAGTTGCCGCCGACGCGCTCGAACGTGCCGGATTGCAGCACGCGCAGAATCTTCGTCTGCGTCGCGGGCGTCATGTCGCCGATTTCATCAAGGAAAATCGTGCCTTTGTTGCATTGCTCGAACTTGCCGATGCGCTGGACGGTGGCCCCGGTGAACGCGCCTTTTTCGTGGCCGAACAGTTCGCTTTCGAGAAGCTGTTCGGGAATCGCGGCGCAGTTCACCGCGAGGAATGGCTGCGAGGCGCGGTCGCTGTGATGATAGATGGCGCGGGCGACCAGTTCCTTGCCGGTGCCGCTTTCGCCGGTGATGAGCGCGGTCGTATCAGTGGCGGCAATCTGACCGATGAGCTTAAAAACGCCCTGCATCGGGCCGCTGCGGCCGATGATGCCGAGCTCGTAATCCTCCGATTCGAGCAGCGGCGCGTAGGAGACGACCTGCTTCATGTCGCGCGCGGCCTTGAGCGCGTTGGCGATGACTTCCTTGAGCTTCGCGATGTCGAATGGCTTCAGCAGATAATCATACGCGCCGAGCTTCATCGCCTCGATGGCGGTTTGCGTCGTGCCGTAGGCCGTCATCAAAATGACGAGCAGTTTGGGATCGGACGCGCGGATTTTGCGGAGGGTTTCCATGCCGGTCATGCCGGTCATGCGCACGTCCATCAGCACGAGATCGGGCTTGAATTTGGGAATAACCTTCAGCCCCTCTTCGCCGCTGGCGGCGGTGGCGAGTTCAATTTCCTCGGAGGACAGGATGCGTTGCAGCGAATACCGCACGTCCTCTTCGTCATCAATCAACAACAGCTTGCTCATCGTGCGCCCATGATAATTGGCGGCGCGGGAATGAACACTGAATTTTTGCCGCCAGCAGTTTCACGCATCCGCAGCATCAGTTACGTTTGACGATTCGCTGTTTGACCCGAAGCGCGCGGCGACTTAAACTCGCCGTCCATTTTATTTTATGAAAATCATCATCTGCGACCCCATCTCACCCAAAGGTATTGCGCTGCTCCAGCAACGGCCGGAATTCAACGTCGTCGTGCTACCCAAGCGTTTGTCCGAGGCGGAACTGCTGCCCATCGTGGCCGACGCCACCGCGCTCGTCGTCCGCTCGGAAACCAAGGTGACCAAGAAAGTCATCGAGGCGGCGAAGTCGTTGCGCGTGGTCGGCCGCGCCGGCGTGGGCGTGGACAACGTGGACATTGACGCGGGCACGCAGCACGGCGTGGTCGTCATGAACACGCCCGGCGGCAACACGGTGACGACGGCGGAACTGACTTTCACAATGTTGCTCTCACTCGCGCGCAAGGTGCCGCAGGCGGCGGCGACGATGATTGCCGGCAAGTGGGATCGCAAATTATTTCAGGGCGTCGAGCTTTCCGGCAAGACGCTCGGCGTTTTGGGCATGGGCAGAATTGGAACCGAAGTCGCCAAGCGCGCCATCGCGTTCGGCATGAAGGTCGTCGCGTATGATCCGTATCTCACGGAAGACCGCGCGAAAGCCATCGGCGCGGAGTTCGCGGCGGATTTGGACGCGGTTTATCGAGTCGCCGATTTCATCACCGTGCACATGCCGGTGACGAAGGAGACGAAGGAAATGCTGAACGCGGCGGCATTCGCCAAAATGAAGCCCGGCGTGAAGATTGTGAATTGCGCGCGCGGCGAAATTATTTCAGAAACGGATTTGATTGCGGCGCTGGAATCGAACAAGGTGGCCGGCGCGGCGCTGGATGTTTTCGCCGTGGAACCGCTGCCGGCAGATCATCCGTATCGCAAGCAGCCGAATTTGATTCTCACGCCGCACCTCGGTGCGAGCACCGAAGAAGCGCAGGAAAAATGCGGCATTGAAGTCGCGGAAGTCATCGCGGGCTATTTGCTCACCGGCGAGGTCCGCAATGCGGTGAATTTGCCGTATCTCGATGCGAAAACCTCCGAGCAGGTGAAGCCGTATCTGCCGCTCGGCGAGGCGCTGGGCAAATTGCTCGCGCAACTCACGCCGGCGAGCGCGGACAAGCTGCACATCACCTACGGCGGCAACGCGAAAAACCTGACGAACATCGACCCGGTGACGCGCGCGATTTTGCGCGGCTTTTTGTCCACCAGCAATTTGAAGGACGTGAACAACGTCAATGTTCGCAGCGTGGCGCAGAGCATCGGCATCACCGTCGAGGAGAAAAAATCGGACGAGCCGGTGACGTTCAACGAATGGGTGCACGTCCAGGTTTTCGGCAACGGCCAGAAATTGATTTCGGCGGGCGGCACGTTCTTTGGTTCGCCGAATAATCCGCGCATCGTGCGGCTGTTCAGCCAGGCGGTGGAAATCCCGGTCACGGGGACTTTGCTGATGTTGAACAATGCGGACAAGCCGGGCATCGTCGGCCATCTCGGCACGCTGCTGGCCAAGCACAAGGTGAACATCGCCAGCATGAGCCTCGGCCGCGACACGGCGGGCGGCAAGGCGCTGACGGTCTTGAGCCTCGACAGCGAGCCGCCGCAGGCCGTGCTGGATGAATTGAAAAAAGACCATGACATCAGCAACGTGAAAGTGGTAAAGTTGTGATTCTGTTTTTGAACTTAAACGAAACTTGTCAGTCCAATTGAACCAATGAAATTAAAATTGATCCTGTCCGCCGCGCTGATGGCCGGTGTGATTTCCGCCGTGGCCGTCACTGAACCCGCCGTGATGCCGGCCGGCACGAACGCCAGCCCCGAGGCGACCATCAAGGCGCTGTTCGGCGACCCGGCCATCGTCACGGCCAAGGGCTTTGACATCAAGCAGAGCGAGCTGGATCAGGTGTTGACCGGCGCGAAAGCCAACGCCGCCGCGCAGGGGCAGCAGTTGCCCTCGGAATTTTCCATCGCCATCCTGAACCAGCTGATCACTATCCAGTGCCTGCTGCAGAAGGCGACACCCGCCGACCGCGCCGCCGGTGCCGCCGAGGCGGACCTGCAATACGCCAGCCTCATCAAGCGGTTCGGCTCGACCGAGGCCTTCGAGCGCCAGCTCAAGGCCGTGGGCATGACGGTGGACGAGCTGCGTGCCAAGGCCACGCAGGAGGCCACCGCTAAGGCGACGCTGAAGCGCGAGCTGAACATCAGCGTCACGGATGACCAGGCCAAAGCGTTTTACGCCAAGCACGCGGCGGAGTTTGAACAGCCGGAAACGGCGCACGTCCGGCATATTTTGCTGATGACGATGGATCCGGCCACGCGGACGCCGCTGCCGACGAACGCCGTCGCCGCCAAGCGCAAGCAGATTGATTCCCTGCTCGTGCAGATTCGCGGCGGCGCGGATTTTGCGACGCTGGCCAAGCAGTATTCGGAGGATCCCGGCTCGAAGGACAATGGCGGCGAACTGCCGGAATTTCCGCGCGGCCAGATGGTGCCGGAGTTTGAGGCCACCGCGTTCTCGCTGACGAACAATCAGGTCAGCGACGTCATCACCACGCAGTTCGGCTACCACATCATCCAGATGATTGACAAGACGCCGGCCAAGACGTTTGCCTACACCGACACGCTGCCGCAGATCAACAAGACCGTGGCCGAAGTCTGCAAGGGCGAGGTGGAATCGGAACAAATTAAGGCCCAGGCCCCCGCCTACGTCAAAAGCCTGCGCGCCGAGCAGCAGGTGACCATCACCGACCCGACGCTCAAGGCGCTGGATGAAAGCGTCCGCGCCCAAGCTGATGCCGAGATGAGCAAGACCAATCTGGCCGACCCGGCGCAGTAAGCGGGCTTGACAAACCAACGGCGACGGCGGACAAATTCAGCATTATGAAACTAAAAATTGTCATTTTGATTTTGGCTCTCGCCTGCATTGGCCTCCTCATTGGGCTGCTGGCCGTTAAGAAACAGGGCGAGGAACAGCACACCACCGACGTGAGTTCCATCGCGGATTTTTCCAACCAGGTGGCGGATGCCCAGCTGAAAATCATCGGCCTCAACAATGCCAACCTCACCTATTCAAACGACTTTGCGCTGAGCCAGCAGCAGGCCGCGCAGCTTTCCAACAGCCTCGCCGCCGCGCAGGTGACGATTGCCGAAAGCCAGACCACCATCGCCAACGCCCAGCAGCAAATCACCAACCTCAACAGCCGCATCGGCGATTTGGAAGTCCAGAACAAGGTGCTCGACCAGCAGGCCAGCGAACTCACCAACACCATCGCCAAGCTGGATTCGCTGATTGCGGACACGCAGAGCCGGTTGAGCCTCTCGGAAAGCAACAGCGTCTATCTCCAGCAGGAACTCCAGAAGCAGATGGCGCAGAAGGCCGAGATCGAGCACAAGTTCAACGACGTGGACGAACTCCGCCAGCAGGTCAGAAAAATCAAGGACGACCTCTTTGTCGCCCGCCGGCTGCAGCTCATGAAGAATGACAACAGCCAGAAAAAAGGCGCCCAGCTGCTCATCCAGCGCACCGTCCCGGTGACGAACAATCCCGCCGCCACGCCGAATTACGGGCTGAACGTCGAGGTCGGCTCCGACGGCTCGGTGCGGGTCATTCCGCCGCTCGGCGCGACGACCAATGCCCCCGCGCATTGAGCCGCCATGCCGACCTACGAATACGTCTGCAAAAAGTGCGACCACGAATTTGAAGCGGTGCGGTCCATGTCCGCACCGGAGCTGAAAACCTGCCCGAAAGAACTTTGTCCACAGAAAAAATGGGGACGCGGCAAGGTTGTCAAACAGATCGGCGCGGGTGCCGGGCTGCTGTTCAAGGGCGGCGGCTTTTACATCACCGACTACCGCAGCGAAGGCTACAAGTCGTCGGCAAAAAAAGACGTTGCGCCCGCCAAGTCCGAAACGAAAGCTGAAACGAAAACCGAAGCCAAGCCCGCCGCCAAACCGGAAAAAAAATGAACCGTCCGCGCCCGGTCTGCGCGCTGGCCGCCGGCCTGCTGTTTTTCCTCGCCGCCGCCCGCGGCCAGTCTTCGCTGCTCGCGCCGAACACGACCAGCAGCGTTTCCGGACAGTTCATCGTCTCCACCGCGCCGGACAGCAATCCCTATTTTCACCGCGCGGACGCGGGCACCAACGCCGAACTGCTTCGGCTGGAGCCGTCGCTGCTCGCCGTTTCCGCCGAGCGGTTCAAGGCCGCGCTCCGGGCGCAGCTCGGCCTCGCCGCCGACGCGCCGTGGAGCGGAAAAATTTTCCTCGTGCTGCGCCCGGCCCATTCGCCGGATGAACCAGTGACGCTCACGGCCCAGCCGTTCCTCCGCGAATGGAACTACCGGCTGGAGCTGCCGGACGTGGTTTCCCGCAATCGGTGCGGGCGCGGCTTCAGCGCCGGGCTGCTGCTGGAACTCGCCAACCGCAACACGCCCGTCAATGGCCGCTACGCCATTCCGCCGGACTGGCTGGTGGACGGCCTGGCCCGGGAGGTCCTGGAATCCACGGACACCAAGCTCATCCTGACCGCGCCCGTCAAAAATGTGAACGGCATCCCGCAGACGCGGCTCGACGAAAAGCGGCGCGGCGTTGACCCGCTCGCCGCCGCGCGGACGGTCCTGCAAAATTTCCCCGCGCTGACCTTCGAGCAGTTGTGCTGGCCGGCCGACGCGCAGATGGACGGCGCCGACGGCGGCGTGTATCTCGCCAGCGCGCAACTGTTCGTCCACGACCTGCTCGCGCTGAAAAACGGGCCGGCCAAGGTGTGCGCGCTGCTCGCGGAATTGCCGGCGCATGAAAACTGGCAGTCGGCCTTCTTCGCCGCATTCCGCGAAGATTTCCGCCGCCCGCTCGACGTGGAAAAATGGTGGTCGCTCCGCGTCGTCCGCTTCGCCATGCGCGCGCCCGGCCCGCGCTGGACGCCTGCCGTCAGCCGCGACCGGCTGGACGCCGCGCTCGCCGTGCCGGTGAATGTCCGCTACTCGTCCAACGCCCTGCCCGCGTATGCGGAAATTTCCCTGCAGGCCGTCCTCCAGAATTTTGCGCCGGACCGGCAGGTGGAAATTTTCCAGACCCGGTTGCGCGATCTGGACCTGATCCAGCTCCGCCTCACGCCCGAACTTGCGCCGGTCGCGGACGGCTATCGCCAGGTGCTCGCAGATTTTCTGGGCGAGCGCAAAAAAACCGCGCGCCACCGCCCGGCCGGCACGGCGGCGACGGCGAAACAACTGGACGCACTCGACGCGCGCCGGCGCGAGGTGGAGTCAAATTTGAAACTCTCCGCGCTGCCGGAAGATTTGAACCTGAACGCGCCCTGACGGCCGCTTGACAGACGGGAAAGCCGATTTATAGTGCGCTTACTGAAAAATGCAGGCTGAAAACTCATCCAAGGACGGCGGGGAACCGCCTGCGGGCAACCGGTTTCAAGCGTTGAAAAAATTCTCGTCCGCCGGACGCGGCTACTGGCACGACGTTTCCGACGCCGACTGGAACGACTGGCGCTGGCAGCTCAAGCACCGCATCACCACGGCCAAACAGTTGCAGAAATTTATCCCGACGCTCACGCCGGAGGAATATGCCGGTGCAAAATTGGCCAACACCAAGCTCGCGCTCGCCATCACGCCGTATTTCTTCAACCTCATTGACCCGGCGGATGAAAACTGCCCGATCCGGCTGCAAGTGATTCCCAAGCTCGCCGAGACGCACACTGCGTCGTGGGAAATGTCCGACCCGTGCGGTGAAGATTC